>Ga0070708_100001434_pt1 | contig 18186 bp, 19 predicted proteins | sample KBSK5503metaG_FD_65469 | JGI IMG/M metagenome (GOLD analysis project Ga0070708, IMG submission 65469) | Corn, switchgrass and miscanthus rhizosphere microbial communities from Kellogg Biological Station, Michigan, USA - KBS K5-50-3 metaG | ecosystem: Host-associated > Plants > Roots >... | reverse complement strand
AAGACCGTGGATCGGCGTGATGACCATCCGTGACGAGGCTGCCTGAGTCCACTCAGGCACCAGGACCGGATCCGGGATTGTTGTCGGTACCGAGGGCGCCGACGTGGGTGAGGTGGGTGGTTGAGCAAACGGGGGAGGAGGAACGGCTCCCTCACCCGTCGCGCTTGACTCCGCGGGGTCGGTAGGGCGTCGCGCTCCGCAGTGTGGACAGACGGCCGGGATGGTCGAGACCGGCTTTCCGCAGTCTCTGCACTGGCCGACTGCCAACACCTCCCCATCTGCTGCGGCTGGATCGGTCATCGCGCGGTGCCCCGACACGCCGCCGAGACGGCTCGGGCTTGGCCTCCACGCCCATGGGCCGCGAGGACACTCGCCCGGTGTGGGTGTTCGCTAGACATGGAGGATTGCCCTGCGGGCAGGGTCATCGCGGCGCAGCGAGTGCGGCGGCCTGGGCGATGAGCCGGTGAACGACCTCCCACTGGCTGGCCCGCTGCCTCAGGGCCGCATCGTGTGCCGCCTCTGCGCGGGAGAGCTGAGCGCTCGGCCCATTCAGAGTTAAGCCGGCGATATCGGCCTCCGTCCTGATCTGTTCCTTCCACGTTTGCGCGCTCGCGATCAGCACGTCGGTCGCTTGGAACACCGGCTGGCTGAGTTCCCGCGTCTCCGCTTCGTTGAGGAGCCGGATATACCTGGGAAGCCTCGCTGGGCCCCGCGCGATGAGGGAAATCTACTCCGCGCGCATCGTCTCCAGCGAGATGCCTGGCGAGCCCACCGCCTGACCCGTCTGGCTGGCGATGGTCGTGACCGTGAGCCGCCACAGCCGATTGGGCGTCACCGTGGCGCCCACCGGCGCGACCGTCCAGCTCCGGGTCACCCTGGCCTCGGGCGTGTCGTTCCCGTTGGCAAAGCGCGCATCGGTGACCGGCACGCTCTTGAGGAATTCCATCTCCTGGCGCGCGTAGTCCGTAGCCTTGGACACGCTCCCACCCGCCGCCACGCTGTTGTAGCCGTTCGAGAGCATCGCCAGCAGCGCCAGCAGGGCAATCGCGATGAAGGCGATGGCGATCAGGACCTCCATCAGCGTCATGCCAGACTGACTCGATCGCGCAGGCATGGCGGGCCTTCTCAGTTCTGCGACCACTGGCCCCGGGTCATGACGACGCCGCGCGGCGTGCCCGGGGGGGGATTCGTGTTGAAGAGGGTGTCGTAGCTCCAGTTGCGGATGGGCGCGTTGTAGTAGACCCCGGTGTTCTGCCAGGGCGCCGTCACCTGCATGCTGTGCCACAGGTCAACGATGGAGCCGCGGTACGTGAACGTCTGGCCACTCCAGCTCTCGAGGAATCGGATGTCGTTCTCGAGCTGGCCGTTGCCGGCTCCCGAGGTGGACTCGTTGCTGGGCCCGGTGGCAATCGCGGCGTTGACCGTCGTCGGCGTGGCGGCCCGACTACTCAGAGTCGACGAGCTGTTGGCCGCGTTCGTGTCGCTCCAGTTGTTGGACAGGACGGTCACCGCGTCGGAGAGCACGGCCGCGGGAGGATGGGTCGTGACCCCCGACATGTTCGTGGTGGTCGTATTGTAGTCCCCCTGGATGTAGACGGGGTTCTGGGAGGCCACGGTCAGGCCCACCGGTTGGCTCGCGTTCACGGGGATGGTCGCGCCGTTCACCAGCCGGACGGCCGGACACGGGTTGCTGGGCCCGCGGGTGCCCGGGGCGCACGGCGCGGAGGGGCCGCCGGTCGAGTTGGCCACATAGAGCACCCCGTTTTGCAGGGGCTGGCCGTAGGAAAACATGGACGCCGGCAGCTTGCTGATGTCCACGTTGGTGACCTGCATGGTGTTCCCCTCACGTGCGTCGTAAAAGGTCGAGGTCGTGACGGTGCCGCTCGGAAGCGAGACCGAGTAGCCACTCTGGTCGGTGGCCACACCGTCCACGATTCGGAGCCCCGCCTGCGAGTACAGCTTGGCCGCCGCGAGGTCGGTGGAGTCGGACGCCTTCGGCAGCTCGATCATCTCGTGGGCCACCTGGTCGGGGTTGGTCGGATTGTAGAAGAGCTGCGGGATGGGCGGAATGATCTGCTGGACGCCCATGGTGCTATCCTTCACGGTGCCCCCGAAGAGGCTCTGCGCCGCCGATTGCCACTGAGAGGCCGTCCACGAGCCGGCGAAGTTCTGGTTATCCACGTGGTCGAAGTTCAGGGTCTGGTAGGTCCCGCTCGCGTCCATGATCTGCGGATTGTTGCCGAAGCCCTCGGTCGGTGGACTCCCGGACCGCTTGATGGTCCGGTAGATGTTTCCCGCCGACGCCAGGAGGGTGCTGCAGGTCGCACAGGAGCGACCGATCTGGAGCGTCGAGGCCTGCGGGGCGAGGTAGATGTCGCTGTTGGCGAAGACCTTGCCGTTCAGGGTCATGTTGGCGCCCGGCGAGATCTCCAGATCCACGCCCTTGCCGTAGAACACCGCGAACTGGAACAGGGGAATGCTCACGTAGTGAAACGTCTGGGTCAGGTTTGCCCGCGTGCCATTCGGACCGGTGACCTGCGAGGCGATCCGATAGTCGGTGAAGAGCCCCGAGAGTCCGCCGTAGGGTCCGGTCGGCATGTTCGCGTTGTAGGGGGCCGGCGTCTGCGTGATCGCGTACGAGGCGAAGGTCAAACTGGTGTTGTTCAGCGTCGGCGCCCCGATCGCGTTGAGCTGGGTGGCGCTCGGATTGGGCGTGCCGTTGAGCAGGGCGCGCAGCCCCACGATACCCGACTCGATCCCGGCGTCGGCCCCGTAGAAGGCCGCGCTGTATGACCGCCAGTTGCCCGCGATGGTCGTCTCGGTCTGGCCGAGCGTGACCAGGGCGAACCCGAGTACCGAGAGCAAGAGCATCGCGAGCAGCGCCAAGGGCAAGGCGGATCCCGCTTGCGCGGTTACCCTCCCGCGGATCGATCGCACGATCGTCATGCGTACCCTCCCAATGCCCCTAGAGATTTCTCGGACGGACCGACGCGTTGAGCGTGAACGTGCTACGGTTCTGGGCCGCCGCGGACTGCACGGTCATGCTGATGACGACCCGCCGGATGTTGGCGAGGTTCGCGGTCAGGCTGGCGGTGGGGATGAGCGCTTCGGTCGGGTCGTAGTAACTGAGCTGAAACGCGGTCACGCCGGTGACCACCGCCTGAGCGCCGGCCCCGCCATTCCTCGACAGCGTTCCCACGCCGTCCCAGGAGTACGTGATCGGCCGGGGCAGGCCGACCTGCGCCCCGGGCGGATAGGCGTTCGTCAAGCCGGAGGTCAGCGTGATGGTGGTCGCGGTCGCCGATGCCACCGTGGCCGTCTCCCACACCCCCCCGTTGATCAGATAGATCACGTTCGGGCTCGCGAAGCCGGCCCCGGTCGTCACCGTGAGCGTGGAATCACCGGACGCCGCGGCCGCCGACAGGGTGGTCGACGTATTGGTCAGATCCGCCCAGAACGTGACCGATGTGGCGCTGGCCGCGCTGAACACCGGATTCGCGATGGTGTTGGCGGGGAAGCCGTAGCCCGCTTGCCGCAGGTCCTCCTCCATCAGGAGCGTGCCCCGCGCGCCTTGCTGGGCCTCGGTCTTGTTCTGCCCGGTGAGCGCCACCGTGGTCCCCGTCATGTAGAGGGTGAGTACCCCGGCCATCACCAGCCCGAGCACGGCACAGACGACGAGGAGCTCGGCGAGGCTGTAACCGTGCTCTCGGCGGGCGAGTCGTGGCGTCCTCATGGGATCGTCACCCGACCCGATGGCTGCACCGTCACCGTCGTGCTGTTGCCGCCAAGCACGCTCACCGTGATCACCGTCGTCTGGCTGGGAGTGCCGAAGGGCGTGAAGATGGCCGCGCCGCCACTGAGCGCGACGTTGTCGGCCGGGCGGAAGGTTCCGGTAGCATCCGTGTTGGGCCCGGTCCAGGGGGTCCCGGCGCACGTGGCCTTACGGTACGCGTACCCGCCAGTGACCGGCTGGAAGCAGATGTTCTGGCGGGTCGTGATCGCGACCATGCGCGCCTGAAGGAGCGCGGCCTGGATCTCCCTCGCCCCCCGGCTCATCGTCAGGCTCCGCGTAGCCGTCAGGATGAACGGTATCGCGAGGGTGGCCATGATCGCGATCACCGCCACGGTCACGATCAACTCCACAAAAGTAAAACCCCCGGCGTGCCCTACTCGACTTGCGGGGCGTGCGTCGAGGCCCGTCCGTTGGTGCAAGGGACGCATAGTGGGTCTCCGTCCTGCGCTCCTGGAGAGAGCAAGAGAAGTGCCAGCAGTCCATGAACCAACCCGAACCCGGCTTCATGCGTAAGTAGCCAACACACTTACAATTGGATTGAAGCAGAGTGGCGAAACTTTTGCGGACAGCTCAACGTCCGCGAGTTTCCAATGGTGCGCCGACACCGAGCGTCAGGACGCTAACCACCAAGGTCACCCTCGCACAGGCATGATTCGAGGATCTCGTAGCTGGCGCTCAGGCCCTAGGCCTTAGATCATCCGACACCATCCGAAGTAAACTCTCGACAAGCCGCCAGGCTGGGGGTGCCTCTCGCTGCCGACGCTTGCCCATATCTGCTTGAGCCTGTCTTGGGCGCGCTGCAGCCGGCCGCAGGGAATGTCGTCTGCTTCAGCTCCGGGTAACGTTCACGGAGGCGTCGACGCAGTCGCTTAAGCATGACGTGCGAGGGTACTCCGCCCCGGGGGCCTTTCCATGACGCCAGCGGAGAATACGGCGAAAAAGAATCCCTCGCTTCGTCGTCTAGGTGACTGACGCGAGCCAGCGGCCGCTGGAGCCGCAGGCTTGCTTACGAGCGGCAGGAGCGAGGCGGGAGGCGCACGCGGCTGAAGCGGTGAGACGGAAAGGGTCCAGGCAGGCTCTTTTTCAAGCGAAGGAACAGGCACCACAAGCGGGATCTCTCCGAAATCAACCAGCAGCGAGGACGCGGCAACGCCCTCGGAGGTAGTCAGGAGGACCACGTGGTCCTAGTCGACGCCATCGTAGACGCCGCTGAAGGTTGGATCGGGGGGCTTGCGGGCCGCGATGAGCAGGCGGACGATGGGGTGGTCCTCCAGCAGATCCACGCGGTCACCAACAGCCGGGCTGGGAGCCGTGACTCGTTGGAGACGGAGCGAACGGAGTCGCTAGTCGGCCTAGCGCTGTCGACGGTACGAGAACTCACAGGCGTCGAGACCTTCTGAGCGTCCGAAGTCTCGAGCCCCCCTTCGATCACATCCTGGTCGCGTCCCGTTTCAGGGCAGAGCAGCCGTGCGCGTCGCGGTCTCCTTACGGGATCGTGACTCGGCCCGAGGTCGCGACAGACACCGTCAAGGTTGACCCCGTCGTGGTGTTTGTCACGGTATAGGTCGTTGCCGGGAGCGCCCGCCCGAGGTAGTCGAACACGGGGCTCGCCGACGCATTCACGGTAAAGCCGGCTTGCAACGCAATGTTGCCCGCGCCATCCGTGATGGAGCCCACCCAGGGGGTACCCGTGCACGTACTGTTCAAATAGAGGGTCATCTGTGTCGGCGTCGGAACCTGAACGCAGACGAATGCCGCCCGATCGAGGGCCATCTGGCGGCCTTGGTTGAGAATCGTCCGGATCTGTTGAGCACCGACCGTGTTCTGGGCGTTGGAGTAGTAGGTGAGACCGAGTGGCACACCCACGCCGATGACGACACCCAAGACCGCGAGTACCACGAGGAGCTCGAGAAGACTGAAGCCTGACCGCCGGCTCTTCACCGGTGGACCCCGTTGACCGAGATCGGGATCCCGGTGCTGCTGTCGTAGGGGGCGGGCACCGTCGCCGCCGGCAGCGGGGTGGCCAGACCGTTCGGATCGGTCGGGTGGTTGAGCGCCCAGATCGCGCGCTCCAGGCCGGGCATGCCCACACTTCGGATCGGCCTTACAGACCCGCCCACATGAACACCTCCCCGGATCAGGCTCGGCCTGCCGTCTTTGAGAGCCGGCAAGACAGGGAGTCGTGAGGCTGACTCCCTGTCCGCCGCTTGGAGCGATTCCCGGCGTTACGGGAGGCTGACGCTGGTGCTGTCGCCGGAGTTGCTGATGGTGAACGTACCGGCCGACTGCACCGGGGTGTAAACGTAGGTACCCCAGCCAGCGGGACCGGCCGGGATCGACGCCATGAAGGGGCCGCCGACCTGACCGAGCGAGTTGGTCACCGCCGTGGTGAGGGCCGTGAGCGCGGTGGGGAGAGAGCCCACATGGGCGGAGTAGATGCTGACGGCCGAGGCGAGGGCGCGGGCATCAGCCTGAGCCTTGGCCAGGCGCGCGCGGGCCTGGACGTTGGCGTACAGCGGGATGGCGATCGCGGCGAGGATGCCGATGATCGCGACGACGATCATCAGCTCGATGAGGGTGAAACCGCGCTGCTGGTTCCGCCGGCGAAAGATGTGCACGTATGTAGCTCCTGTCAGGAAAGACTGAAATCCCAGTGATCCGGACAAGAGCATCCGACATGCCAGTCCTGCCAAGCGGCGCATCTCCTGGCCAAAACTCGTTTTCTTCGCAGACTGCATTGGCCGGACGACATCGGGAGTGACGAAAGCAGGCATGCGGTGACAAGGTGCCAATCCTCCGGCCAGGCTGAGGCCGGGGCAAGACCACAGTTCGGCTACGATGCGCGCAATCCTTCCGCAGGAGGTGCGCATGCGTGGCGATGACCGGCAGCAGGGGGCGATGCATCTACATCTCGCCGGAAGCCCGGGTACCTCACGACCATCCGCTCCGAGTGATCCGCGGGCTGGTGGACGACCTGCTGCGTGAGTTGTCCCCGCGCTTCGAGGGGTTGTACGCCCGGGTCGGCCGGCCGTCGATCGCGCCCGAGCAGTTGCTGCGGGCCCAGTTGCTCCAGATCCCCTGTATACGATCCGCAGCGAGCGGCAGCTGATGGAGCAGCTCGACTACAACTTGCTCTCCCGCTGGTTCGTTGGCCTGAACATGGACGAGCCGGTGTGGGACCCGACCGTGTTCACCAAGAACCGTAGCGCTGGCGCAGCAGCGGCGGTTGCTCTCGGGCGAACACTTCACCGTCGACGGCACCCGCATCGAGGCCTGGGCCAGCGTCAAGAGCTTCACGCGCAAGGACGGCCCGCCGCGCCCGCCCGACGATCCAGGTAATCCGACCGTGAACTTCCATGGCGAGCGCCGGAGCAACCTCACCCATGCCTCGACGACCGACCCCCAGCCGTGCCTGGTGCGGAAGGGCGTCGGCCAGGAGGCCAAGCTCGGCTACCAGGGGCCACGCGCTCATCGAAAATCGCCATGGCCTGGTGGTCAACGCCTGTGCCACGCAAGCGTCGGGTACGGCCGAATGGGAAGCGGCGGTGGCAGTTCGTCGGCGGTCATCCGACGCACCCCGGCGCGCTCTCCGGCGTCACGGCCCAACCTGGGGAGCCGTCGCCTCTCCCGCGGGCCCGCGTCGTGCCTCACTCGCCCGTTGGATCAGCTCGCCGATGCGAGCGAGAATGGACCGCAGTTGGTCCCGCTCCAACAAGCGCGCCTCACCTGCTTCGCTGAGGTGGCGGTTCTCAGCGCGCAGCCCGTCAATCCGACTGCTGAGCTGACCGATCTCCTGGGTCATCGCGGCGAGACGGCCTTGTCGCTCGTCGAAGCGTTCGACCCATTCCTGCCAGATGTTGAAGAGCTGCCGGCCTTCCTCGATCCAACGGGGCTAGGGCGACCTCGCGGGCATGCTCCGGGGCCATACGGCTCTCTTCACTCCGCCAAGCGGGGGGTGCGATACGTCCGGCGCGGGCGCGAGGATCGATCGGCCCACGGCACCTGATCGAGGCGGAAGCCGTGGGCGCGCTGGACCCAGCGCTGGACGGTGAAGAGCCCTACATCGAAGTCACGCGCCACTTGGCGCATCGGACGGCCGCGCCGCACCGCGGCCACCAGGTCCCGGCGCCACCCTTCCCGAGCTCTTTTTCGCCCATGGTGCCTTCGCTCGCCAGTTTTCCACGATCATACTGACCCGGATGTCGTGACACTTCACTGACCCGCAGGTGGATTGACGATTCATGCCCCGGCACAAGGCCTTGGCGGCCATACGGACAGACGAAGGATACATGGCCAGTGCGAAGCCCCAAGGCGACGGATCGGTTCTCCTTCTCGAAAATCATTGTCCCATCTGCGCAGCCGCCGTGGCGTGTACCGGGCTGTGTGCAAAGGAGCTGGAAGTCTTTCAGACCGTCCTGGGCAAGGATGTGGCGGTTGAACGGACCGAACACATCGTCGCCGGCGCGCGCCGATGCGCCTACCGCGTGGCCAATCGAGTGCCAGTTCGGCCGCGACGCTGATGCCCGCTGGCTGCTGACAGGCGAGGCTCCGTGTGATAGAGCCCCACGCCGCACAGCGCCCATCGAGCCGGAGGCGCGAGCGAGATGCCGCCGGGTCTGCACATGCGTCAGCTCGCCCTGCGGGGCGGGGAAGAAGGGCGGCGCCGCGCGTGCCAAGAGGATGACCGCTCCAGAACACAGCGAGTCGGCGCGCAAGGCGGCTTAGGCGCGGTGGGCGAAGGCGACGCAAGAAACGTTCTACTCAATCAGACGAGCCCTGCAAGGACGGCTGCACATGATCGTTTACCTCCTCGCTGGTGGCAGGTGACGGTCCACTGCCGTACCTCCTCGGGGCGGCGCCGGCGGGGCTCGGGCGCATCGTGCCGGCGAGTCATCACGGAGCCGAGCCGGTTTCGAGGTCCCAGCCCGGCCGGGACCCCCGGCGACTCCTGGGGACTCCTGGGGGTGGTCCCGGGGGTACTCCTGGGGGTGGTCCCGGGGGTACTCTCGGGGATGGTCCCGGCCGGGCGCGCTGGTGGACGTCGAGGGGTCCGGGCCGAAACCTTCACTTTATGCCCCGACCATCTGACGCCCCTGGGGGATAGGTAGATAGCGGACCCCCGGGGGCACAATTCACCTGGGGTTTTTGCCCCGCCTTGGCGCGCCTCCTGAGGGTGCGGGTTGGGATCTTCAGCGCGCGGGCAATCGTGCGCCACGCTTGCCCCGCTTCCCGCCGGCGGCGGACATCCTCGAGGTCGAGATCCCGGGCTGGCCGGCCGAATCGAACGCCCTGAGCGCGGGCCCGGACCAGCCCGGCGCGCACGCGCTCCCCCAGGCGCTCGCGCTCCTGCCGGGCAATCCAGGCGAAGATGGCGACGAGGAGATCCCCCAGGGGCCCGGCGGTGTCCAGCCACGGCTCCTGGTGGCTCATCACGCGGACGCCCCCGAGCTGTTCGAGGTAGCGGGCCGTCGCGCCGACGCCCTCGCGGCTCAAGCGGTCCAGGGACCAGATCAAGACTACGCCGAACTCCCGCCGGTGCGCGCCAGCGAGAACGGCGGCCAGCGCCGCGCGATCGCTCCGTGAGCCGCTGGCGGTGTCGGCGTAGACGGCCGCGACCTCGAAGCCGAGCCGGTCCGCCCAGTGGCGCAGCTCGCGCTCCTGGTTTTCCACGCTCTGGTCTCGCGTGGACACGCGGAGGTAGAGGACCGCTCGCACCGCAGTCGTCACGGCCGCCTTCGGGCCTTGCGGTACTTCACGGGCTGCCTGTCGCGCCCGCTTCCGCCCCGCCATGGGCCTCTTGCTTTTTTTCACAACTCTCAGCATCGCCGTTTCTTCTACCTTCTGGCCACGAGTCAGTGCGCACTAGCGCCGTCACGTACAATCACTGGCGTATCCGCACTGGCGTACCAGCAACAATCTCGCCGTGTGGCTCTTGCCGGCGCACTTGAATCGGTGGTCTGCTCGCGGGTGGTTCAGCAGCATCCGGGGCGCTAGTAAGCACAGGGCCTCGGCCACGGCCTCCGCCTGCCCTCCCGTGGCGCGAGCTTCCAGTATGAGGCCGTGTCGTGGGACCGACCGCGACAAGCCGAGGCTCGCCCAGCCGTGGCCCTCGGCGCTGAGGGAAACCGAAAGGAGGCGGCCGGGCTGACGCCGGAAAGCCGGACTGGCATTAGGCGGAGAAAAGGCGTAAAACTCTCGCCAGACACAAGGGGTTGTAGGCTGTCCCGCTGAGGGGGTCCACCACCTGGGGGTTATAGCGGCGCCGGCAGGGAAAGCTCACGTCAGGGTGCTGCATGGTCCGGGCTCCGGCGACGTCTTCCCGGAGCGGGTGCGGAAGTATCCCGAGCTGCGCTACATGGGCTCGAAGCACCGGCTGCTGCCGTGGATTCACGGGGTGCTGCGGACGCTGGATTTCGAGACGGCCGCGGACCCCTTCGTCGGTAGCGGCTGCGTCGCGTACCTGCTCAAGAGCATGGACCGGCGGGTGATCGCATCGGACTTCCTGAATTTCCCGGCGGAGCTGGCGCGGGCAGTGATCGAGAATAGCCACCGCGAGCTGGACGGGCCGGCGCTGAAGAAGATCCTGACGCCGGCCAGGAACGGCCCCACCTTCATTGAGCGAACCTTCGCGGGCGTGTTCTACACGCGCGAGGATCTGCGTTTCCTCGACCGGGCGTGTCACAACATCGAAAAGCTGGAGGATCCCCACCGGCAGGCGCTGGCGCGGGCGGCGCTGATGCGGTCCTGCCTGAAGAAACAGCCGCGCGGCGTGTTCACGGTGACCGGCTCGCGGTATGACGACGGAAGGCGGGACCTGAAGCTGTCGATCGAGGAGCATTTTCTGGAGCAGGTGGAGGCGTTCAACCGGATCGTGTTCGACAACGGCCGCCGGCATACAGTGCGGCGCGCCGATGTCTTCTCGCTGCGGCCGCGCGGTGTCGACCTGGTCTATCTGGACCCGCCCTACGTGCCGCGGTCAGACGACAACTGCTACATCAAGCGCTATCACTTCCTGGAAGGGCTTTCCTGCTACTGGCGGGGGCTCGAGATCATGAAGGAGACGAAGGTCCGGAAGATCCCGAAGCGCTTTACGCCCTTCAGCTACCGGCGGACGGCGGTCGAGGCCTTCGGCCGGCTGTTCCGGCTCTACCGCAAGAGCACCATCGTCCTGTCCTACAGCTCGAACGGGTACCCGGACCTGGCCGAGCTGGAGGCGCTGATGCGCCGCTACAAGCCGAAGGTCGTGACATACGAGCGGCCCCACCGCTATCACTTCGGCACGCACGGCGCCGTCGAGCGCGCCGAGGTGCAGGAATACCTGCTGGTGGGGCGTGAATGAAGATTGTCGTCCAAAAGCTCGAGGACATTGTCGCGAGCCTGCAGCCGCTGACGGTCGACTGGCAGGATGACGTCGCCCGACGAGTGATTCAGAAGATCGAGGCCTTCCCGGTCAAGGCCGCTTACACGGCCGACGATGTCGGGGCCCTGCTGGACGCGCACTTTGAGGACGGTCTGCTGATCTGCCGGCTGTTCCTCGGGCTGTCGGCGGACCAGTTCCGGGGCGCCCTGGGGGATATCCTCGGCGCTTCGGGCTCCGGCGTCACGCGGTTCCGAAAGGATCGGCAGGGCTTTCTCGATGGGCTCGTGAGTATGGGGATTCTCGAGGGGGTGGCGGCCGAGGTAAACCGGCCGCCGCGCTGGAGCGCGGCCCTGGTGGAGCGGCTGCGCAGCGGCCGAGGGAGCGCGATCAGCGGGCAGAAACGCGGGCGCGGCGTCGAGGAGTACGCGGAGGCGGTGGTGAAGAAGGTGTTCGGGAGCCGGTTCGAGCTGAGGTGTAATTTCACAGGGAAGAAGGGCGAGAAGGCGAAGTGCGATATCGCGATCCCGTCGAAGGCCGACCCGCGCATCCTGATCGAGTCAAAGGGTTACGGGGCAACGGGATCCAAGCAGACAGATATCATCGGCGATATTGAGAAGATCATCGCCGCGAAGCGGTCGGACACGGCCTTCCTGTTCTTCACCGACGGGGTGACGTGGAAACAGCGCCAAAGCGACCTGCGCAAGATCGTCGCCTACCAGAACAACGGGGATATTACCCGGATCTACACCTACGCGATGGCGGCCCAGTTCGAGGCTGACCTGGCGCAGCTCAAGAAGGAAGCCGGGCTCTAGCCGGGGCTGTGGGGTACGGCGGATGGCGACGCTTCAGCAGCAGATTGCGGAGAAGTTTCTGGCGAAGCTCGAGGGATCCAAGGATGTGGACGCCGAGAAACTTGCCCAGCTCCGGCTCCTGTTCGGGGAGGGTAAAAAGCTTAAGGCTGACGACTTCCTGAAGGTCTTCTCCCTTCCTGCCGGCGGTGATCTCAAGTGATCAAGCTGGAGTCCGCCCATATCGAGGAAGTGCGCGGTATCCGGAAGCTCGATATCGACTTCGGAAAGGGCACCTTCGCGATTTCAGGACCCAATGGCTCGGGCAAGAGCGGCGTCATCGATGCTATCGAATTCGCGCTCACCGGGCAGATCGGCCGGCTCACCGGCCGCGGAACCCAGGGGCTGTCTGTAACGGAGCACGGCCCCCACGTCGACATGACGAAATTCCCCGACGCGGCGTTCGTCGAGCTGCGGATATTTCTTCCCGGGATCGGCAAATCCGCGACGATCACTCGGAAGGTGTCGTCCCCGAAGAAACCCACGATCGTGCCGGCGGACGACGACGTGAAGGCCGCCCTGACGGAAGTCGCCGACCATCCGGAAATCGTGCTCTCGCGGCGCGAGATTCTGCGCTTCATTCTGGTCGAGCCGACCAAGCGCTCCGAGGAGATCCAGACCCTTCTCAAACTCGATGAGATCGGCCAGACGCGGGCCGCGCTGAACGCCGCCCAGAACAAGCTTCAGAATGCGGAGCGGACTGCGGGCGCGCAGGTGCGATCGGGGCGGGAGGCCCTGCAGTTGCACCTTCAGATCGCCACGGTTCGGGCGGAGGATCTGTTGGGGGCCGTCAACACGCGGCGGAAAGTGCTCGGGCTGGCTGACATCGGGGAGCTGACGGCGGACACGAAGCTCGATGCTGGCCTCTCGGCTGCCGCCAAGGCAGCCGAGTTCAACAAGCAATCCGCCCTTCGGGATCTGAAGGCGGTTGCCGATGCAGTGAAGGGGTTCCCGGATCTGGCAAAAACGGAAGCGGGCGCAATCGTCTCTGACCTGGAGAGACTGGAGGAGGATCCCACACTTCTGACGGCGTTGCAGCGGCGGTCGTTGATCGAGAGAGGGCTTGATCTGATCGACGGCCCCGAGTGTCCTCTCTGCGATGCGACGTGGGAGGATGAGCAGAAACTCCGCGACCACCTGAAGGCGAAGCTCGCGAAATCCGAGGAAGCCCGGAAGGTTCAGCAGGCGCTGGTGAACAACGGCACGGCCGTCGCGCAGCAGGAGATACGGGTGGTTGGCCTCCTGGCGCTGGTCCACAAAGTGGCGGAAGGGCAGGGAGAGAGCGGATTCGCGCAGGTTTTGACGGAGTGGAAGACGGATTTAGAGGAGCTGAAGGCCAAGCTGGCGACGGTGGAGGGACTTGCGGGTCTGAAGGACCGGCTGACGGCGGGCTGGCTGGGTGTGCCAAAGGTCCTGCCGGACAGCCTGAGGAGCCTTACGGAGAAGGTGGAAGCGAGGCCGGATCAGACCGCGACGCTCGATGCGCAGACGTTCCTGACCACCGCGCAGCTGCGCCTCGGTGATTTCAGGGAGGCCCTGCGCAAGAACAAGGCGGCGGAGATCGCGCTGGCTTCCGCAAAGGCTGCTTACGATGCGTACTGCGATGTGCTCGAGGATGAGCTGAATACGCTCTATGAGGATGTGCAGAAGGACTTCAGCACGTTTTACCGGGCGATCAACGAAGACGATGAGGCAAGGTTCACCGCGAAGCTGACGCCGAGCGAAGGCAAGCTCGATTTCGACGTCAACTTCTATGAACGCGGCCTGTTCCCGCCCGGCGCGTACCACAGCGAGGGCCATCAGGACGGCATGGGCGTGTGCCTTTATCTGGCGCTCATGAAGCGCCTGTTCGGCAATGGGTTCACGTTCGCGCTTCTGGATGACGTGGTTATGTCGGTGGATTCGGGGCATCGCTATCAGTTCTGCAAGCTCCTGAAGACGCACTTCCCCGACACGCAGTTCATTATCACCACGCATGACCGGTTGTGGGCCGAGCAGATGAAGTCGGCCGGTCTGGTCACCGCCAAGACGTCGATCGCGTTCCATAGCTGGACGATCGAGACGGGTCCGCTGGTGGAGTCGAACCAGGAGATTTGGACCGAAATCGAGGGCGCGCTCGGGAAGGGGAAGGTCGAGGCGGGCGCCGCTGCACTCCGTCACCATCTTGAGTACGTCTCCCGTCACCTTGCCGACCAACTCAGCGCTGCGCCCCCGTTTCGGGCAGATGGCAACTACGAGCTCGGCGAGCTCCTTCCTAGCGTCTTGAAGCGGATGAAAGATCTGTATGGCAAGGCTGCGGATGCAGCGCAGTCATGGGGGAACAACGCTGAGAAGGAGGCCCTGGCGAAGCGCAAGGCGTCACTGGCGAAATCTGCCGCCGCCTCTAACGTCGAGCAGTGGGCCGTTAATAAGGCTGTCCACTACAACGAGTGGGCCAACTTCGGGAAGAAGGATTTCGAGCCGGTGGTCGCCGCGTTCAAGGAGCTGCTCGGATGCTTTCGGTGCGAAACGTGTGAATCATGGCTGTACGCTACACCGCGCGGAAATCCGGACTCTCTGCGCTGCGCCTGCAATGGGATCAGTCTCAATCTGAAGCCAAAGCCGAAGTAGCTTAGGCCTGCAGCGGAGAGCCCAAGTCACGGCTTGAGGCCGGGCGTGGCATCCTCCGGCGTCAGCCATCGGGCATAGGCCCGAGTGTCCATTATGGGCACGGTGGCCATGTCCTGCAGGCGGGCGATCAATTCGAGCAGGAAAGCGGTGGCCGGCGCCGGCAGCGTCGCACGAAAATATCCCACAAGATATCTGCCCGAAGGCTTCGAACCATGACCCGCGCTATCGATCGGCGAGGCGGCTACTATGCACTCGCGGTCGGCTGTCTCTGCGGTGGGTGGGCATAGATGGCGCGCCCCGGAGCACGCGGCCTCGCTAAACCCGGATCTACACCCTGATCCTGCGAAAACCGTCTGCGAGGCGCCAGCAGGGTGGCGCGAGTCCAGCGTGAACGTGCCGTCGGGATTGACGTGAGCGAAGAGCGCCTCCTCACCCGCCACGCGGACGATCCGTCCCTTCACCTCCGGCGTGTGCATCAGAAGCCGCGCCACCTTCAGCGACGGCCCGGTGAAATACAGTCCCGCCAAGCCCTCACGCACCACCACCCAGCACGACGCAACATCACGCGAAATCGAGCAGGCCGGATGAGCGACCGTCGGCCTGCGTTCGCGTGCATCCCGGCCCGTTGGAACCATCGTGGAACCGGCGTCCGGCACGCGCTCTACCCGGTGCGGCAGCAGCAGCTCGCCGATGCGCTCGCCGCCCCCTACATGGGCTCCAGCTCGGCCCCGTGCGCCGCGCCAAGCTGGCGTCGAGCCTGCAGGAGTGGTTTGAGCGACACCAGAAGCAGCAACCGGCGCCTGAGGCCGGTGAGACCCGAACCAGTAGGTCAAGCGCAGGTCCAAACTTCACACACTCACGTGCCGGCGGGCTCCAGAACAGGAGGCCACCATGTCCATTCCAGAGGAAGAGTCGTTTCGACCGTTCGCATATCTCAGGCGCGAGTGGCTCCAGGCAGCGCGCCTGAGGGAGATGGCACGTGTGCTAGTCTTTTAGTGCTCTTCCTCGGCACGCGAAACGAACAAGCCACAACCACGTGGCGGGGTCGCATGCCGTCGAACAATTAGACGGGCGCTGGCCAATCAAGATCTCGGAAAGGGCCACTGCGAGTCTGACGCGAAGAAGTCACGGCCCACGTCCGCGTCGTTCTGCTTGAAGCGAGAAGACTGATTCGCAATCAGCTCCGTCAGGTATCGGAGGACTTCGCCGGACTCTTTCCGCTGCCCGGCCATGTGCAAGAGCTCGTTAATGCCCTGCTGGGCGATCACGCCGATGCCTTCTGTCGCGGCCTTCTGGAGATCCGACACTGCCACCCTAGACTCCTCCAATGCTGTGAACATGATAGGAATCAACGAGAACGTAGCGAGACGCGCCCTTAGATCCTTCGCTCGGCGCGAGAGCTTTGAAAGCTTCTCCTTGACGTCGAGATCGGCCGTCGTGCACTCGGCTGCAATCACTTCATTCGAAGAAGGGGAAAAAGCAACGAGATCTATCTCCTCTTGAAGCGCTCCAATTTGCCCGTAAGAAGCAGTACCCAGACCGCAGAAATGCAAGAGCAGCGCTACTCCCAGCTCAAAGTCACCGGCGCGGTCGGTGCCCCTACCCTTCAAGCACTTCTCCAGGACGGAGAGATCGTTGTCGAAGTGGCTATAAGCCAGTATGCGTGGATTCGCGAGCAGGGTGGTCCGGTCATCGAGCGTAAGCATGTCCACCGCACTGCCTCGAAACTGTAAGAAGATGGTCACGGAAGATACGTCACCGATATTTAACTCACTCCGAGCGACGAATTGCCCATCCGGTCTTTCATAGCCGCCGCTTGATAGCCGATGGGAACTTCTCCGGATCAGCTGCCCACCGCCAAACTCAATAAGGCCGAGCGAGATGTCCTCGGCGCGCCGAGTCCCAACCCCTTCGACCATCACCTCGAGCTCTCCGCTCTCCAACCGGCACCCGTCTCCGAGCCTCACTTGTATGGGAGCGACAAAGTCCACCAAGGAAGACTCCAACACCGGCCCCACTGCCGGCTTCGAAAAACCGAGAAAGCTCGCAAACACGTCATTCAGACCGTCGTACGGCTCCCGAAGTGAACGCAAGTTCCAGTCTATGGTGTCGCGCCCGAGCGCTCCAGGATGATTGTGAAGCAAGGCATGGAGAGCCTCTCCCGGCCTCCTGAGGAGGATCTGGGGAAAGCGAAGATCCTGAGAACGCCATGGATCAGACCTCCGGATCGTCTGGAAAAGGAAACTGGGTGGAATGGCCCTTACGTTTTCACCCTCAACTCGCGCCAAGTGGATCTGTTTGCCGCTGACGCTAACGACACCTTTCTCAAGTTCGGCCAAGACATCCTCGAGACAAGCTATGTCACGAACCTCGCGGAAGGTAGCGAAGCCAGGGAACTGAGGCAAGTAAGTCGCGTCACGCTTCTCCCCATCCGCCCGTGGAGATAGGCAAAGCCGCATGCCCAAATTGATAAACTTATCGTAGACAGAGATGCAGACCGCCCGGATGTCGATCGACTCCCAATTGTCGATGTAGGTCGTAATCGCGCCTTTGAACCTGCCCAATTCCGTCATCGAGATATATCCTCCGGGCGATTCTATCGGATCCGCGGGCCGCGCGAGCTTCATCGACCTGGGCAGTGAGCGACGGGGTCGATGATGCAGAGAACCGTCAAGGCGGTCGGGACCGCAGCGAATGCTCTCCGGCGGCGAGCAGGGAGCCCGCGTGAAATGGACTGACGGCACGCGGCGGCTCTCGATCAAGAACCCTAACGTCCTTGCCCGCGCGCTGGCCCGTACTGCGCTCGCGGCATTCGGACGGGCGCCGCTCCCTCCGCCGGCCGGCATTATCGGACCAGGAGGGCCCAACGATCCGCAGTTCGCTCAACGTAGGCCCGGCCGATCTCCCGCCCGGGGGTAGAAGTCGCTGAGGAGCCAGCGGAGGTGCCACCCGACGCAGGGCGGTTGTCGTAGGCGAGGGGCGGAGGCCTTGAGGGACATCACGGTGCCCACCCGGCGGCGCGCGAAGGCCGCCACCTTCGTCATGACGGTTGCTCCTCCTGGCGGGCCTTCAGCGCTGCAAGCCACTCCTCCCGATGTGCCGGGCAGATCCCGTGCGAGACCGATGGATCGCAGTAGGGCGGCTGCTCGCGCAAGAACGCGGGCCGGTCCGTCTTCGCGCACCAGGCACAGATCACGAGCACGGGTGGGCACGCCCGACGGGCAAAGTCCTGGCAAAGTCACGGCGCGGGCCCTTGTGAGTCGCGCACTTGCGGTGATACAGCGGATTGCAAATCCGGGCCGTCTTGTGCCACAATCGGCAGCCTGCAGACAGGAGACCGTGTCCGGCTGGGGGCGGTAGCGACTTTGCCCGGACTTTGCCCGAACCATCGTGGAGCATGTGCAACCAACGGCGGCGGGCGCGGGGCGGGGCCGGGGACAAGCTGCTGTAAGATTGACCATACGTGACGTTCGTGTAAAATATTGCAGGCTGGCGGTCGAACTTAAAATCCGCTGGTCCGTAAGGGCCGTGGGGGTTCGATTCCCTCCCTCGGCACCAGAGCTGCAGCGCACTCA
>Ga0070708_100001431_pt1 | contig 18209 bp, 14 predicted proteins | sample KBSK5503metaG_FD_65469 | JGI IMG/M metagenome (GOLD analysis project Ga0070708, IMG submission 65469) | Corn, switchgrass and miscanthus rhizosphere microbial communities from Kellogg Biological Station, Michigan, USA - KBS K5-50-3 metaG | ecosystem: Host-associated > Plants > Roots >... | reverse complement strand
ACCTACGACGTCACCCGGGAGGGAGCGAAGGCGATCGAGGCCCTCGGCATCGACCTCGAGGCAACCCGGGCGCTGCGCCGCCGGTTCGCCTGCGCCTGCCTGGACTGGAGTGAGCGGCGGCCCCACGTCGGCGGTGCGCTGGGCGCGGCTCTGCTGAGCGTCGCGGTGAAACGAAAATGGGTCGTCCAGGATTTCGACAGCAGGGCCCTGGGCTTCACGGGTCTTGGGCGGCGCGAAATGCTGAATCGATTCGGACTTCAAGTCTGAGGGATTCCGAGGTCACCGCGTCCGATCGGCGGCGCGATGGAGCGCGTGCGGCCAACGACGGCGGATTTCGACGTCGCGGCGTCCGGGATGCGTCAGTCGGGGCGAATCGCCGCCTGTGCAGGCTGTGCCACGAGGTCGAAGCCCTCGTCCTTCCAGCCTTCGACTCCGCCGATCATCTTCTTCACCTTGCGACCGAGCCGCGCCAGGCGCAGGGCGCCGCGATCCGCTCCGTTGCAGTGGGGGCCGTCGCAATAGACCACGAAGAGGGTTTCGGGTCCGAACGCGGCGAGGTTTCGATCGGTGATCCGCCGATGCGGCAAGTTGAGCGCCCCGGGCAGGTGTCCTTTGGCGTATGCCTCCGGAGACCGCACGTCGAGGATCGTGAATTGGGCATTGCCCGTTTCGATCGCGGCGTGAACGTCCCAGCAGTCCGTCTCGAACGCGAGCAGGCGCTCGAAGTGGGCGGCCGCTTCCTCCGGCGGGGCGGCCGGTGTCTCGATGACCCCAGATCCTACGATGGATGGATTGAGCATGGTGTCCTTTCTTGCCCGGGGACTATTGGCGACGATCGGCTCTCCCGTCGATAGGCAAGAATGACAATGTTCGATAGATTCCTGCCATGGCCATCCAGCGCCACCGCCGAGTCGTCGCCCTCGCGTACGAAGGCCTGTGCACCTTCGAGCTCGGAGTCGCGGTCGAGATCTTCGGGCTGCCGCGGCCGGAGATGGGCAGGGACTGGTATCGGTTCCGGGTCTGCTCCGTCGAAAAGGGCCCGGTGCGGGCGACGGGAGGGATCCGGATCCACGCGGCCGCCGGCCTGAGCGCGCTGCGGTGGGCGGACACGATCGTGATCCCGGGCTGGCGGGACGCGGACGGGCCCCCGCCCAAGGCGCTCCTCGATGCCTTGCGCGCCGCCCATCGCCGGGGAGCGCGCCTGGTCTCGATCTGCTCCGGGGTATTCTTGATCGCGGCGACCGGATTGCTCGACGGCAAGCGGGCGACGACCCACTGGCGGTACGTGGAGAGCCTCCGGGAGAGGTATCCGACCATCCAGGTGGAGCCGGACGTGCTGTACGTCGACGAGGGAAGCATCTTGAGCTCGGCCGGGAGCGCCGCCGGCCTCGACCTGTGCCTGCACATCGTCCGTCGCGACTTCGGCGCGGAGGTTGCCGGGTCCGTCGCCCGGCGATTGGTCATTCCACCCCACCGGGAGGGCGGTCAGGCGCAGTACGTTCCGGATTCGTTCCGCAAGGAGCCGGATGGGGGCCTTGCGCCTCTGCTGCAGTGGGCCCAGGCCCACCTCGATCGGCCGCTCAGCGCGGAGACTCTGGCGAAGAAGGCCGCGCTCTCCCCGCGCACCCTCGCCCGGCGGTTCATGCAGGAGGCGGGAACGACCCCCCACCGCTGGGTCACCCACCAGCGCCTGCTCAACGCCCAGCGGCGGCTCGAGACGACCCGGGCCTCCATCGACGAGGTGGCCGAGGCGGTGGGTTTCGGAACCGCAACCACCCTGCGGCAGCGCTTTCAGCTGGCGTTCGGGACCACGCCGACCGCCTATCGGCGTCGGTTTGCGTCCCCGGTTAGATAACCAGAGGGCCAGGGGCTCAATGGCTCAGGCGCTCGGCTCGATTTCGTGCGTGTCTCGGAGCTAGAATAGGACGCTCGGGGCCGCGTCAGAGAAGGTTAATTTCGAGGTGTAATCCATGAAGGTCGCGCTTTTTTCCGCTTTGATGATTCTTGCTTCGGCCGCTGAGGTTCGAGCTCAAGACGAGCAAAACGCTGCTCAACCGCCCGGCCAGCCCCCCGCCGAGACCCCGCCTGCTCCCCCGGTCGAACCGCCCTCTCCCCCGAGCGTGATGCAGTCCCAGGAGACGAGCGTTCCGCAGGTGCAGGAGCAGCAGACAACTTCCCAGGGGCAGTGGGTATTTACGTCTCAATACGGGTGGCTGTGGCTGCCCTACGGGGCTCAGTACACCTATGAGCCACCGGCGGTACAGGGCTCCTACGTCTACCCGTACTCCTACGTCTACTATCCGGCCTACGGTTGGTCCTGGCTCTATTCGCCTTGGGTCTGGGGCTGGGGCCCGTCGCCTTATTTCGGTTACTACGGTCCTCGGCACTTCGTCTGGTACCGCGGCCCGGGTTTCTATCCTCGCGGCTGGATCGCGCGTCCTTTTCCAGGGTGGGGCGTCTACGGTCGCGGCTTTTACCGCGGCGGATACGGCGGCTACCGGACCGGCTTCGGGGGTTTTCACTCCGGTTCGAGCGGCTTCCACGGCAGCAGCGGCGTGGGTGGTGGCCACCGCGGCGGCGGTCGGCGTTAAGGCTTCGGCCGAAACGGACGACCGGTGTGGCGACCTAAGTCCTATCTACGACGAGAAAGTCGGGTCGGATCAGTCATCTGCGACGAGGAGGTCGGGACGGCTGAGCCTATTGCGACGAATCGGTCGGGACTGCTCAGCCATCTGCGGCGAGGAAGTAGGGACGCTGAGCCTACTGGGACGAGAAAGTCTCGACGCTGAACCGATTGCGCGGGAAGTCGGTTTAGGCCGGGATTGCGACCCACTATGCCGTCCTCGCCCGCGAGACCAATCAACGCTCGAAGAGCTTCTGCAGCTCGGGCGGCTTGTGAATTCCGGACTGGAGCGCGAGCAACAGCAGAATCCGGGCTTTCTGCGGGGAGAGATTGTCGCCGAAGAGGGCGCCCGCTTCTTGAAGCGTCTTGCCGCCGCCCTTGAATCCGTAGACCGGTAGAACGCGCCCGTTGGGGACCCGGCTCGTGATCACCACCGGGATTCCCTTCTTCGTGGTCTCCGCGATGGCCTCGTACATCGGCACGTTGACGTTTCCCCAGCCGAGGGCCTGGACGACGATGCCCTTCGCCCCCGCCGCGACCGCGGAGCGTATCAGGCTGCCGTCGGCGCCGCCGTACATCGCGACGATCTCCACATAGGGCAGCTTCTCGTTCTCCTTCAACGAGCGCAGGGCGAGGTGCTGCCGGCGGAGCGGCGCGCGGTAGAAGATCACCCGATCGTTGTCCGCGTTGCCGAGGAAGCCGAAATCGCCCGACTTGAAGGTCTCGACGTCGGAGGTGTGCGTCTTGGTTGCCTCGCGCGCCGCGTTGATCTGATTGTTGAGCGCGATCATCGCTCCCTTCCCCTTCGCATCGGGGGCGACGCAGATGCGCGCCGCGTTGAGAAGGTTGCGCGGCCCATCGAAATCGGGCTCCGAGGCATTTCGCTGCGCGCCGATCAGCACCACCGGCTTCTCGCTTCCCACGGTCAGGTCGAGAAACCACGCCGTCTCCTCGAGAGTGTCCGTGCCGTGCGAAACGATCACCCCGGCGACTTCCGGCCGCGCGAGCGTTTCCTGGACCGCGCGCGAAAGCTGCGCCCACCGCTCCGGGTCCATGTAATCGGAGGGAACGTTGGAGAGGTTCTGGACCTCGATCCGCGCGATCTTGACGATGTCCGGTACGGTCGCGATCAGGTCCTCGCCGGAGATGGCCGGCACCGGCGCCTTCTTCTCCGGGTCGATCTTCATCGCGATCGTTCCTCCGGTGGCGATCAGACGGACCACCGGCAGCTTGGGATCGGGGACCGACGAGCCCCTGGGCTGTTGCGCCTCGGCGACTCTTGCGAGCAGGATCAGCGGGGTCAGGGCAAGCGCTGCGGACCGGGTGACGAGCATCTGCATCCTCCTCTGGATTTGCGGCGCACCGTACCAAACTTCGCACTGCGACCACTGGAGTTCCGCGACTGCGTGCCTGGCTGACGGTACCGAGCGCCATGCCTTCGTGGGCGCGTTGGTGGCCCTGATCTGTGCCGAGGAAGATGGTACCGACGGCGAGCTTGTACCGACGGCGATTCCATCGATCTCGGAAGGCGCTTGGCAATCGCGTGCGGGCAATCGCCGCGTCCCCAGACCGGACGAAATCAGTCGGCCGCCGGAAGACGCTCGCTCAGAGACGGTCGATCTTGCTCTTTGTTGTACATCCAGCCCCGGTTTCCGGGGCCATTTGTACAATCCTTGTGGAAGACACGGGGCAATCCCGTCCGCAGACCGACGCAGGGAGGGGCGCGCGAAACCTGGTGTCCAGGACGGGGTTAACTTTCGCGAATGGTCCGTGTCTAATGCGCCGATGCGACCACCCATCCCGTCAGGCCGTGCTCTGCGCTCTCTTCCTCTTGGCGTCGCGATGCTCCTGGGTGGCCTCAATTCCGCCGCGGCGGATCCGGTCGTTTTTTTCGTCTCACCGCAGGGCAACGACAAGTGGTCGGGCTGCCAGGAATCGCCGAACCTGATTGGAACCGATGGACCCTTTCGGACGCTGCCCCGGGCGCGCGACGCGATTCGCGATCTGAAAGCGCAGAATGGCGGGACCCTCCTCGACCCGGTCACCGTATATTTGAGGGACGGGGACCATTTCCTCGGCGCGCCGCTGATGCTCGGGCCGGACGATTCCGGGACCGCCGAGAACCCGATTACGTTTGCCGCGTATCCGGGTGAGTCTCCGAGGTTGAGCGGTGGGCGTTTGATCGATGGCTGGACGCGCCGGCCCGATGGCCTCTGGTCGACGGTCGTGCCGGATGTGGCGGAAGGGCGATGGTACTTCCGCAACCTGCGGGTGGGATCGAGCCTTGCCATCCGCGCGCGCTACCCGAACCGCGACGAAATCGAGCCTCGGATGGGTCGGTGGCTCTTCGTTCCCTCAACCGCGGTCACTCGTCAGGATCGCATCCAGGTGGCGGATGACGCCTGGCCGTCCTTTTCGGATTGGCAGGGGGCCGAAGTTGTCATCTTCCCGTCCTACGGCTGGGTCAACGCGATCCTCTCAACCCAGGGCGTCGATTCACAGGCGCACGCGATCCGCGTCAGCTCCAGCCAGGAAATCCGGCCGGGGAATCGATTCTATGTCACCAACCTTCGCGAAGCGCTCGATGCGCCGGGCGAGTGGTACCTCGACCGCGCGACCGGCGAGCTCCTCTATCAGGCGCGCGAGGCGGAGTTTCCCGACGTCCAGGTGGTCGCTCCGGCGATGGACCGGCTGATCGTGTTGGAGGGCGATCCCGGCGCCGATCGCTGGGTCGAAAACATTCGCTTTGAAAACCTCGGCTTCATCGACGCCGACTACACGCTCGGCGGCTACTACGCGCAGGCCGACTCGGCGATCTGGATGTCCGGGGCGCGCAACTGCGAGGTCACCCACTGCGACTTCGGACCGCTCGGCGGATACGCCATCCGGATGGCCAACCAGACCCATCGCATCTCGGTCACCCGCAACACGATGACGCAGATGGGCGAGGGTGGGGTGATCATGCTGGGCGCCACGGCGAACCAGCCCTACGACAACCTGATTGCCGCCAACGAGATCGCCGACATCGGGCAGGTGTACGCGCACGTCGCCGGCGTCTACGTCACCACCGGGAGCGGAAATCAGATCATCCACAACCGCATTCGGCGAACCACGCGGTACGGGATCTCGCTCAAGAGCCTCGACGCGGCGAACGCCTCGCACGACAACGTCATCGAATACAACGAGCTGGTCGACACCAATCTCGAGACCAACGACACCGGCGCGATCGAAACCCTGGGTCGGGATCAGCAGCCGTCCGGGAATCGGATCCGGTTCAACCTGATCCGAAATGTGGTCGGGCTCGGCACGGATGCCTCCGGCCGAATCACGACGCCGTACTTCACCTGGGGGATCTACCTCGACGACTACAGCAGTGGGACGATGGTCGAGGGCAACATCGTTTCCGGGACGGTCTTCGGCGGGCTCGATCTTCACGGCGGCTCGGGGAACACCGTGGTGAACAATGTTTTCGTCGATGGATCGCAGATGAATGTGTGGGTTCAACCGATCGACGGGTCGATGCAGGGCAACGTGTATTACAGCAACATCACCGTCTATCAAGAACCGACGGCGCGCTGCTGGAATGCTCCCAACTGGCACCGCTCCGCCCTCGCCTCGGTCGACTACAACCTGTATTGGCACACGGGCGGGCTGGATTTTCTCACCAGCCCATTGTTCTCACCGGAGGGCAGCTTTCCACAGTGGCAAGCGGCTGGATTCGACCGGAGCTCGCGCATCGCCGATCCGCTCTTCGTCGATCCTTTGGGCCACGACTATCGGCTGATGAGCGGTTCGCCGGCGTATGACCTGGGTTTCCAGGACATCCCCGTGGACCGGATTGGCCCGGAGGGGTTTCTCAACTGCGGCGAATCATCGCCTGTCGAGCGGAAGATCTCTCCCGACCGAGCGAGCCCAACCGAGGGAGAGTGATTTCCTGGCGGATAAGTGCCGACCCGGGCGAAGGCACGTCGGCCCATGGCTGCCATCCGAGGGAGAGCGCCGCTACCAGCGGATCATTGCCCGCCGAGGGAGAGCGCCGCACCAGCGGATCATTGCCCGCCGAGGGAGAGCGATGAAGCATCCGCTGTCGAGTCGGTGGCCGGCTCGGCGATGACCGCTGTCTCCTCGCGGAAGACCTCCACCGGGTAGCCCAGGCGCGACCAGCCCTCGAGTCCGCCGAGCAGCGGCCGGACCTGGGTGATTCCCAGGCTCTTGAGCAGGAGCGCCACCCGGGCGCTCGTGGCTTCATTGGGTCAAGTGCAGTAGAGGACGATCTCGCCGACGCGGGGGATTTCCTGGTGTCGAAGCTCGAGCTCCTCGGGAAGGATCCGCAGGGCTCCGGGGATCATCCTCGGCTCCAGCTCGAAATCTTGAGGATGGCGAAGGTCGATGACGGTGATCGGTTCGCCCGCGCGAAGCTTCTGGCGCAGTTCTTCCGGACCGATCCGAGCCATGCGGTAACGGCGCAAGAGCAGATGGCGCTGGAGCACCTTCCAGACGATGTAGCCGGCGACGGCCACGGCGACCACCGTGGCGAGCTTGGAGGCAGCGCCGGCGCCGCCCTCGACGAGCGCCACCAGCTGGCGTCCAAAGATGAATCCCAGGCCCATCAGGGTAGAGGCCCAGAGGCCGATTCCTCCGAGCGAAAAGGTGATGAATCTGTGGAAGGGCACGCCGATCATGCCGGACAGCGGATGCGACACCGCGCCGAGGCCCGGTACAAAGGGCGCGATGAGGAGGGATTTGAGGCCATACCTCGCGAAGGTGTCTTCGGTGCGACGGACGCAGGCATCCGGCTCGATGGCGATGCGGCAGACCAGCTTCAAGATCTTCCTCCCGCCGTGCCGGCCCGCCTGGTACCAGATCGAATGAGAGACGAAGGCGGCGGCGAGCGCCAGCGCGACCGCGACCGCCGGATTCGCCTCGCCGGTGCGCGCCAAGGCGCCGACCGCGATCAGGAAGGGCGTCGCGGGTAACGGCACGCCGAGCTGGTTGGCCAGGACGACGGTAAAGAGGACCGCGGCACTGTGCTGGATCAAGAACTCCAGGGCGTTGTTCACGATGAAACGACCTCCGGAACACCCGTTTCCCTAACACCCTCGCGAGTCCGATGGTAGTGGACAACGGGTCGGCTCGGGCGATTGGAAACAAGTCGCCCCTCTCCTGATGCCTCTGCCCGGCCGGCGGTTCGATGTTATGACCCGGCTTTCGCGAAAGAGGTGGTGGCGATGAAAGTCGGTCTGGGTGCCGACCATGCCGGGTTCGAGCTCAAGAAGCGAATCAAGGCTCACCTGGCGGGGCGGAACGAGCTGGTCGATTTCGGGGTGCACGACACGACGCCGTCCGATTACCCGGACATTGCGGAAGCCATCGGTGAGGCGCTGATCGGCGGGCGCATCGAGCGGGGGATTCTGGTGTGCGGGAGCGGGGTGGGCGTTTGCGTCGCCGCGAACAAGATGCCCGGCATCCGGGCAGGCCTCTGCGGCGATCACTACTCCGCCCATCAGGGCGTGGAGCATGACGACATGAACGTCCTGTGCCTGGCCGCGCGGGTGATCGGCGAGCAGGTCGCGTTCGAGCTGGCGGACGCCTTCATCTCCGCGCGCTTCAGCGGCGAGGAGCGGCATGTTCGACGCCTGAAGAAGGTCTTGGCGATCGAGCGAAAGTATTTGAAGTGAGGCGGTCTCGCGCTGGACACCCCCGCTTGGGGAGGAGAGGCAAAGCATGCAGATGGGAATGATCGGGCTGGGGCGCATGGGTTCGAACATGGTTCGCCGGCTCTTGCAGGGCGGCCATTCATGCGTCGCCTATGACCGGGAACCCAACAGCGTGAACCTCATCGCCCGCGAAGGAGCCGTCGCGGCAGCGTCCATCGACGAGCTGGTGGCCAAGTTGGCGACCCCGAGGGTGGTCTGGATCATGCTTCCCGCAGGAAATCCAACCGAAGAGACGGTCCTGGCGCTCTCCGGGAAGCTCTCGGCGGGCGACACCGTGATCGACGGAGGGAATAGCCACTTCAAGGACGACGTGCGCCGGGCCGGGATTTTGCGAGGGAAGGCCATCTCCTTCCTCGACGTGGGGACGAGCGGCGGCGTCTGGGGGTTCGAGCGCGGCTACTGCTTGATGGCCGGCGGCGAGAAGGCCGCCTTCCAGCGGGCCGAGCCGATTTTCAAGACGCTCGCCCCGAACGCCTCGAGCGCAAGGCCCACGCCCGGGCGGCGGAAGGGCTCCGGGAGCGCGGAGGAGGGTTACCTCTACTGCGGACCGGCGGGCGCGGGCCACTTCGTGAAGATGATCCACAACGGGATCGAGTACGGACTGATGCAGGCCTACGCCGAGGGATTCGACATTCTGAAGAACGCGAACAGCGCTCAGCTCCCCTCGGAATATCGATACGATCTGGAGATCGCGGAGGTCGCCGAGCTCTGGCGGCGGGGCAGCGTGGTCGGCTCGTGGCTGCTGGATCTCATTGCGATCGCGCTGGCCGACGATCCGGCGCTCTCCAGCTACCAGGGTTACGTGGGCGATTCAGGCGAGGGGCGCTGGGCGATCCTCGCCGCGCTCGAGGAGGCGGTTCCCGCGGAGGTGCTTTCGGCTTCGGTGTATACGCGGTTTCGTTCGAGGCAGGAGCATACCTTCGCGGAGAAGATCCTCTCCGCGATGCGCCGCCAGTTCGGCGGGCATCAAGAGCGACCGTCGGGCAGCTAGCTTCCGGGCGCTCTCTCCGTGAGCGCCGTCGGCTCGGCCGGTATCGAGATCGACCGTCGGGTCGGCGCCGAGCCCTCATCTCCGTTGCCACCTCCCCACCGGCCAGCCTATGACGCTGCGGGGTGGGGGCTTGATGAGAAGTGGACCGCGCCTAAGGAATTGAACGATGCGGGCTTCGTCCCTCCTCGCCGCGTTCAGCCTTCTCGTCCTTGCCTCCAGCGCGGCTGCCCAGATCCTGGTCTTCCCCCGTACGGCGGGAAAGAGCCACGTCGTCTATTTCGATTTCGATTGGCAGCACATCGACCTTTCGGTCAGCCCGGCCCCGGAGCGCGCCGCCTCGTTCACCGGCGCGAAGAGCGGGACCATCCGACTGTACTTCTACGAGCGGGAGCGCGAGGTCGCCGAGCGGGCCTCGGCGGTGGTGATGGAGTCGTTCCGGTATCTGGAGGACGAATTCCAGTTCGTCCCGCCGGAAAAGGTGCCGCTCATCCTCTACAGCTCGTACCAGGAGTTCCTCGAGACCAACCTGTTCCCGCTGCAAGAAGGGACTTTGGGGGTGACGAGCCCGTCGAATCTGACGATGACCCTGCCGTACTTCGGCGACGATCGCCTCTTCGAGCGCGTTCACACCCACGAGATGGCGCACCAGTTCACGATTCAAAAGCTGCGCGCGGTGACCAAGCGGCAGGATCGCTTCGGCGAGTCGATCAACACGCTTCCCCTCTGGTTCATCGAAGGCATCGCCGAGTTCTACGCCCTAAGAGGCATCGATCCGGAAGCCGAGATGCTGATCCGCGACCTGGTGGCCAACCCGGACATCAATCACGACTTTGGGCTTCACGACTTCTTCGACGAATACCCCTACACCGTGCTCTGGATCTACAAGGGGGGCAACGTCCGCTGCGCCTTTCTCGAGGACGTCTACGGAAAGGGCACGCTCCAGCGCATCCTCGAGGCCTCTCCCCGCCTGTTGCGCGGCCGCGACGAGATCCGGCTGAAGGGTTTCAGGGAGCTTTTGAAGTACGTCACCGGCGATACGCCGGAAGTGGTCTCCGGGAAGTTCGAGCAGTGGATCAAGCGGCGCGCCTACGAGAGCTATCTGCACTCGGAGCCGGACACCGCGGCAACGCTCGTCGAGCGCTTCGACACCGAGGTCGAGTCCCTCCGCGCCTCGCCGGACGGGAATGTGCTCCTGGCCCGCGGCTTCGATCCCGAGACGGGAGTCAGCCGGCTGATGATGTTCGATTGGCGCGCTCCCCACCGCGTGACCACCGTGGCCCGAGACGGGGTGCCCGGGCTCGAATCGCTCCATCCATTGTCGGGGCGCAATTTCGATCTCAAGCGCGACTCGCTGGTCTTCGTCGGAGAGGCAAACGGCCGCGACACCATTTTCTGGCAAAGCTACTCCCACCGGGCCTCGCAGGTCGGCGCTCCGGACATGGAGATCTATGAATTCGATCGGCGGATCAGCCCGATGGATGTGCGGCAATACCGGGGATTCGAGCCGTGGGAGGTGGACTTCTCCCTCGGCCGCCGGCAATCGTTCGCGCTGGGCTCGGTCGGCCTGATCGCGGCGTTCTCTCCCTCGCTCTCGCCGGACGGGAAGAGGGTCGCCTTCATCGGCCTGAACGAGAAGGGGACCCGCGACGTTTATCTGCTGAACCCCGGCGGACCGGCGGGTTTCGCCGTCACCCAGCTCACCCACGACGACTATGCGGAGCGCGAGCTGTCGTGGGGGCCGGACGGAATCGTGTACACGTCGGATGCGACCTCGCACAAGAAGTTCAACATCTTCCGCGTCGCGGCCGATGGAGCGAGCCCGCCGCTGCGGCTCACCAACGAGGAGCGGGACGAGTTCGATCTACAAGTGCTTCCCAACGGAGCCACGCTGTTCGTGGCCTACGACGATGCCCATGCCAACATCCATGAGCTCTCCGGTGGATCGCTGGTGCGCAGAAGCGCGGTCTCGACCGGCTTCCTGATGCCGAGCATCGGCCACGACCACGGGATCTGGGCGCTGCTCCAGAAGAGCGGCCGGCGGCGGCTGGCGTTCCTGCCTTCCGCGAACCTGCTCTCGCAGCCGGTGCCGGCACAGCCCGATGCCTGGCCGCCGCCCGCGCTTGGCCTGGTGGACCTCGGCCGGGGGGTTCCGTATCGAGCGACCTCGCTGCAGCACTGGGAGCTCAACCCGCTCTTTGCCCTCGTGGGCGGCGGCAGCGGCGGCTTCTATGGGCAGATCTACGGCTCCGCCACGGACCGGCTTCGCAACAACGCGCTCCTCGTCAGCGTCTCCGTCTACGGCAACTTCAGCCTGATCGATGGACTGATTCTCTACATCAATCAGGAGCACCGCTTGATCTGGGGCGCCGGCCCCTTCCACTCTCTGCGATTCCGATTCGATCGCACCTACTCGGATCTGGGAATCGGGTTCTCCTGGTACGAGCGCTTCTATGGCGTCCTCGGCAGCTTCCGGTATCCACTCAGCCGCTTCGCGTATTTCCAAACCGACATCGGGGTGGGCGGCTCGACCGTCTATCTCGATTCGTACACCGCTCAGAGCCTCATCGATCCACTGCTCAATCCGGCCAACGCGGATCTGCTCACCCCCTGGCAGCAGCGATTCGGCGGGACCCACTTCCAGACCGAAGTGGAGGCGAGCTTTGGCGTCGACACCTTGCGCTACGCGCTGGGATACGTGCCGATCGCGGGAGACTCGCTCCTCTTCACCGCGGGCGCCACCGTCCAACCCTTTCGCAGCCAGACCGCCCAGCGGCTCCGGCTCGACGCCGCGCACTACTTTCATCTCTTCGGGCAGGCCTCGTTTCTCGTTCGCACCAGCCTGGGCAGCAGTTTCGGAGGCGTCCTTCAGCGGGACTTCTATCTCTCCAGCTTCGACACCCTGCGCGGGGTGAACGTCGGCGACACCCGATTCCTGCTCGGGAAGTACTATTACTACGCGAACGCCGAATTCATCCTTCCCCTCAATCCAGTGATCCACGTGTTCCCGTTCTCCGGGCTGCAGGGGGTAGCGGGATTCGACTTCGGCGGGGTGGCGCCGACGCTTACCGCATACTTCGATCGGCGGGTGCTCGACGGCGTTCTCGGCGTCAATCTCGCTCTCGGGGCGTTGATCTTCCGCCTCCATTTCGCCCGGCCGATCAACCTCGGCGTGCTCATCCCCGCCGACGGTTGGGTGACCAATTTCTCGCTCCGCCTGGCAGGCTTCGATTTCGGCAATGCGTTTCGCACGCATTCCGATCGAGACGGCCCGGTGGGGCTGACCCCGACGATGATGGTGAAGTGAAGGCGGCTACTCGAGCCGGGCGACCAGGTCTTGAAGCGCGCGCTTCCCGCCGGTCAGGATCGGCGCCCCATCCCCGACGAGCAACGCATCGAAGTCCAGCTCCGAGACCATCCGCCTGAGCGAGCGGCGCAACGCGACCGGATCCTCCATCACCTTGTCCGGCAGCAGCGAGCACTTTCCGGGCGGATTGCCGATGCACGCATCGCCGATGAAGAGCACTTTCCGCTCCGGCCAGTGGAGGCACACTTCGCCGGGGGACTTGCCGGCGATGGGGTGGACGATGAGCTGGCCGAATTTCTGACCGGCCTCGAGGTATTCGTCGACCACCGCGCCGAGCCGCTCCGCCTCGGCCGCATCCCCGGGGTGGATGAAGGTCGGCGCCCCGGTCTTGAGGCGAACCCTTTCGCAGGCGCGCACGTGGTTCCGGTTGGTCAGCACCGTGCAGATTAACCCCTGCCTTGCGATCTCCGCGAGCACCTCCTCGGACATCTCCGCCGGATCGATGCAGACATTTCCGGAAGGCATCCGGACCAGGTAACCGTTGAAGTTGTACCCGTGGCGCGGCGAAGGCCAGGACCAGGTGAAGATATCCGGCATGAGCTCGTTCATCGACGCTGAAGTAGCACGACAAATGGGCGCGGCAAAGGGGCCGATCAACGGCTTGACAAAGAGCGTCCTGCAATGAATGAAGCAACCGTGAGCGGGGAGGGACATCGACCGGAAAAGGGCGCGGTCCGCGTCGCCATTCTCGAAGACCATCAGCTGATGCGCGAGATGCTCGCGTCCACCCTGGGAGAGGCGGGATTCGCGATCCAGGAAGCGGCCCGCCCCGAGGAGCTTTTCAAGAAGATCGAGCAGCAGCTTCCTCAAGTCGTGATCATCGACCTCACGCTCGACGGGGAGGACGCGCAGGATTACCCGGATGGGTTCAGCGTGCTCCATCGGATGCGAAAAACCCATCCCGATGTGCCCCTGATCGTGTTCTCCGCCACCAAATCGCCGGAGGCCGTCGAGCGCTCCTTCGAGGCGGGCGCCCGGGGCTATCTGTTCAAGCTGAACGCCACCGCGGATTCGCTTCGCCAGGCGGTCGAGCAGGTGATGAAGGGAGAGCGGGTGACCCCATCGTTCTTCTCGTCCTCCTTCACCCCGCGCCCAGAACGAAAAAATGGGGTAGACGGCAAGCCCCGCGTCAGTCTCACGCTCCGCGAGAATCAGGTGCTCCGCCTGGTCGCCAGTGGCGCCGACAATCAGCGCATCGCCGAGACGCTCCGGATCAAGGAGCGCACGGTGAAGGCGCACATCTCGAGCCTCTACCGCAAATTGAGCGCGCAGAATCGGGTCGAGCTCGCGATCGCCGGATCAGCCCTCGATACCAAGGGCGGACTGGCGCGCGCGCAGGCCCGGCGGACTTCGGAGAACGCGTAGAGCGCTGAATCCGAGCTCTCCACCGGTTCCGCTGTTAGGTCCGGTTTCGGGAAATTCATTCAACCGGTTGCAACTGGACGGAGGGAGCTTACGAGGAACGCTCGATCAGTTGCTCGGACCTTCCGTCGCGTTGAGCTACCCCTTAACTCCCTATCGCCTCGGGGGTAGAACCTCACCGCATTTGAAACGCCCGCCGAGGTCCGTTGAAGAGGGTGGGCGAGTGAGATCAGATGAAACTGGCATCTCGTTTTCCGGTCCTCGTTCTTGCGATGCATGGCGCACTGGCGCAGGCGAACATTCCCGGGGGCGGCGACACCGGTCCGGACGTCACGCTGACCGACCATGGCAGCACCGTGGTCCTCGACAACGGCGTGATTACCGCGACCCTGGTCAAGACCAACGCCAGGGTGGCGTCAATTCTGTATCAGGGCTTCCAGATGGTGGCGACCGACCGTCAGGTCTACTTCAGCATGGATGGCGGCTCCAGCTACGAACAGCCGAGCAACTGCGTCTACTCGATCAAAACCCAGACGCCGGACATGATCGACATTTCGCTGAAGCATTTCTACACGACGCAGCCGCACAAGTTCGACATCGACATCCACTACGTCCTCCGCCGCGGCAACACGGGTCTCTACGTCTACGCCATCCTGGATCATCCGGCGAGCTATGGCGCGACCAGCGTCGGCGAGTGGCGGATGGTCTGGTGGATGCCGCACGATTCGACGAATTTCCTGATGGAGCGGATCTACGTCGACGCCTTGCGAAACTGGGAGATGCCGTCGGTCTACGACTTGAGCCAGGCCCAGCCGACGTCGATCGCCGAGATCATCCGGCTGACCACCGGAGTGAGGGCCAATCAATACGATTGCAAATACGAATACAGCGTCGCCTATAGTGCCATCGGCACCTATGGCCACGCGAGCAACGTGAACAACGTCGGAGCTTGGCTCGTCTTCGGGAGTCAGGAATTCTTCAACGACGGCCCCACCAAGCAGGACCTCGCGCCGGCCTCGGGGATCATCCACGTCCACTTCGGGCGAAATCACTACAACGGCTCGGGCATCGGCGTCGCCGCGGGAGAATCCTGGAGCAAGATCTTCGGCCCCTATCTGCTCTATCTGAACAGCGATCCTCAAGGGGCGGATGCCCTCTGGGCGGACGCGCAGGCGCAGGTCGCCGCCCAGGCCGGCGCCTGGCCGTACCCCTGGCTGACCGATAACCCCCTCTATCCGCTCGCCGGCGATCGAGGGGCGGTAAGTGGAAGGCTCGCGGTGACGGACGCGCTCAAACCCGACCTCACCGGCGCGGGCGCCTGGGTCGGCGTGGCGCAGCCTGACCTGGGAAGCAACTGGCAATTCGACGCCAAGCACTACCAATATTGGGTGAGGGCCGACGCCGATGGAAGCTTCACCATCCCCAACGTACGGCCGGGCTCCTATACCTTGTACGCCTTCGTCAATGGCGCCGTCGGGGAGTATTCACAGACGGATGTATCAGTCGCCGCCGGAGACACGACGGCCCTCGGCGACGTGGTCTGGAACGTGTTTCATCCGGGGAACAGCATCGCCTGGGAGATTGGAATTCCCGACCGCGATTCGACCGAGTTCCGACACGGCAGCGATTACTTCGAGCCATTCTTGTATCAGCAGTTCTCCAGCGAGTTCTCCGGACCTCTGGAATACACGGTTGGCGTGAGCGACTGGAGCACGGATTGGAATTACGCTCAGACCTCTTCGATCGAGCCTGGGACGAGCTGGAAGTGGCGGGTTCACTTCAACCTGGACAGCGCGCCCGCGGGCGACGCGACGCTGACCGTCGCTCTCGCCGGGAGCGACCACGCCCGGATGTACGTGTATGTCAATGATGAGACCCGGGCGGTGGCGAACTTCTATCCGGAAAACGGAGGCGGCAACGCGCTGATCCGGGAGGGCAGTCACGCCAAATACAGCTTATCTTACGTGACCATCCCCGCCGCGGCATTGAATGTGGGGGCGAACACGATCACCCTGGTCCAGGGCTCGACCGGGCACGTGATGTACGACTACTTGAATCTCGAGCTGCCCTGAGGGGGCGGTGGGATAGGTCAGTGCGCCGAGGCCTCCTGGTTCAATCGGTGCTCGAACGCGTTCGTTCACGCCGCAAACTTCCGGAGCGTCGCGTCGTGCGCCCACCGCTTGGTTTACGCAAGCCCCAACGAAGTGTGTGCAGTTTCCGCCCTCGGCGGAACGCAAATGGTACGTGTTTACCGCGGAGAATCAGTCGACGAGCAACGCTGATCGCGGACGTGTGCTTCAACCAGCTTGAGCTTGCGCTGGAGCTGTTGAAGATGGTCTGGGTGTAAACCGCGATAACGCCCTAGCTCAAGGAGGGCTTGGCCCAGATGGCGCACTACTTCGGGCGAGCCGTCCGCTTCTTCGACGTGCGCTTCGATGGCGTTGAGAATGGCGATGAATTCGCCTTGGTTTGGGTTGTGGAGTCTGAGAATTGATCTTTCCAGCGCGGCCACTCGGCCGACCCCAGCTTGGTCGTAGTAGCGCATCAGAGTCTCCCTTCAGACTGTTTCCAGGATTGAGAAGTGGAAGTGGAACCAGAGCGGGTTGAGGGGATTTCAGGAGCAGGGGTGCGATTTCCAGAAAGCGACAGCCATTTCGATGAGCGGTTTGACTCAAGCTGGCCAGCACCTGGTGGACGTAGGCCCCGTAGGAGCTACGACTTCCGGCAGAAATCTTGCGGATGACCACTGCGGGACGAATTTCCCGCTCAGCGAGGTTATTGGACGCGGCCACCTCGGGATGGGAGAGGAACACCAACAGCTCAGGCTCATGCCTTTGGAAGTGCCTGGCCATCCGCTGATTGCCCGGGAAGGGGCCCGGAGCGCGAATCAACTTAGCCAATTGCTCGCGCAGCGCCTTCCCTGCAGCTTGATAGCGGGTCGGCTCCATCTGCTCGTGTTGTTGCTTGAGGCGGATGGCCCGAAGCAGAAGCTTCTTGATTGCCAGAGGAAAGCGCTCGATAGATTTTCGCCGATACCCAAACGGTAGAGCCGGCCCGTTTGCCACCTCGAGAATTTCTTCGCAGTGGCGTAGCAAATGGCGAGCGCATTGCGCCCGCTGGTAGGGCAGACTCTGGTAGCCCTGCCATCCATCGCAAGTGAGGATTCCCCTGAAGTCTCCCAGGACCGCTTCCGGCACGCTGGCATTGCGTTTCTCGTCGATCACATAGACGGTTATTTCGCTGGTAGCGAATACCCACAGCCAGGCCATCCTTCGGCCAATTCGCCAGCCGGTTTCGTCGGCCGCCACCACCGTACTTTGGCGAAGGGACTCCACCAGTGCCAGATAACTGGGGGTACTCTTGTCAGCCAATCTCGCCACCGCACGCCACAGACCGCCAGGGCTCACCGGGAATTGGAAAGCTACCTGCAGCAAGTCCATCACCTTTCGATAGGGCACCCCCACCCGATGCTTCAAGTCCGCAGTCAGAGCAATCACCCGCGGACCCAGATGGATGCCCGCTTTCCCGGTCCCGCTTGAGGTCTGCTCCGGATGACGGCTCCGAACTCGGCGCCGGCAGCTGCGGCAGTAGCCACTTTGGGTGTGGAAGCGGCGAGTGAAGGCCCGAACCTCGGGAATGTCCACCTCCACATGCTCATGCTCACCAATCGAATCGAGCGACCCGCCGCAGTCCGGGCACTGTTTCAAGGGCGCCCACAATTCTTGATCGATGCGCTCCGGGTAGGGCCGGTGGGCTGGCCGATGGCCGACTTTCTGTCCCGGACGCCGACGTCTTCTGGCACACCGGATTCGCGCGAAGGGAGCCGCTTGCCGCTTCGCCGCCCGGGTGGCTAGCTCGAGCTTCCCCTTGAGCGTTTCGATTTCTTTCTCGAGCTGCCGCACTCGTAGCGCCAACTCGTATGACATCTGCCCTGCAAGCTCGAGCTCTTCGATGCGACGCCGTTGTTGCTTGCCCTCTGCTTCAAGTTGAGCCACCTCCGCCCGTAACTGGGCATTCTCTAGCTTGAGCGAGGTGTAATCGGTGCCTCTTCCAACCCGCATCGGCTAGTAAAGATCATGCCCGAAATCCTCTGTCGATCTTTCTGCGCTCTTTTGCGTGGCACGTACCAACGCTCAGACGGTAAACACGTAC
>Ga0070708_100001430_pt1 | contig 18210 bp, 16 predicted proteins | sample KBSK5503metaG_FD_65469 | JGI IMG/M metagenome (GOLD analysis project Ga0070708, IMG submission 65469) | Corn, switchgrass and miscanthus rhizosphere microbial communities from Kellogg Biological Station, Michigan, USA - KBS K5-50-3 metaG | ecosystem: Host-associated > Plants > Roots >... | reverse complement strand
TGCCCCCAAGCTGGCCAGGCCTTGGTCTTGTTTCCGCGGGTTTGTGACCTGTGCTCATACATACACGAGGCTGCCCGTGTCGGCCGTAATTTGCAAGGGCAGGTACCCAGAATGCAATAGGCGCTACATGCATTCGCTGTCTCTTCCGTTGGGTTCAGCACATCGGCGACGATGAAGGCGATCCGATGCTGCGCGAGAGCCCGGCTCTGGAGCCTTAGAGATCACCGATAGTCTGGGTACAGCTTATGCCACGCTGCCCGTCGGTTTGAGATGGTCAGGAACACGAGCGGGAGCAATACCCGAGAACGGATAGCGGGGGGCCTACGAGCACCGGAGCGTACACCCTTAGCTGCTCGGGCGTCGCGTCCTAAGCAGGTCTTTCCTGCTGTGTTGCGATGGTTTTGGTGCAAGGTAAGTGATTCCTTTGTGCAAACACTTTCCACATCATAGCTCACCGCTGAGCACTGATGAACTCTTCACTGAGCCCCTAAGCTACTTAGTTCCACTGGATGCCGCACAATTGCGAGTGGGCGGGGCTTGCGGAACTGTCTGGCTCTTGACGTGCTTACCTAATAGGGGGGATTTAGAATGACAAACCTGATTCTGAAGTTAATGGTTCGCCTTCACGAAGATGAAGCCGGCCAGGGCCTGGTGGAATATCTCTTGATTCTGGCTCTGGTTGCGTTCGCAGCTACGGCAGGAATGACCACCCTGGCCAGCGGCCTCAACAGCGCCTTCGCCAAGATCGGCACTATAATCGGCCAGTACATTACCTAGAGGATCTCTGGGGCAAGGGGCAAACGGCATCGGTCGTGCGTATGGATGCCATATAATGCGAGAGGTCTGAGGGAGGCATCGGAGTGACCTGAGATGTTCCCACATCTTTCTTTGGTGCTTCTCTCTGGTCCGTGGATCTACCCGACCAGCAGTTCTTTCAGGTCCCACACGTGATCGGTAAGACCCGCCTCCATTGCCGGGTTGTTTAGCCCTCAACGCACTTTTCAGACACTACCTCCTTCCCATGAGGCTGCGGCATGCTCGGGCTAGCCTCAAAAAGATTGCGAATCACTTGTTATAGAAAACCATTGCTGATAGGAGATGCTTAGTGAACACGGAGCATGCATTGCCGGAATTGGATTCAACGGCTCGAGGCGAGCGGGATATGTTGGTGAAACTGCGGTGGTTCTTCTTTTTTTTCGTGATATCTGGGTTCTGCAGCTTGGTTTACGAAATCGTTTGGCTCCGACTCTCTATGGCCAGTTTCGGTGTCACAACCGCCATGGTTTCGATAGTGCTATCGATGTTCATGGCTGGTCTGGGGCTGGGCTCCTGGCTTGCTGGGGTCGCCGTACGGCGCTTACCCGGGAGGACCGCCTCAACTGCGTTGCGCCTCTATTCGCTCGCAGAGTTGCTGGCAGGGGTTTCGGCTCTCTTAGTTCCATATCAGCTGAGGCTTGGACATGTGTTGCTGCAGAGAATGACTGCGGTCGCCGCATGGAATTCATCTCGCTACTATTTGCTGTCAGGGATCTGGGTTGCCGCCACGCTAGTTCCCTGGTGTGCGTGTATGGGCGCGACGTTTCCCCTGCTGATGAGTGTGATCGAACGAATGCCCGGAGCAGAATCTAAACGGTCCTTCAGTTATCTGTATGTAGCAAATGTTCTCGGCGCCTTGCTCGGTACGATCATTTCCGCATTTTTTCTTATTGAGTTGGTGGGTTTCCAAGGAACGTTGCACATTGCCGGCACTCTAAATGCAGCCCTCGCTGCATCAGCCTTCATCATCAGCTCGGCAGCGTTGCCTTACCTACCAACACAGCGAAACCGGGGCTGCGCTCCCAAGAGCCTCTACGGTCTTCCGGGCAAGAGCATTCCCTGGATTCTGTTTACAACAGGCTTCGTTAGTATGGGTATGGAAGTTATCTGGATTCGTCAGTTTACCCTCTATCTTGGAAACGTAGTCTACGCATTCGCAGGTATTTTAGCCGTGTATCTGCTGGCCACGTTCTGGGGATCTCAAGATTACCGATCCTGGGTTCGCTCACATAAGCTTGAGGAGAGCACTTCATCGTGGGCTCTGTTGGCATTAGCTGCTGTTGTTCCTCTTGTTGCCGCCGATCCGCTGATACCGATCCGCATAGGTTCTCTCGAGCTAGGAGGTGTTCGCCTTTCCTCGATCGTTCTCTTCTGTGCGCTCGCCGGATTTCTGACGCCTTTATTGGTTGACTCCTGGTCCTCCGGGGATCCAGAGCGGGCGGGCAGAGCGTATGCCGCGAACGTATTAGGTTCTCTCCTGGGACCGCTTGTGGCTGGGTTTTGGCTGTTGCCTTGGCTAGGTGAACGCTGGTCTTTAGTTGTCTTGTCGATTCCGCTGTTCGGTTTGGGCGCGCTGACCGCAGTCCGCGACCTATTTACTGAGCCCGTCCAACTACGCTCCCGTGCAAGAAAAGCACTAAAGTACGGAGTCATTGCGTTGCTGAGTGTGCTGGTGATCACGATAAGCCATGACTACGAGAAAAAATATCCCAGCGCTTGGGTGCGGAGGGACTATACGGCAACTGTGATTGCCGAGGGGACAGGATGGGATAAGAATCTGTTGGTCAACGGTCTTAGCATGACCCGTTTGAACCCGATCACAAAATACATTGCGCACTTGCCTCTCGCGTTTATGCGAAGGCCTCCCAGGAATGGGTTAGTCGTTTGTTTTGGAATGGGAACAACATTTCGTTCGATGGTTTCGTGGGGAATACCGACCACGGCGGTGGATTTGGTTCCTAGCGTCCCGCCTATGTTCGGATACTTCCATCTAGACGCATCAAGGGTACTGAATTCCCCATCGGCTCACATCGTCGTGGATGATGGTCGACGATTTCTCGATGCTTCCTCCCAATCCTATGACGTGATTGTGGAGGACCCCCCGCCACCTCCAGAAGCTCCGGGTTCAAGCCTGCTTTACTCGCGAGAATTTTACGAGGTTGTCAAGAAGCATCTACAGGCCGATGGCATTTTGGAAACCTGGTATCCAGAAAAAGACGGAGACGCGGCTACCAGATCGTCTATTGCGAAAGCTCTTATAAGTAGTTTTCCCTATGTGCGTGCGTTCGAATCCTTCGATGGCGATTACGGGATTCACTTCCTGGCAAGCACAAGGCCACTGCCAACAGTATCGGCTTCGATTCTCGCCGCACGATTGCCCCCCGCCGCAGCTGCAGACTTCATAGAATGGGGGCCTGAATTCAACACGGAGCGGCAGTTCAACAAGGTTCTATCTCAGGAGCGTTCGATCGAGGCGATGATTGCGCAAGAGCCGCGAGCACCCGCGCTTGAGGACAACCAGCCCATAAATGAGTATTATGCGTTGCGCAGCTGGTTCCACTATTACAGGTGAGACCATCATCGGCCATTCGGGGCGAACTAATTTCGCTTGCCATGAGTGCTGCGGTGAAGTAAAGTGCCGCTTCTGTTACGCTTATTCAAGCCCTGCCCGGCGAACAGCGGCAGACGTTTATTGACCAGGTCACTGATTACTGTGTGTGCCGAATGCCGTTCGCTATTTCATCGCAGCTCGCCCGGCTGTTGAGTATCTTTCCCGTCAAGCGAGGGTAGCCACAGAGATGTCTCGCTCTCCTTGATTACTTTCGAAGGAGGAGTTGATTATCGAGCGACTCTTCGTTAACCCTTCGGCTGCCACGCCATCGAGAAGTTTTCCAGGCGGAAGCCAGCTGAGACGTGCTTGGTCTTGGCGTAGCGGTAAAGTGCAGCCACAAATATGGCTTGCACCGCGGCGCTGACGATGGAGAGTAAGAGCCAGTAAAGTACTGCGAGCGCTACGCCCGCCACCATTCCTGCCGGACCAAGGGTCTTGCCCAAAACAGGCAGTGCTATGCCAGGCAACGCCAGCACTGTAAAGATCAGTCCGAAGCTAAAGCCGCCTACCACTTCCTCACCCCAGGTCTCGCGGAACAGATCCGCCGAACGCAGCAGTGCCTCGGCGGGGCCCACGTCTTCCGCCGCCAGCACCGGCACGACGAAGTAGCTGGCTAACGTCCAGGCCATGCCAATCAGTCCTCCTACAAAACGTCCCAGCCAGGCCGAGCGCTCCTCAATTATCCCCAAGAGAACGCCAACGGTGGCTGACAGAAGAGCCCACTGGAAGATCTTACCTTTGCGCTGCCACGCCAGTTCCAGTCCGTCGTTGATCGTCGCATGTCCCCCTGCAAGGCGGCTGGAAGCTATGCTGACCAGAGCGACGTTGAAGAACGCAATGACAAAGTAGTTCACCAAATAAAACAGAAGCAGGCACATCCACATCCCTTGCGACATGGACTGGCGATTCGCGGCGCTAACCGCAAGATTCTGGGGGAGGAAAAGCAAGCTACCTCCGCCGAGTACTACCACGGAAAACAGGACGCAGAAAACGCCAGAAAAGACGGGCAGCAGCATCAGTTCCTTGTCCGATTTCAAGACTGCGAAACTCTTGCCGACAAGCTCCCAGGTTTGAGCGATTCGTCCGATGGCGTCCTCCTTCTTGCGGCTCAGTGCTTCGCAGCAATTGAGCACTGAGCAGGTAGATTCTCGGAGTCGGTCCCCTTACCTTCACTGAGACGACCACTAGACCCCAACGTCAACTTCCCATTAAGGAGCATGAAACTTCGGCCGTGCCCCCAAAACAGGAGGGGCGGAGAATCATACCCGTTGGTAATACGTTCCGTCAGTTAACGGAAGTACCGGCGTGGCTGGAATGAAGCAAATCATCTCCAGAACCTTGCGCGGCGACGGCCGTATCAGCCGAATCACAGGAGGAGGGTTTTCTGGCTTCGTATCGCTCTATGACCAACTGATCGCCAACTTCAGTTCTGCTCTTGAAGATGGCGTGAGCGGGTAATTCAAGCACACTCTCAGCCCGAAAGATCGGTCGCGTCACCCTGAAGGGCCGGATGAGTTCCCTCAGACCGACCACCTTGAAATCCTTGTCAACTAAGACCAGATCAAAGGTAAACAGCATTCCGATGGTGTGAATCGCATTGGCGGGCACAATCCACACTCCGCTGTCCGGTTTCAGAGAGCGCTTGCCTAATAAGCCAACCAACCGGCTCACAATGGAGTCGGCGACGATGACCCGAAAGGCGAGAAAAGTCTCCTTCGTCTTGTTGTAGACAAATACTTGGCGGTTTTTTGGGGGCATGAAATGCAGTTCCTGGCTGCTGACCGACTGACCCCTTTATCGAGGGGCCTTTTTTTAGCGCGGAGCTTTCTTCTTCATTCTGTAAATCAGAATGATCAGAACCACGACAGCGAGAATTCCTGAAACTACTCGAATCAAAGTTACGTTGTCCATTTGGTATTTCCTCCAGTTGAGTAAACGCTGCTGCTCATATCTTCAGTCTACGATGTGGCCAATGTTTTCCATGACCGTGATGACTGCGGGTAATACAGTAACAATTCCAATGCTCGGAAAAATAAAAAATACCAGCGGTGGCACGAGTTTGATGGTTGTCTTGGCCGCCATTTCTTCTGCTTTTTGTCTGCGTTGAGTCCGCAGCGCTTCGGAGAAATTGCCCAGAGACTTGGAGATCGGGGTTCCGAAACGGTCGGTTTGGACCAGCATGGCGACGAAAGACCGAACGCTTTCGGTATTGGCGCGGTCGGAAAACGACTTCCAAGCGGCAATGCGCGGAGAACCCGCGCGCTGTTCGAAATTGATTTGCAGCAACTCCTCGCTCAACGCAGGGTGACTTACACTGAGTTCCTGGCCCACTCGCACGATCCCCTGGTCCAAGCCCAGGCCCGCCTCCATGCAGATCGCGAGCAAGTCCAATCCGTCTGGAAGGCTTAGCCGGATGCGTTCTCTCCTTTTCTTCACCGCGTGGTTGAGCCAGAAATCCGGTATGAAGAAAGCGAGAACGATAGTGATCAGGAAAAGAAATATGGTGTTGCTTTCAACCAAGACCACGACCAGAACCCCCAAGAGCGCAGGCAGGGCCAATCTTGCCCCGAGAAAAATGTCGGCATGGGAGGATTTCCGATACCCGGCCAGCAGCAGTCGCCGGACCAGATCGGGGTCTGGCTCATTAGAAAATAGACTGCGAAAGAATGTGAAAGGCTTGGCCACCACATCTGCATTCACAGCCGAATGCCAAGCCTGAGTCCGGCCCTCTCTTTCATCGCGTACTTCGCGCGTCACCTGGTCCAGCAGGGCGCTCGGGGCCGAGGAGCGCGGCAGCATGAACAGAAATATCAGGAACAAGCCCGCGAATGAGAAGATTCCGAGTAGTATGGCCAGCGTCATAGTTCAGACCTTGATGTCAATAATCTTGCGAATGATGAGAATGCCTAGCAACATCATGAACAGGCCGACATAGATGACCTTTAAGCCGATTGGATTTGTGAACAAGATGCTTTCGTACTTCCAGTTGGTAAAACTCATCACGCCAAACATGATGAACGGTGCCATACAAAGGATCCAACCGGTGATGCGTCCCTGGGCAGTATAAATGCGGAGCTGGCCGTACAACCGCGCCCGTTCCCTGGCCAGAGCCGCCGTCTTGTCGAGAATCAGCGCCAGATTTCCACCTGTCTCCTTCTGCAGTAGTACAGCGGTAGCGAGGAAACGCATGTCATCACGCGGTACGCGGTCCACGAGATTCAACATGGCGTCCCGAAGTGGGAGACCCAGATTCTGTTCTTCATGCAGAATGCGGAACTCTCCTGCTAGAGGCTCGCCAATCTCCTGGCCAACCATCTCCAGCACCGCCGGTACGGCGTGGCCCGCGCGCAAACCGCGGGCCATCAAGTCGACCGCATCGGGCAGCAGGGCATCGCATTGTCTGAATCTCATCTCCCGTCGAATATAGAGATACACGTACGGAGTAAGACCCGCCATGATTCCGAAAATAGTGCTCAGAACAACGCTGGGAATGGCGGTTGAGGCTATCCAGGCGACGACCACCGTCACAACCAACGAAAAGAATAGGAGTGAACTCACCTGCCATTTTTGCCCCGACTGCCTGACGAGGCGAGCGAGCCCCACGGATCCGGGTATCTCTCGGATCAACTCGTCCAACCAGGGAGTCGCGCTCAGTGCTTCCGGTTTGAGGATGGTGGTGCCGTCACCCTCGGCCGCGCGGCTTTCCTCGATATGCTCCAGGTGGTCCTGCACCGCAGTCTCAGTCGCGGTGGGCCGCAGAAAGTAAAGCAGCACCCCGAAGGTCACGACAAGAAGCAGAATGAATAAAAATATCGACATAACAGAATCTCCGGCCTCAGACGTTCACCGAATGTTCAAACATCGACGCCGGAACGGAGATCCCTGACGCCTTCAGTTTTTCAGCAAATTTGGGCCGAATTCCGGTGGGACTAAACGTTCCCAGCACCCGGCCATCCTGTCCGACTCCGTGTTTTTCGAAAACGAAAACGTCCTGCATGCTGACCACGTCGTCTTCCATGCCGGTGATCTCAGTAAGATGAGTCACGCGCCGGGTACCGTCATTGAAGCGCGCGATCTGGATCACGAGAGAAACTGCGGAAGCAATCTGCCGCCGGACGGCTTTTTCGGGGAGATTCAGATTCGCCATCATGGCCATGGTCTCCAGACGCGCGATCGCATCGCGGGGGCCATTGGCGTGAACCGTCGTAAGCGACCCGTCGTGACCGGTATTCATGGCCTGCAGCATATCCAGGGCTTCCTCACCGCGAACCTCGCCGACGATGATGCGGTTTGGACGCATACGCAGACAGTTGATCACGAGCTGCCGCTGCATAACCGCGCCCTTGCCTTCAACGTTCGCGGGACGGCACTCCAACCGGACCACATGGCGCTGCTTCATCTGCAGTTCGGCTGAATCTTCTATGGTGACAATCCTTTCTTTGTCGGAGATGTAACCCGAGAGCACGTTCAGAAAGGTCGTTTTTCCGGCGCCGGTTCCGCCCGAAACCACAATGTTCAGGCGCGCCTTGACTGCGCCTTTGATCAGATCGAGCATTTGCGGTGTGAGCGTCTGGTTGGCCAGCAAATCCGCATCCGTAAGCGGGATATGGCCAAAGCGGCGAATGGAGAGATGCGGACCATCGACTGCCAGCGGAGGGATGATGACATTGACGCGGGATCCGTCCGCCAAACGCGCGTCCACCATGGGAGAGGACTCGTCCACGTGGCGCCCAATATCGGAGACAATCTTGTCGATGATGTGCATCAGGTGCGCATTGTCCTTGAACCTGATGTTGGTTTCCTCCAGCATTCCCGCCCGCTCTACGTAGACTTGTTTGTGTCCGTTCACCAAAATGTCGTTGATGGTGGGATCCTGCAGCAGCGGTTCCAGCGGACCCAGTCCGAAGACCTCGTCCAACACCTCCAGAGAAAGGCGTTCGCGCTCGCGGCCACTCATCGGCGTTTGCAGATTCGCGACCAGATCCTGGATCACGGCCAGCGCCTGCGCGCGGGTTCGCTCGTCCCGCACCGTCGCTATTCTCTCCAAGTCCACTTTGTTCAGGAGGTCGCGATGTACGGCAGATTTCAACTCCTGGTAGACCTTGAAGTTCAGTCCGGAATGTTTCTTTTCGTCGCCCATCGAAAACGCCTTCAGGCTGCTCGACGATGGTGTTATCGGGTTAATTTCCGCCATATGTACTCCCTAATATAGATAACTCTTACCGGCCCCACAGACCGAGGATGCCGCGGCTCTTCTTCTCTTCTGTGCTGGACTTTTTGCCGATGGTTCCAGCCCATTCGTGGAGATTTCTCGCCACCTCAGAATTGGACATCTGGCTGAGGGGATCGCCCCCGCTGATCGACTTCAGCACGTGAACATACTGATTCGGCACCTTCCAGAAGATTTTCTGGCCGATAACTTTTTCGATTTGCGCTTCGGTGATGATGCCCCGGCTTTGGTGACGGTTGAGAATTACCCGGAGCCGATCCGCAGTGATCCCTTTCTTGGTAAAGTAGTCCGTCTGCCGAACCACATTGCGCAGCGCCGATACCTCGGCGATGGCGACGATATTGATCTGATCGCAATAGCGGATTAGTTCAAGATGTTCATCATTCAATCCCGGAGGTAAGTCGACCAGAATGAACTCGTAGCGCAGCCGCAGGAACTCAAAGGTTTGCACCAGCGCGCCGGCCATGAGCGGCCGCGCCGGCTCAGACCCTTGGGGAGCCGGAATTAAGTCGAGTCCGCTGCCGTGATGGAGCACAAAGCTCTGCAGCAACTCCGCGTCGAGACGGTCCGTATTTTCCACCAGCTCGTAGGAATGGTAGCGGTACTTCGTCAACCCCAAATAAAGTGCGGCATCTCCGAAATCATGATGAAGGTCAACGACCAGTACCTTCCTGGAATACGACTTGGCCAACAAGGCACTCAGTTGGGTCACCATAGTGGTAACGCCACATCCACCCTTGGCTCCGATAAAGGCAATCACCTGAGCTTTGGCTTGATCTTTTTTTTCCCTGCGCCGGCCTCCTACTCGGGCTACAGCATTTAACAGTTGCTCGGAATCCAGCGGCTTTACCAGATACTCGCTGCAGCCGCTCCGCATGGCTTGAATAATCAAGTCAGGCTGGGATTGAGAGGAAACTGCGAAGATAGACGTCTCGGGAGCGTCGGCGTGAATTCTTTCGGCTACCAGAGCGGCGCTCCGGCGGTCGAGGTCGAAGTCAAGCAGGCAAACGTCAGGGGTGGGACTTCCGATCCAGTCGACAACCGACTCGTGATCGTCAACCCGGTACTCTCCCAGATGCCGGTCGAGCCGCACTAACGGGGCCGAATCTGCGAACAGCTTTAAGGTTCCCCAAGTCTCCTTATCCAGGCAAATGCTGACCACGGAGAGGGGCTCGCTGGGGGGCAGATTCTCCCGTGATGAAGCCTTCGATGGATCTTTCGCAGTCATCTCATTCATTTCGAACTCGGTGATGGTTGAGCGTCTGGCTTCTTTTCGGCTCCAGGTAGTTTATCGTCAAAGTTAGGTTTGTCCAGATACGGAATGGGGGGCCTCGGCTCTGGCGGCGCCGAAGTCTCGGTGTGAACCGGGTCAACAATATGCGGTGTTACCAGCACCAGCAACTCGGTATTACTCCGATTGATCGACCGGGATCGAAATAACTGCCCCAGCACAGGAATATCAGCAATTCCAGGAACCTTGGACAACTGAACCTGAGCGCGATGGTCCATGAGCCCGGCAATTCCGAATGACTGCCCGTCTTTCAGTTCAATTTCAGTCTCTGCCCGGCGGGTTGAGATCGCCGGGATGTTAAAGCCCTGAATTGATAAGCCATTGGAAAAATCCAGAGTGCTTACTTCGGGCGCCACGTGAAGCCGAATGACATTATCGCTCGTAATTGTGCCGGTAAAATCCAGGCGTACGCCAAAAGGTTTGAATTGAATCGTCACCGCAGTAAACCCCTGGCCCGGCTGGACAATGGGGAAGGGGAACTCGCCACCCGCCAGAAAGCTTGCCTTCTGACCAGTCAAAGCCATTAAATTCGGCTCAGCAAGAATTTCCAGAATATTTTTTTGCTGGAGGTCTCGAATCGTCGTTCCAAGATTGAGATCCGGCCGAAACAAAAAGATATTCAAAAAATCGCTGGCAGTTACCGTTGCAACTCCGCTGGTAGGGTTGGTCAGGCTCGGCGGGCTAAACTGCTCCGTTGAGACCGTGCCAATCGTATTCGTGGCTCCAGTACTGAAAATATTAATTCCGAACTGCTGTAGCTTGGTGCGGTCAACTTCGGCGAACTTTACGGCTAGCATCACCTGCCTCTCGTGCGGCGCCGCTACTTGCAGAGAGCTTACGATCTGGGGCGAATAGACGGTCGCCATCTTGGTCAGGTCTTCGGCTGCCTTGGCATCCGGAACATTGCCGGTCAAGACCAGCCGTCCCCCGTCGGCTTGCACCTGGACGTGCTGGTTGGGATAGGCATGTTCGATTGCTGTCCGCAGGCCGGTGACGTCGAGATCCACAATTACGTCCAGCATCTGCGAGCGCCCGGTCTGGTCCCACAGGATCAGGCTGCTGGTCCCTGCCGCCCTGCCCTCAACCACCACTTCCGTGGGCGAAGTCGCCAGAGTCTCGATCACTGCGGGATTGCTGGATAGAACCCGCGTGATAGGGGTCTGCACATTGACCACCACCGACTTGCCTACCAGAATGTGGAGCGCCTGTCCTTCCGAGGGCGCGGGAACCTGCTGAGGTGGAGGGGGCGCCGCTTCCGGGGTTGGTGGCGGTGCCTGCGCTTGTGCGGGCGCTACGGCTGGCGCCTCTGAGGTTGCAGGAACCTGTTGCGCTGCTCCGTGTAAGCCGGCTGGAAGCAGTGCGAGAACAACCACTAGACCCGTAATCTTCAGTGCTATGGAACCATTCATCTTTCGTCCTCACCGCTTTCGTGAACCCCGACTCGGTCGAATCTTGCCTATTCAGAATTTCTCTTCGGTCCGCTTGGTTCCCTGGATCATTTCCAGAATGTAAACCGGTTTGGAAACCGCTGCTACTCTCCGGGGCGCTTTCTTGCCCGGGGCAGGTGGAGGTGCAGGTCTTTCTCCGGACAATTGATCCAGCCGCGTGGGACGAAGGTCAACGTTGGTATGATCGACGCCGCTTCGCAACACAAACTGAACGGTGCCTTGCGAGCTTGCCAATTGCAGCTTTTGCGAATCCTCCGGACTTACCAACAATGTCACTACGTTGACGGTCTGTGGTTTGCCCTGGGGATCGGGTTCGATCGTCTGACCTGCCGTCAAGACTTCCACGTTTTGCAGCACTGTCTGGGTGAGAGGACCTGAACCCCCACCACCGCTAGTCGGCGGCGTGTACGTAACCATCACGTCCACACGCGAGCCGGGATAGAGGAAGCCGGCCACACCGACGATCTCATTGGAGCGGACCGCGGTGGCCCGCATGCCAGTCGGGATTTTCCCGGAAATGCCAATGCCCGAGCCTTCCAGACCCAAATCTCTTTTTAATATTGGCTCGTTGGCGACCAGGGGATAAAGCAGGGGTTTGCCCACCACATCTTCGAGCTTGTCGAACGAGCCAGCCATGGCCAGATTGCTGGGCCAGTCCACCATACTTACGTCCTTGGTGGTCAAGGTGGCGCCTGAAGGCAGGTCGCTGACGGCGGCGGCGATCTGCGTCGTCGCGTGCTGGGCCCGGCTCAGCCGCATCCGCTTGCTGAAGAAGTAGGTAATTATCCCCGCCAACATCGCGGCCATCAGGAAAGCAATCAAAACCCGTCGCAGGCCCGTAAATCACCTCCACCAGAAAGCATTGCCAACGCAATACAAAGTTCCTATCGCAACCGCCAACCCGTAGGGCAGCCGCATTGTACCCGGCTGCTGAACACTTAACACCGGATGAGGCTGAAAGCCGGCCGTCGCATGATGCCGAACCAGTTCCAGTGTGTTCATCAGCGTTTCGCACACTCGCCGCTGCATGACGATGTAGCACACCGCCAGAACGCCGCCCGCGAGAGCCGCCACAACGAGAACACTTTCCACCTGGACCGTTCCCGCCCAAGCTCCTACTGCGGCCACCAGCTTTACGTCGCCGCCGCCCATGCCTCCGAGCAGAAACAGGAGATAAAAACTTCCTCCCGCCAGCAGCATGCCTAACAGGCCGCCCTTGAGTCCCGGCCACCCCGCTAACCCTTCGCGGACAACCAAGGCTGCTAAAAGGCCGCTACATGTTAGCCAGTTGGGAATCCGTCTGCCGCGAACGTCCTTTACTGCTCCTACACTAGCGATAGCCAGGGCGCAAATCAAAAGATATTTATCCAAGCGTGCTCACCAAGCCACCTAAGTTTTCACACGTAGAGATCGTGCAGCTGTGGAGGGAGGGCTGGGTGCTTAGCGGTTGGTTGTCGAGGCTCCGGCCGTTCGGGCCGCAGCCAGCACAACCGTGGTCGCTAGTTGAGTCACTACTATCCTCGGCACGAACGGAGACCTATGTGATATAGCTGCCAATTATGGTGCCGATCTTCGTGAAGGCACTGTTCAGTCCGCTTGCGAGCGTGGTCATTCCTGCCGTAGCTGCGAACGCAACCAGAGCCAGAATCAAGAGATACTCCACCAGACCCTGGCCTGATTCATCCTGATTGAGGCGAACTAGCGAATTAACCAGTTGTTTGTTCATGACATTGTTTGTCTCCTGTGTTTTCGGGTCCTGTTCGCCCCCCATGTTGCAAGTGAGGGGCGAACAGGCCCATTGTCTTGGTCGAGCGATGAGTGGTATTTCTCTTGGTCAAAGACTAGGTGATGTACTTACCCAGTACGACGCCAATCTTTGCGAAGGCGCTGTTGAGGCCGCTAGCCAAGGTGGTCATTCCTGCCGTAGCAGCGAAGGCAACCAGAGCCAAAATCAAGAGATACTCCACCAGACCCTGGCCCGCCTCATCTTTGTGAAGGCGATTCAGGGAATTCAGAATCATGGTTTTCATTGTTGTCGTCTCCTCGTAGTTCTTCATTCTGCAGATTCCCAGCGCAGTCGGGGAGCGCTCTGGGTAGTTCCGTACCAGCACTACTGTAGGCATGTCCTGGGCCAAACCGGGTCGATCCGCGGCGAACCTTGAAGGCCTTCATGAGGCGATTGAAAATAAACGACTTGGGACCAGAAGGCTATTAACCGCTGGAGCCCCTTTGAGCCTGTCCGGCCGAGGAAAGAGAAAGATTTTGCCATTCTTGATATCTTCGTGGAACTGGAATGGCTCCGGGGTGAATACATTTGTTTACACTTGGTTTTCATGGATTTAGGCGGTTGCCCACAGCAGCCGCATCAGAGGACGTGTGGATTGGCGAAGGGCGAGAACAAAAGGAGCGCTGGCGTTCTGGTCAGGCTTCCGTCGGCGCCGATCTGCCGGAACGCTGCATCAGGAACCCCAAGAATGCCAGCAGTGGCAGAGACACAACATAAAAATAATCGGGAATGTATGACATGCAGATCGGGGAGACGAACAGAAGGGCGGACGCGCGCCCCTTTAAGCGGCCAAGCTCATCCCCAGTGGCTTCCGCTTCTATGAATCGGTCCAGGGTGATGACTATAGGGACCAGTAAGACGCTGAGATCGTGAATGAAAAGGTAGTAGCTCACAACTGCGCTTGCGGTGATCGCCAGCACGAGCGCATCTGCTCCGCGCTCATCTTTCGGTAGCCCTGCCGCAGCCAGTAGCCCGACCACTCCCGAGAGAAAGACAGTGGCAGTCGCAATCCAGAAGGCAGAGACACGAGCACCTGCCAGGCCAAAAATGAGCCCATGCAGATTGGGCATGACATTCATCGAAATGGGATACCTCAATTGGTCCGCGCGAGCTGCCGAACCTGAACCCATAGCAACTAGCGAGCGCACATAGACCCCAGCCTGCGAGATACCGACAAGCCAAACAGACGCCACCCCCACGACCAATGAGGAGAGAGCGAAACCGACAAAAAACCGCCAGCGCCTCCACGCTAGGAACAGCAGCCCAATCGGGATCACGATCTGAAACTTGAACAATCCCAAGCCAACCAGCATCCCGGCTGACAATTCACGATCCCGGTCCAGCGAAGCTAGCGCCGCGGCCAGCAGGGTCAACAGCAAGACTGAATCCTGGCCCTGGATGAGCGCCGCTGCCACTGGAAGAAATCCAAGAAACATCGCGGCGGGCAGCCATCGATACACTTGAGCGAGCCGGTTCATCCGTGGCCGGAGCAGCCGAAACGACGCCCAAAGAAGAACCATGTTCACTGCCAAAAATGCGAGGTACGCAGTTCGATATGGCAAGAGTGAGAGGGGCGCAAACAACAGCGCCTGGTAGGCGGGCCGAATAAAGGGCAGAGCAATGTCGCCGTGGCTCACTAGTTCATTTTGAAAATGGAGCTGAGTATCGTAGTCGTACAACTGACGCGCGCGGCCGGACCGCACCAGGTATCCTGCGGTGTAGAGCTGTCGAAAATCAGCTCGACCATGGAGAAAAATGGGCAGTGTGAAGACCCAGGTCCATAAGTGAATACCAATTAGAAATGCGGAGAGGCCGAGGGCGAGACCTTTAACATAATAGGGTGGGACGGGTTGACCTGGATTGCTGTTCACGATGTCCAAGCGGCGCCTTGCCGTTTGCCGGGGCCGAATCAAGATGATACCGTTTCCCTCGAGCGCGCGGATTTGGGTGCGGCCCACCTTTGAAGCGGAGTAGCAAGTGGAACCAGGTACGGAACGAGCAATCCGATTCGCGGCCGCGGTAGCCGTATCGTCTCTGGTGGTCGGGGTCGCGCTATTCAGCTTTCCCGACCAGAAAAGCGACGACACCCGCGACTTTTCTGAGTTCTATTGTGCGGCTCAGATGGTTCGGCAGGGGCTTGGCAGAAATTTGTATGATCTCGGAGTTCAGGCCAAATTCCAGTCGAAGGTAGCCTCAGTCCACGCCTTTTATCTCCGCCCGCCTTTTGAAGCGCTGCTTTTCTTGCCGTTCACCTACGTCAGCTATCGTGCCGCTTACACCCTGTGGACAATGGCTGGCGTGGGGATGTTAATCGGTGTAGCGCTGCTGCTTGATTCCCACACCAAGGTTCGTCTCGCAGTCTCCCAATATGCCAGAGTTCACGCCGATTTCGGGTTGTTGCTCGTAATATTCCTGACCTTTGCTCCGGCCACCACTTGCCTGCTCATCGGTCAGGACTCGATATTCATGCTGTTGATCTACACTTTGACCTTCGTGCTGCTTAAGCGTGCCGCGGAGTTTCAAGCGGGCTGCGTGCTTGCCCTTGGACTCTTCAAATTTCATCTTATCGTGCCTTTCGTTCTGATCCTTCTAATGCGCCGGAAGTGGCCGGCCGCCTGGGGCTTCGCGGCGGTGGGAATTTTGCTGATGCTGGCCTCGATAGGAGTGTCGGGGATTCAAGCACTCGCTGAGTATCCGAGAGTCCTCCTGTTTGACCGCACTTATCAGGAGATCACCGGCTTCGCATCGGAATACTCGCCGAATATCCGGGGCGTTCTGTATTTGCTCATCCACGGGAGGTTCGGTTCACTCGTGTTCGGCATGCTGGTTGCGGTGTTCTCAGGATTGGCGCTGTGGCTGGCGGCGAGGACCTGGCGGGACGAACAATTGGGCCTCTCCTTCTCGGCAGCCATCCTCGCCACTCTCCTTGCGAGTTACCACCTGTACAACTACGATTTGACCTTGCTTTTGCTCCCCATCTCGATTGTATGCGGGGAGTTGGCCGGTCGCGAGAAGTTGCTCTCGAGCCCGACTGCGTTCAGCGCAGCCCTCGTCATTCTTTTTATCCCGCCCCTTCACCGTTTGCTGTTACTACACGGCATTTATGCCCTCATGGTTATTCCCATTCTAGGTTTGTTTTGGACAATGCTTCGCCTGACCCGTTCTGCAATTCGTGATGGAGACGCTGTCGAGCATGCGGTTTGATCGCCAGCAGTCCTTCGGTCAAGAACCTGGCGATACGCAATTATCCAAAACCTATCTTCTCAAGACCCAAAACAAATTACTGTAATCATCCGTCCACAAGGCAAGGTCGGGCTTTAGCGCTCCGCTGCGCACGCTTCCGGCCGAGGCGGGAAGTGAGTTGAGAATTGTGTGATCCCGGGAAAGCAGCACCCAGTCGCTATAAGCGGTCACGCCGCCGTCGCCATCGGTGTGGAGCAAGGCGTAGTGGAGCTTAAAGCGCTCTGCGACTCTCCTTAATACGGGCTGCAGGTCGAAGTAGGTGTTGGTGATGTGAACCGCGATGATTCCGTCGCTTTTCATCTCCTTCAAATAAATCTGGAAGGCTTCCTCGGTGAGGAGATGAACCGGGATGGCGTCGCCGCTGAACGCGTCGATGGCCAGTAGGTTGAAATCCTGAGGCTGACCACGGTTCAATTCACTTTCCATCGAAAGGCGGGCGTCGCCCGGGATCACGTCCAGCCTGGCCCGGCAGTCCTTCAAGTAACTGAAATACTGCCCGTCATTTGCGATTCGTGTTACCTCGGGATTGATCTCGTAGAAGCGAATGTAGTCTCCCGGATTTCCGTAAGCCGCCAAAGTGCCCACCCCGAGACCCACAACGCCGATGCGGAGATTCTGTGCATTTGCTCCGGACGATTGGTGTGTCTGGAGTCCGACTAGGGCCAGGCCAACGCCGCTAGTAAGGCTGTAGTAGGCGGTCGGCAGACTGCGCTTTGCTTCCGAGCGGAATTGGTAACCGTGGGGGATTCGGCCGTGGAATAGGGCATAGGCCCGCCAGTCGGGTTGGTCTGAGCTGAGATCGCGAACGCTAAGCACTCCATAGAAGTTGCGCGCCAGGACAGCGGAACTTTGAGTCTGGTTTCTCGCGCTGAAAAAAAGCATTGCCCCCACCACCAGCAGCGCCGCGCCGCAGTAGAAAGGTACGGCGCGGGCGCGGACCGGGTCGTACCCTTTCAGACTTCCCCGAGTCAGGAGGTAAACTGCCACCAGGACCGGCAGCACAGGAAACAAGCTTCCGAGTTCTTTCGGGCCAAGCATTACCAGCGACGTGGTCCCAGGTAATAGCGCGGCCGCCACCGCAATGCCGGGCAGGCCCCATCGGCTGCAATAGAGCCACGAGCCCCTATCCCGCGCGAGCACCACGAACAGGAGCACCGCCGAGACCCACAGGCCAAGCTGGTATTCCCAAAAACCTCGGAAAACGTGGGGAACGACCAATGCCACCAACACGCCTCCTATGGCGCCGCCCAGAGCCACCATCAGGTAGAACGACGTAAGATGGCGCGAGCTCGGTTTCGACCGGGCAAGCTCCCCGTGGCAGACCATGCAGCACGCAAACAGGGTGAACGAGTAGGCAGCGATCTGGACGACGATATTTCTTATGGCCCACCCCCCGAGCACCAGGCAGGCCAGAAAGATCGCAACCGCAAAAGCGGGATGGAAAACAGCTCGGGAGTACCAGCGTGACTCGTCGAAACAAATAATGAAAGAGAGCAGATACAGGCTGAGAGGCAGAACCCAGAGAAAGGGTACGACGGCTACATCCTGGCAGATCTGGTTCGTCGTGGCCAAAAACATGACGGACGCGCACGCCGCCAAGCTCAGCCAAAGCAGGTGGGTTCCGATGGCTGGCTTTGCCTGAACGGAGTCAACCTCCACAGTCCCGCCGCTGGCCAGGTGCCGAGGAGATCTTTTCGGCGCCGCGCTAGTTGTCCCCATCCGTAGGGCGCAATAGGCGCAGACGACTGCAAAGGCAAGAAATCCCACCGACCAAAGGCGCGCTTG
>Ga0070708_100001429_pt1 | contig 18228 bp, 21 predicted proteins | sample KBSK5503metaG_FD_65469 | JGI IMG/M metagenome (GOLD analysis project Ga0070708, IMG submission 65469) | Corn, switchgrass and miscanthus rhizosphere microbial communities from Kellogg Biological Station, Michigan, USA - KBS K5-50-3 metaG | ecosystem: Host-associated > Plants > Roots >... | reverse complement strand
CGGCATCTGGTGCGGGTCCGGGCTCGGCGACGCGGCCCGCGCCGAGGACAGCCAGCAGCTTCTTGGTGCACTGCAGGACCACCAGCCGATCATAGGGATGCGCGGCGCACCAGCCGCCCGTCAGGACGTGGCCACTGCCCGCGCTGCCACCGTCCCGAAGACCAGACGGCCAGATCGGTTCTGCCCTACCGTCTGGGTATGCCTGCCAGGAAGCGGCCCACGCCGCAGGACGCGGCCACCGCCCGCCGGATCCTGCTCGACGGGCTGAGCAGGGATGGTGAGGTAGCCGAGCTGGTAGGTGAGCTAGTGCCGCTGCATCCCCGCAACAACACCTTCCCCGGCGAGGTCTTCCTCCACGTGGCCGCCGACGTGCTGGACTGGTGCGGGGCCAGCCGCGCCCACCCGCTGGCCTTGGAAGGGATGCGGGAACGGTTCCTGCCCGAGTGCGCGTTCCGCGGCCGGCAGAACAAGAAGCTTCAGTTCGCGATCCTGGCAGCGGCGGCGCTGCGCGGCGGAACCGAGCCCGACCTGCTCGACGAGGTCGCCTGGTGGCAGACCGACGACTTCTGGCAGTACGCCCTGTACGCGGCGGTCGCCTATATCCGCGCCGCCGCTGGCCGAGTCGGCGTGCCGGTGCGCCAGGCATGCCAGGACCTGGCCCAGCGCCCTGGCCACCCAGCGCCATAACGACCAGTGCGGGAAGCAGTGGAAGAGGCCATTTGACGGTGGAGTGGCAGGTCACAATCAGGCGGATATCGCGTGTCAAGCCGTGGGCAGTGTCAACTACGGACCGTGACGCGAGAACGGCGGCTCCTCGAGCCAGATCGCCGAATAGGAATGTCTATCAATCGAGTGGACATTTGTCTATCGCGAGGTCCAGAACATCCGGTTCTGATCAGTGGTTTGGTGCTGTCAAGTCGAGCACGCCGGCGCCTGCGAGGACGCGGCCAGCTGCTGGCCCGAGGCGGGCGGTGGGACGAGGCGGCGGCGCTGCTGTGGGAGGCATTGGAACGCTACGAGCAGGCGGGCGCCCGGGCCGGGTCCGGGCGCGGTTGCGGACCCTCGGCGTCCGTCCTGGCCCGCGCGGGCCCCGGCACCGGCCGGCGGGCGGCTGGGAGAGCCTGACCGCGACCGAGCGGGCAGTGTCGCTGGTGGCCTAGGGACTGACGAACGGCGCGGTGGCCAGGCGGCTGTCCATCTCGCCGCACACCGTGAACACCCACCTGCGGCACGTATTCGCCAAGCTGAGCGTGCCGGACCGGGCTGCGCTGGCCGCCGTGGTACATCACTCGATCAGGTGATGTCTTCGCCTCCGGGTCGCCAGCACCATCGATCGTGTGCAGTTCGTTGCTTTCGCCGTTCGCCTGCTGCCCGGCCAGGCCGAACCGGTCCGGGTCGCGCTGGTCTCGTGCTGGTCCGGTGCGCGCAAGGAGGCCTACCAGGACGCCCGGCGCCGGGCGGGCATCATCAGGGAAGCGGTCTGGATCCAGCCCGCGCCCGGTGGGGATGTGGCCGTGGTCTACCTGGAGGCCGACGACCTGGCCACCGCGCTCACGATCTTGGGGACTTCGGCGGAGCCGTTCGATCGCTGGTTCCGCGAGCACGTCCGCCAGGTCCATGGCATCGCCTTGGAAGAAGAATTCACCGCGCCCGAGCTGGTGCTCGACTTCGACACCAGCAGAATCTGACCCCTGCTCAGGAAAGGATTCGATATGTGGGCACAGCTCATCAAGATGCGATTGAAGCCCGACAACGACACGGCGGAGCTGGATAAACAGCTCCGGGCCGCGGAGCAGCCAGGATCGGGACTGGTCCGGACGCTGGTGATGCACGACCAGAAGGACCCCGGCCAGGCAACACCAGGGACTTTAGGTGTTCATGTTGACCTGAGTGGTTTTTGCCTTGCATTGCCCGGTTGGCCTCGTTGTCCGGTTCGGGAACGGGTTGTCCGGCACGAGCGCATGGCGTGCGGTTCCACGGGCCGCGCCCCGGCTGGCGGCGCGGTTCCTCCTTCCTTACCGGTGTTCTTACTGGTCAGCGGGCTATGCCGTACTGGGCGCGAGGACGGTGATGGGCGGGATCCCGGTGACGGTCTTCTTGGTGGTGGCGGTGCGCCGGAAGCGGGGCCTGCTCTTTTGGGCCCGCTCGGAGCGGCGGTGCCGTCTGGTCACGTTCAGGGTGTGCAGCGACTGAACACGGCGACTGCGGGAAGAAGGCACACCATGCTCACCCGCGAAGCCGAGAACGGCGCCAGCACGCCCATCCTGCTCGCCCGGTCCCGGTACGCCTCCGTCCGCTCCCTTGAGCGCTATGCCCGACCCGGCCCTGAAGCCGTCGCCCACCACGTCGCCGCCACCGGCCCCGCCCGGCGCCGACGGTTACCAGGCATCGCGGCAACGATGGGCGCGGCACTGCGGCACTGGTCATCCACCCATACGGCGAATGCGCCTGCGTACTTCCTCGGCGTGCTCCCGGTGTGCAGTTACCTGATCAACCGTCAGTCCCAGCAATTCCGCTGCACGCGCATTTCCCCCTGCTAGCCGGGCAAGATCGTCAGCCAGCAGGCTCGCCATTTCGTCTGGCGGCAGATGCAACGGGTTCCGCTCAGGATTCTTCACGGTTTCGCCGCGGGCTTCGCGGATTGTGGCGTTGTACCCTCGTACGAGCGCCCTGAGTGCTGACCTCCTCAGCAATCTCCCGGCGAAAGTGAGCTTACCCTCGCTCACCTCATCGGGATAAGCTCGCGCGCTGGCGGGCACTTCCCAGGAGCGCAGCTCGGCGGCGAGCAATTCCCGGTTTTCCTCGCTCATCTCAGCGGGATGGCCTCTGAGGGTGGGCAGTCCCCGGGAGCGCAGCCCGGCGTCGAGCAGGTCCCGGATTTCCTCGGGGCTCTTGCCGGGGACAGCAGCGGCACGGATGGCCTGGAATGCCTCGTCGCTCGCCTTTTTACGCGCCCGGGCGACGCGCCGGCGTTCTTCCCACCGCTTCTTATCGAAGTCCGCGAACTGCTCGCCAGCCTCGTCCTGTCTTGCGCGCTCCTGGCCTGCGCCCGGGCAGCTGCACAACTGACGCCAGGCCTTGACTGGAGCCGCGGAATCCCCGCCGAGCGGGCACGCTGAATGGCAGGCGCACATGCACAGGGTCGCACCGAACCCCCGGTGAGGACCGCTCAAGTGCGCGCACTCACGGTGTGCGCCCCGGGCGCATGCCTGCGACCGGCCAGCGTGGTCCAACCCGGCGCGGTAATCGGACACGTTCTGAGAACCTGCCTCCAGCCGCCTCCATGTAGCGGACTTGACCATATAAACGATACTCGGGCTGGCCGGGCAGCTCGCTGACGCCGATGATCTATAGCTACGCTGACAAACGCCGCAGCGGCCTACAGTTACGACTCGGGGGCAAACCGGTATCCGTGGCCAGCACAGGTCGGCCGCTGTGACCTGGGGTTTATGGGGTGCCGGGTGCGAGGATGTCGGTACCGGTTCGCCATGCGCTGCCGTCGTTGCCGGGCTCGGCGACGCCTGCTGCCTCCAGGCGCTGGAGGGCGTGATTGGCGGCGGTGCGGCTCAGCCCAGTGCGTCGCATGACGCCCTTGGCGGTGATGTAGGCGGTGCCGTTGCCTTGGTGATAGCCCATCTCGTGGTCGCGGACGCTGTTGTCGCAGCACAGCGCCATGGCAGCGAAGGTGACGAGGCAGTCTCGGTGGGCAAGGACGGACAAGTCGGGGGATTGGCTGCGCATTCCTGGCAGCGTAGCGCCGGGTGATCGTTATGATCCTCCGGGTGGAGGATCTTCTGGGCGGGCCGGGCGCGGCCCGGGTCTGGTTACCGGCGCATCCGCTGGCGGTGCCCCGGCAGGTGACGGAGGCGGCGGTGGACGCCGGGGGCAGCGTAAGAAGCGGTTGCTGCCCCCGGGCAGCTCAGCCGCGAGCCGCCTGAACAGCAGAAACAAGATCACGGGATGCTCAAGCTGCCGCTGGGCTTGGGGTGGCGCTGCGGGCCGGTTTGATCAAGAGGAGGGCTCCTGGTAGGGGTATGGGTCTCGAATCCTTGCCCTGACAGGAGCCTTGGGTGTCTTCTTACCTGCCGTGTGATGTTCGCGCAACCGCAGCGCTGGATGCCTGCTCGTGCCGGGCGGCGTCGCTGGCGCCGGAGCCGCTGGTGCTGCCGTTCCCGCCGGGGATCATCGCGGTCGGGACCGGTGACCTGGCTGATCCCTCGGGCGGCCGTCAGGACAGCGCGCTGGTGGCGGCGGGCCGGGCGGGGCTGGTGGTGCCTGGGCAGGTGATGACGCTCGCGGTGCCGGTGGTCACGGTCCCGGTGAAGGTCCGCAGGTCAGGGGCGGTGCAGGCGGACGGGTGGCTGCCGGATCAGGTCCGGCTGGGGATGCTGGAGGCGGTCCTGGGCGACGGGGTGATCGAGGAACTGTGCGATGCGGCTGTGGCGGCCGGGCTGGTGACACCGGGCGAGCGGCGCCGCCTGATGTCGCTGCCGTTCATCATGCGGGTGGTGATCGCGATGACCTTGCTGCCTGATGCTGACTACCCGGAGGTGATCCGGGTCCTGACCGGGCTGCTGCCGCATCTGCCCTGGGCGAGAAGGTGGCAGGTCCCCACCCATAAGACGATCACCGCATGGCGGCGGCGGCTCGGGACATGGCCGCTGGAGCAGCTATTCTGGCGGGTCGCCGGGCCCCTGGTGCCCGACGGCGCGCCCGGCTCGGTGATGATCGCCGGGCGGCCGCTGTGCTCGATGGACGGCTTCGAGATCGACCTGCCGGCCACGCCGGAAAACCTGGCGGTCTTCTCCTGTGCCGGCCCGTTCCCGCACTTGCGGTGCCTGCTGGTGACGGCCCGGGCCGGGCGGGCGGTGCTCGGCGCAGCGGCGGATGCCACCGATGCCGGGGAGCAGGCCCTGGTCGCCCGGCTGGTGCGCGAGCGCCCGGAGCTGTTCGCCGGGCGGGTGTTCCTGATGGATCGCAATTTCCTCGGACATCACCTGATCACCGCGATCCTGGACGCGGGCGGCCACCTGATCATGCGGGTGAGATCGGGGATAAACCTCCCGGTCACCGAAGGCGGGTGGCTGCCGGACGGGTCCCGGCTGACCTACCTGGACGAGCCGGACCGCCACCGGGCCAGCGACCGGCTGGCGCTGCGGGTGGCCGAGCACAACGTGGTCCTGCCCGGAAGCGACGATGAGGTGTCGGAGACCTACACGATCGCCACCACCCTGCTCGACCACCAGGCCGCTGACGCCGAGACGCTGCGGGCCGCCTACCCCATGCGCTGGTCGGCCTCGGAGACCACGATCGGGGAGAACAAGACCACCGTGACCGGGGCCGGCCCGGCCACCACCCCGTGCCTGCGCTCCGGCGACCCGGCCCTGGTCTGGCAGGAGCTCTGGGCCTGGCTGGCCGCCACCCAGCTCGTCCGCGCCAGCGCCGCCGCCGCGGTTGCGACCAGCGCGGCGGCCGCTGCCACCGCCCGCCGTCACCCGGCAGCCCCGGCCGGCACCGACCAGGTTTCCTTCACCACGATGCGCCGCGCCGCCACCGCGTCCATGCGCCAGTCCCTGGTCACCGCGACCACCAGCCTGGCCGCGCTCGCCGCACTGGCCGAGGCCGCCGGCCAGACCGCGCTGCACACCCTGAACCGCGCCAGCCGGCAGCGGTACTCCGAACGAAAGCAGAAGTCCCGGCCGGCCTTCGGGCATACCACCGTCACCAAGGCCACGCACAAAGGGCCGGTGAAGATCACCCGGTTCCAGCCCGCCAGCGTTACCTAGCCGCTGACCAGGACAAACAACGACCAGGAAGGAGGAACCCCGCCAGAAGCGGGACCTGCGGCCCGTGGAACCGCCGCCCGCCCGGGCGCCACCGGGCCGCCGCCATGCCCGGAACCGCCAGCCCGCCGCCATCAAACCAGACACAAAGACCGACACAGAACCCGGAGATACGAACGTCCCAGAAAGGCGCTAACGCCCTAAGTCCCTGGTGTTGCCCCGGCCAGGTGTACGCGCTGGTCGTTTTCGAGAGCGAGGAGAAAGCACGCGCGCGCGAGCAGGATCCGCGCCGCCAGGAAGCGCTGCAAGCCGCCAGGGCGATCATGGCCGACATCTTCGACCGCCCGCCGGAGTTCACCGACCTGACGGTCGCCGACGAGTGGACGGGCTAAAGTGGCGTTCCCGCTGGAGCCGTTCAACACCTATGTCCGCAAGGGCATCGCCGGGGAGAACTCGCGGAGGTGCTCGAAGACATCAAGCCTGAGGTCGTGTACTTCACCGATAACGGCGTGGGTCGCGGCGCAATGATGATCATCGAAGCGGACAGCGCCGCCCAGGCCCCGCACATCACAGAGCCGTTGATGCTCAACTTCGACGCATCCGTGCACTACCGCGTCGCGATGGCGCCAGAGGAACTCCAATCGGCCGGCCTGGAAAAGTACGCCACAACCTGATCGGAGCCATCGACCGACACCCTCAGGAGGACAAATTCCCACACTGATCGCGCACCATAACGTGAAGGACCCCGAGCACTGCCTCGCCACGCCACGGCTCAGGACCCCAACCGGGTGGCGGTGCTCGTGGACGTCCCCGACCTCGACGCCCTGATGGCCGCGATGGCGACCCAGGAGGCCGCCGACGCGATGGAACATGACGGCGTGCTCGCCGACACCGTGGTGTTCCTCGTCGAGACGGAGCCATTCAGCCCCGGCAAGGCAGGGAAGAACGCGTCCCGCTCCCGGGTCGCGCTCACCACGCGCGCAGTCGCACTAAACACCACCAGAGCGCCATGACTATCACCACCAGGCAACCCGCCCCGGCGGGAGCGGCCAGACGTGAGCGGCCGACCTTCGCCGCATCCGCGCAGAGGGGATCACCGCCATGACTGCCCACGACATCGAGCCCGGCCGCCCGCCGCGCGGCGTAGCGTGCGCCGGGCACGTCTTCGCCGCTCACGTCCGCGCCGATCCCGGGCTGGTCTGGACGGCGCTGACCGACCCGGGACAGACCGCTCTGTACGGCCTGGCGGCGCACTCGACCTGGGTTCCGGGCGACCCGATCGAGTTCCGCTTCGGCGGCCGCGCTGCGGCGATCGGCCAGGTCATGCACGCCTGCGGCCAGGAACGGCTGTCCTACCTGCTGCAAGCCGGGCCGGGCGATCCGCCGGTGTACCTGATCTGGCTGCTGCGGCCGGCCCTGGGCGGCTGCACGGTGCGGCTGGAGATCGACCAGGTCGACCACGCCGACTCACCACGGGGCGCGGAAGATGTGTGGCTGCCGGTCCTGGCTGGGCTGCAGCTCTTGGTGAATCCGGCCTGACGACTGTTGCGCGTAGATCCAGCCGACCTGCCCATCGCTCCAGAGGCTGATCACGAAGGGGGATATCGCGGGTGGGCCGCGGCTGGGACTGGTCACGGCGGGTGATGCGCTGGCGGGAATGGGGGACGCCGGTCCTGACGTACGGGACGGCCCCGGTTCAGTGGGTGAGCTGCCGGAGCCAGGTCGCAGAGGAAGCTCTCGATGTCGGCGCGGCGGGCGGCGAAGAGGTCCAGGGAGCGGGCGCGCCAGCGGACGGTGAGCAGGGCGAACCCGCGTTCGCCCAGGCAGCGCAGGGAACGCTGAAGCGCGTTGCGGGCCTGCTCCAGCGTCATGCCGGGGTAGCGCAGGATCATGTCCTGCGGGGTGCGGATCGGCTCAGGGTCTTGGCGGACGTGCAGCGGCCGGTGCGGCTCGCGGTGTCCGGGGACAAGACCGCAGACGCCGCCGCCGCTGCCGGGGTGGCCACAGATACCCGGCCCGGGGTCACGGTTCGTCATGATCGTTACTTCCTTTCGCGCGGGAGGCGTCCATGCCTCCTCGGGCAGGGGCGGCAGGTTGATCATCAGTTCTGTCATGTGCTTGCGGCCGAAGGTCCTGATTGCCTCATCGGTCACCAGGTAGTTCCGGCCGTCCCCGCTGGGGTTTTTGATCTCCCAGCGGGGGTGCCCGTCCGCTACGCGCGTCCACGTGGTCATGCCGCTTCCCGGTCCGCTTCGGGCGCCTTGCCGCCGCGCTCGGCCTGGCGCTGGGGCTCGCGGATCCGGTCGACCGCGCGCTGTGCCTGAGCTGCGGCCTGGGGGACGAGGCTGACGTCGCCCTTGACCGCGGTGAGCCAGTTCTGGAGGTAGGCGGCGGACCGCTCGAACTCGGCCTCGGTCTCGATCCCGGTCTCGGCCTGGAGCATGGCGCTGGTCATCTGGGCAACCAGCTCCTCGCGCCCGTACTGGTCTGAGCCGAAGTGGTCAAACTCGGCGATGCCCTCGCGGTTCAGCCGGCTGGGGTGACCGGTGCTGTGCCCGGCCTCGTGGAACGCCGCGCCGTAGTACGCCTCAGCGGACTTGAATTGCGAGCGCTCGGGCATCGTGATCTGGTCGGGCCCGGCCTGGTAGTAGGCGCGGTCCCCTTCGACGTGCCGCAGCGTGGGCCCGCTGTTGGCCAGGTAGGTGTCCAGGACCTCCTGGGGCTCGCGGATCTGGTCGACCGGCTCGCCGGTCCGCGCCGGGTAGTAGCTGTCGGGGAGCTGCTCGGCCTGGTCGGCGTTGAACACGTAGTACATCCGGGCGAGAAGCACGGGCCGGTCAACACGCTCGCCCGTGTCCGGGTCGGTGTCTTTGACCGTGGCTTCCTTCCACAGGACGATCCGTGTCCCCTTCTCGCCCTGGCGCACGCCACGCGGGGTGCCGTCGGGGGACACCCACCGCATGCCCCGGTTCGTCATCCTGCGCTCCATGCCGCTGCGCTCGGCAATGGCGTTGTAGGTGCCCCAGTAGGGCGAGACGTAGCCCTTGTCCAGGGCCTCCATGCCGAGCAGCAGCGGGTTGATCCCGTGGTAGGGCTGTCCGGTGCTGATGCTGCGCGGACGGCCGCCGGCCGCGGCGCTCCACGGCTTCTCCCACGGCACCGTCCCCGCCTCCAGGGCCCGGACCATGCGCTCGGTGATCTCCTCGTAGACTTCCTGGTTGCTCATATCGATCAGTCCCTCCGCTTGGGCTGAATCGTCACGCGATCAGCGCGAACGCGCTTTGAGTGATCCACTTGGAGGGGTCATGCCGCGGGCCCGGCGGCGAACAGGGCGAGCTGCCCCTGCCCGGCCTTGGGGTACGACCCCGGCTGCGGCGCGATCCGGACGGCCGCGCGGTCGCGGCGGGTGACACCGAGGCGGAAGGCGTACCGGTGCTTGCCCGGGTGCCGGATCCGCCGGGCCCCACGTCGCCTAGGGCCCGCGCGAGCCAGTCCGCTGGCCGTTCCCCGGCCCGCATGGGTGGAGCGCCCATCGCGGTCAGGCGGCGCTCGGCGTATTCGTGGCCGCGCTCCTGCCCGCGTATCTTCTGCGCGGTGCGGTCAATATCGACACCGTCCCGTCGCGCAAGAGCACGTGCGTCCGGGGTGTGCTCAGGCCGAGGTAGGCGGCGTTCGCTGCCTGGTAGATGATCCCGATGTGCCCCGGCTTGACCAGGGAGCCGTCCGCGGCCCTGCGCGCCACCGGGTCGCTGAACGACACGACGCCCGCGGTTCCTGCCCCGGCGGCCAGGCGGAACACCTGTCCCAGAAACCACGACTCGTACACCACCGAGGAACTGCTGGGCTGGAAGAAGGAGCAGACCACCGAGGACGGCGGCTTCACGGTCCGGGACGAGGACATCACCGACCTCGCCGCGCGGCTGGAATCCTCCCTTGGCGGGCTGGTCCAGGCCACCCGCTTGCTGCTGGACGTGCTGCTGGTCGGCGGCTGGATCAACAAGTTCACCAGCGAGGTGACCCGCGTGGACCTGGACGTCTTCGAGGAATTCGGCCGCCGCGGAGCGCACCTGTTCCAGCCCGGCCGGCTGATCGGGGTAGAGGTCAAGAACCAGGGACCGGTCGGCGCGGAATTCCGCCCCCCCGGGATCGACTTCGACCTCGGCCCGGGGCTCCCGCCCCGTGGCAGTACGCCTTCCCGGCGAATGGCCTTACCCCGTGGCAGTTCCCCTGCCGGGTCGACGGCCACTCCGCCCGGGACTGGTTCGACGACGAGCACGCCCTGCGCCGGTTCGCCGACCGATTGTTCGCCGACCACGGCCACGGCCCGCGCCGGTTGCGGGCCTGGGCCATGCTCGGCAACGGCGAACGGCACACCGGCGGCTGGATCCCGCGCCGGCCTGCCTATCTGGGAGCCAGGCACGACCGAGAACCAGCTCCGCACCCGATACCAGGAACTGGAATAACCGGCAGGTCTTCCATTTACGCCGGTCAGGTAACAACGGAGGCTATTGGCTCGTGGTCCTCGTTAGAAGCGTTGTGCTGTTGCTTGGTCTCCAAGACCTCATCGCCGCGGTCAGCCCGGACGCCGTCCCGGGGTTACGGTGACGAGCGGGAAGCTGGGACCTGGCCGGGCGTGACGCCGGCCGCGGCAGTCAGGGTCGTGGTTCCGGCCGGGGCGGCGGCCGCCTGGGCCGGGGCTGTGCCGTGAGCGCCTGGCCGGGGTCGTGGCGCTGAAGCCATTTCCGCGCGGCCGCGTAGCTGAATCCACGCTGCTGCAGCACCTCCATAGCAGCGGCGTGCGTGTCCGTTTCCTGGTCGCGGTGGATCAGGTAGTCGCGGATCTGCTGCCGCACGCCCTCATCGACCTCGTAACGGGCGCCGGTTTTGGGCGCGATCCGCGCGAGCAGCTTGTAATAGCGGCGCTCGGAAACGCCGAGCTCCTCCCAGGGCCGGACCCCGCCGCCGGATGTCTTGCGGTGGTTGAGGATCGCGATGGTGGCCTTGCGGCTCACGTACCGGCGTGCCACCGCCGCGCCCATGGCCGGGTCGAAACCCGGCCGCAGGAGTCCCTCGAACAGCATCGCCGCGGCCGCCCGCGTGCCCGGAACTCCGGTGGCGCGGGCGATTCGGCCGACGGCCGCCGGGTAGGCGGCGGCGATGGCGTCGGCTATTTCCGGTTCGTAAGCGCCGATGTACTGATGCCAGTAGGCCAGCAGGAGAAGCTGGCACTGGATTTCCTCCGACGTCGAGTCCGGGTCAAGCGGCAGCACCGGGATACCGTGCTGGCGGACGGCGCCCGCGACGAACCGCCACTGCGTGGTCATGGCCACCGGGCGTTCCAAAGACGGCCAGATCCGCACGGCCATGACCCAGTCCGCGGGATGGCTCGTGACACGACCGGCGATCAGGAACGGCTCAACCGCGGTCAGTGCCCGCAGCGCGCCGTCTCCGTCGGGGAACAGGGGTTCGACGAGACGCTGTTCCTCGGTGGCCTGGGTGATCCAGATCAGGCGGCGTGTGAGCTGGAACCACCAGCCGCCACCCGCTGCCGCTGCTACCGGGACGTGGACATGGTTGCAGGGATCGGTCAGGCCGCGCAGGAACGCGGTGCGGTCCTCGCCGCGGAACGAGTGTCCTAGCCAGGACAACACATACTCACGTGACAGGAACCCATCCCGGGCAGCCGCGTGGACCAGGTTTCCGGCTTCCCGCAAGGCGGCAGCGACAGGCATCACGGGCCCGCGCAGCGGCGTGACCTGGGCCACTTGCACCACGGTAGCTCTGTCCCGCTCCACCGGGTTGGGGATGGGCCACAGGCCGCCGGGGCTGTCCTCGCTTCCGATCAGGAGCCCAGGAAGCTCGACGATCGGCAGGCCAAAGGTGGTGATGGACACCGTGTTCCGCACCGGGGGGCCGAAACTCTGTCCGGTGAGCGTCTCGATCCGGGTGCCCCCATCCCGCAGGGCGGCCAGCACGCGGCTGCGGTCCACGCCGGCCGGGAGTCGGGCGGTGACCTCGTTCACCAGGCTCTCCGCCCAATGTCCCATCCGGGCAGTATAACCGGGCATGAACTGGCGTTCGGTCCTGCGGCGGTGGCGGTCGTGAACAGCTTCGGCACGAACACGCTGCTCCTGTCGGCGATAGGCTCAGTCCTCAAGCAGGCCGGCGACACCACCTTGCCCCCGGGAATCCGGAGCCTGGCCGCGGTGGTGACGTGTGCCATCGCGGGCGTCATCGTCGCCTGCGCGTGCCGGCACGGACCCAGCCGCGGACCCGACGGCTCGCCGGCGCGCCGCATAGGGCGGACCGGACGCCCGCGTGGCCGGCGGTACCCTGGCGGCAGACCGGTCCAGGGCATGACGCGGAACCAGGCATCCCGCGAGGACGAGCGTCCTCACCGGCCGGGCGGCGCGGTGTCATCGTCGCCTGCCCGAAGGACAGCACGATGACACCATCCGGCCGTACCGCGCTCATCTTCACCTTGCGGGTGCTGAACGCGCAGCCGCCCGGCGGCCTTCCGCCCGTCCCCCGGCCCGCCCGCCGGGCGCGCACGGCACGGCTGTGCCTGGCCGTGGGCGCGGCCGCCACCGGGGCCGCTGTGCTCGCCATGGCACGCCGACGGGCAACGCGCCGACGAAAGACACGGCCGGGCACGCCGACGGCGCGTGAACTCCCGTGGTCGTGCCGCCTCCGGCAGGTCCTGACCCGGGTCGACGTCTGGATCCTCATTACCACGATCGCCGGCGTCGTGATCGCGTACTTGGCCCTGGCCAGGTCACGCTAGCCGCAGCCGCCCCCGGGCTTCGGGAGCGGGCCCGGGGCCGCCGGGCGTGCGACACACCGGGCGGCATCCCCGGCCGGCCTGGCTTCTCGTGGATGGTCGTAACACATCCGGTGACCGGCCGTGACGGGGGGACTAGCATGCAGGATCGCCCGGATAAGTTCGAGACTCGCCATCTGACGTGCATCGTCTGCGGGGCGCTGCCGGGCGCTACCTGCGTCGACGGTTACCAGGAGCGCGCGGAGGTGCATCCGTCGCGGCGGATGAGCATCGCCGAGCGTAACTGGCGTTCCCGTAATGGCTGGGAACCGCCTGAGCTGATCGACCGCCGCCGCAGGCGGCAGGCCGAAGAGGTGCAACGGACTCCCCTGTTCAACCCTCGGCTCGGACCGAGCGTGGTGACCGTCTTGAACGGGCGGCGGGTCACCGGCCGACCTGCCCGGTAGACCACGCGGCCGGGCCGGGTTGCCCGTGCACGCCAGCAGCGGGCACGGCTGAGTGTCTGGGCTGGCTTGCCGACGGGTCGCCAGGGTTGTACCGGCCATCGCCGGCGATGCCGGGCAGGAACCTGGACCGAGCGGAATCCTCGCGCAGCGTGCCTGGTCCGCAGGTGGCGGCTCGCAGAGCGGCAGGCTGTGCCGGAAGGCCGTATGGTCGGATCCATGAGCGGGGACAAGCCGGCTGGGGTTATCGATGCGGGGCTCTGGGAGAAGGTAAGCGCCGCGTTCCCCGCAGTGAACGCGGCGATCGACCAGTATCTGGCGGCGGGCGGGTGGGTTCCGTCTGCAGCGGTCCCGACGATGGCAGAGTTCGATACCAGCGGCTGGCCGCACATGCAGTTCCCTGTCACGCCAGGCAGGGAGGTGCCCGACTACTCCCGGTTGTTCGGGCCAGCGGCCGGGAATCTCAGGCCCTTCTCTTACAGCGGCATACCGGAACTGGCTGATGTCATCGACTATGTCACAGGCAGGGCCGACCTGGTCGAGAGACTTGATGTTGTTCCGGAGTCTGCCCAGGTTCCCAGCGATGGCACCATGTGGTTCGTCAGGCTTCAGGCGGCGGGGCTTGTGCTCTCCGTCGTCGACCGGGCCAGGGCCCTCGGCCGCCCATATGACGACGAGACTCTGCTTGCCGCCTACCGCGAGCGCGAGCGGGGCCTCCTGGCTGCCAAGCTGGACGCCGACCTCGTCGCCCCCTGGTCCTGACCAGGCTTGACCTCCGGGAGCCGCTCGATCTCGGCGACGGCGTGCGGCTGGAGAAGCTGGACGAGGCAAGCCAATTGGCCCGAGCCCGGGACAGTAACCCGGTCGGGGCTGTCCCGCTCGTCGTGTCTGGCGCCGCCACGCACGCGGTCGTCATCACCGGCGTGAAGATCGACAATTCCTCGCTGGCTGACCGCATGTGGCGCGGCTCCGCGCCCAGGCTCCCCTTCGGGGAAGTTGACCTTGCCGTCGAGTGCCTGCGCGTGGTGACTAATGCGCCGACAGGCTACGCCCAGGTGTTCCTGCGTCCGGTCGGATGGGCCGACCAGTGGACGCACGCGCTGCCGCCGGTCGCCGATGTCGGGTTGTTCCACCGGTACCCGGCGTCCTTCGACAACTACGGGTGGCTGAAGAAGACGACGCTCGTAAGCGCAGATCAGCTGGCTGCCCTGCCGGGCGTTGTCAGGTCCGCGAGGAACGCGGGCAAGACCAAAGAGGGGAAGGCGGCACGGCTGGCACTGCGCCGCCTGTCCCTGGCAGGGCTACGCGATGATGACCACGACACGCTGGTAGACGCCTGGATCGGCATCGAAGCGCTGCTGAGTAACGACAACCTCGAGGTCAACCACAAGATCGCGCTGCGGGGCGCGGCCGCGCTCGCAACCCGCTCAGCGGAGCCACTTGACCCTCAGAAGGCGTTCGCCATGCTCAAGGCCGTGTATAGGCGCCGGTCCGACCTCGTCCATGGCACCGGGAATGACAACAAGGCCGTCTTCGATCTGGGCGGCAGGAAGTTCTCCACGTCTGCGCTCGCGGTCTTCCTCCTGCGCAAGCTCCTGCTCTCCCGGCTCACCAGCGACCCCGCCTGGAGCATCCAGGATCTTGACGACGAACTGCTTGTCTCACTCACCCGGGGCATCGCCGACCTTGCCGCAAGCCCTCCGGAAGAAGCGCCAGCAGGCAACCCGGACGAGGATCAGCAGTTACTGGCTGCCCGCTGAACCGGTACATGCCCGATGGCCGCTGCCGCCGGTGCCGGAGAGCCGCCGGTCAGGCCCGCTGCTCTTCCGCGGACAGCCGTTCCGCGGCGACCTCGGGCCATATCAGGACGATCCCTTCCCACTGGCACAGCTCGTCCCAGCTGGGGTCGTACGGCGGGAGGCTGGTGATGATGACCGCCTGCACGTCGTGGCCGCTCGCGGTGAGCTTCTGGCGGTAACGCAGCACCTGCCCGATGGCGGTGCGCAGCTGGCGTTCCTCGTTAGTGCTGGTGATCGACTTGACCTCGGCGACCCAGACTGCCTGGCCGCGTACCCAGGCCAGGTCGAACCGTGGTTCCTCACTCCGGGGTGAGCGCGGCGCCCATCCACGGGCTGCGACGATCCGTGCCATCTGGTTCTGCGTCTTGTTGTGCTCGACCCATCCCGCCCCGAAGGCGTCGGGGTCTCCGGCTATGGGGGCCGGGAGCGGTTCGTCGGGCGCGGTCTCGCTGGCCTGCCGGTAGGCGCCGCCCACCTCCCCTGGGGCGTGGACCCGGTAATCGTTGACGACAATACCGGCGTCGGGGTTGCCGCGGACGTGCGGTGCCCACCAGTACTGGCCGGTGTGCTTGCCGAACAGCGGCGCGTCCGGCGTGAACGTCTTGAAGTGGCCGCGGCAGATGGTCAGCGCCCTGCGCAGCCCGCCGGCCTTGGGATCGGCCGCCCCGGCCTGGTTGAGGATCCGGCGCATGGGGTCGATGTCCAGCACCTGGTACCGCACGAGCCGGTGATGATGCCGCCGCCGGTGGGCGCGGGACGCTTCGGCGTCTGGCTCGATGGTGCGGATCTCGACGTTGCGGCAGTGCATGAGCGAGAGGGAGAACAGTACCGGCAGGACGTACCCGAGCATGGCCTCGGTGTCGTGGTGGGCCAGCTGAGGAGGCGGCTCGGGCTCCATTTCGGCGATCCGGGCGCCGAAGCAGGTGTCGCCGTCGGCGTGCCTGAACCAGGTGCCGTCTTCGGCGAGGCCGACGAGGTGGGTGGTCACGGGCCCGGCCGACAGCCAGGGCGTGACCTCGAGGAAGGTCTGCAGAGACAGCAGCCAGCGCGGGATGCCGTCGTCGCCTGGGTGGGGTTCGACGTCCGGGTTTTCCAGGGTCTCGACGTAGACACCCCAGGCGGAAGCGTCCAGGTGATTGGGAACGTCCTGGATGTCGACGAAGAAGCGGTTGAACGGCGGGGCCATCGTGGCCACCACGTCGCTGACATCGGTCCCGGCCGGGAGCGCCGCACAGTACCGGGCCACGTCGTCGGCCGCGATCACCGGGATGCCCGACAGCAGCGACCGGTCGAACTTCTCCACCCCCCGGACCGCAGAGTGCTCGACAGCGAACCGGGTCAGCCGGCCGAGTTCCGCCATCGTCGGCGTACGGCGATGCCTGAGGATGAATTCCTCGCTGACCTGCTCGCGGAGCGTGTTCTCGTACTCGACCGGATCGCCCAGGACATCCGGGGTGTAGGGCCTGAGCTTGCCGCTGCGCAGCCGGTCGATGTACCGCTCCACCCACCCGATCTTGCCAGTACCCGCGCCAGCATCGGCACGCTGGTCAATCCCGTCGTCCGAGGCCTTCTCGCACCAGCCACCCCGTAGCGGGCCGGGTTGAACAGGCCGTCCCGGGGCTGCGCCACGCCTGGCGGCCGCCCTGGCGCCACCGCTGGCACGCGGCGGGCATCACGCGGCCCGCCCGGCGAACAGGTCTTCCTGGTGTCCCCGGGCGTTAGCGGCCTCCAGGTGGGCGAGCAGCTGTTGCCGCCAGCTGGTGGCGTAGGGCAGGCAGTTGGCGCAGTTGCCGTGGGGGTGGCCGGGCAGGCGGATGCTGGTGCGGCGGGCGCCGGAGGACCAGGCCATCGAGTCCGCGGAGGTGAGGCGGTGCCCGGCCGCGGCCAGGCCGGTCTTCTTCATCCCGAACCCGTGCACCGCGATCCACGGGGTCAGTTCGCCGATCAGGCGGGTGATCGCCGGTGTGCCCTGGCGGCGGCAGACCGAGCCCAGCCCGACCACCGGGTAGTCCTCCAGCCGGACGCCCGCCTTGTCGTACAGGTCGGCGCACCGCCAGTAGTCGCCTGGTGCCCAGCCTTGCAGCGCGGGCATGAACGGGCATTGCTCGCTGGAGTAGGCAGGCCACAGTTCGCACAATTGGAGGAAGCTGGCGACGGTGCGGGCCTGGTGCTCGGCGACCGACAGGCCGGTTCCGGCGAACCGGCCGGGGCCACCGCCGTGGATGACCTCGGGTTCGCACATCCAGTCCTGCGGCGCCGCCCAGTGCAGGCTGCCGATCTCGGCGTCGTAGCGGGCGACCGCCGCTACGTACTCGCGAGGGATGGTGCGCCATTCCCCGAACTGGGAGACTTCGCTGAATCCGCCGGAATCCAGCGCCCACCCATAAGTGGCCCGGCGCAGCGTCTTGTACTTGCGCAATGTCCGGTGCGACACGAACAGCGGGAAGTCGGCGGCTTCGCTCCACAGCCAGTGCGGCTGGTGGGTGCCGAGGTAGAAGACCAGCGGGTGCTTCTCGTAGCCGGGTTCGATCCCCGGGCCGGCGGGCGGGCCGGCATACCAGGGGGGCTGCCATCTCAGGCCGCCCAGTCCAAGGCGCGCGCCGGCGCGGGCCCGGCGGCCCGGGCCTTGGCGATGATCTCGCGCATCGAGCGGCCGTTCTGGAAGGTGTGGCTCATCCGCTCCTCAAGCTGGGCGCGTCTTTCGGCCCGCCCGGGGTGCAGCCGGGCGGCCAGCACCAGCGCGGACTCGCTGGCCAGGACGCAAAAGACACAAGACAATATGTCGGGCATGCCCAGGTCGTAGGCGTAGTGGTAGGGCACGCCGCTGGCGCGGATGTCCGCCCACACCTGGGCGGCGGTCCAGGCGTGGATCGGCAGCCACTGGTCGACCACGCGGCGGGTGGGGTTGCTGGACTCCTCGTCGTGGCAGAACGACGGCGTCAGGCGGCGCCTGGCCGACTCCTGCGCCCGCAGCCCCATGACGTTCAGCAGCCGCACGCGGCGGCCGGTGATCCCGGCCTGACGCTTCTCCGTGACCAGCCGGGTCATCACCGTGCGGACCGGGCCGCGCTTCAGATCGGAGGTGCAGTACCGGTTCCGCGCGTCCGGCCACATGCCCCGGTGCTCGATGTGCTCCAGCAGGCCCTGCTGCCGCTGCCCGCCGTGGCCGTTGTCCGCCTTCCGGCAGACGGTGATGAACCGCAGCCCATAGCAGGCCGCGTGCTGGGCGGCGATCTCAGCGGTGCCCGGCCACTCGTCCTCGGCGCCGAGGTCGGCGAACACACACACGATCCGGTCACGGACGCTAGTGCGCTGACCACGAACGTTCGCCGTGTTGGGTGACTCGCCGCTGATGTCCTCGCGCGGGGTCCGCACTCGGTCTGGTAAGGGCTGGCTGGCTTTGTCAATCTGAGTCAGAGCGC
>Ga0070708_100001428_pt1 | contig 18231 bp, 16 predicted proteins | sample KBSK5503metaG_FD_65469 | JGI IMG/M metagenome (GOLD analysis project Ga0070708, IMG submission 65469) | Corn, switchgrass and miscanthus rhizosphere microbial communities from Kellogg Biological Station, Michigan, USA - KBS K5-50-3 metaG | ecosystem: Host-associated > Plants > Roots >... | reverse complement strand
GGAAGAGCAAGCGGCTCAGCGAGGAGCTGGTCGCCGCCGGGTACGGCAAGGTCCGCCGCTACCAGCTGGGCATCCCGGTCTGGCGCGCCCTCGGCGGCATCACCCAGATCGAGCCAGACGCCATCGGACGCGTCCTTCGCGAGGACCGGACCGCCGTGTTCGTCGACGTGCGCCCCGCCGACGCTTTCGCGAAAGGCTCCCTCGAAGGCGCGAGGAACATTCGCCGGGCGCTCGTTCTCAAGGGCAAGGACGTGGGCGAATTGAAGAAGGCCAAGGACGACAACCGGCTCCCGATGACCGACCACAACACCCGCATCGTGGTCTTCGGCGACTCCACCGACGACGCCCGCTTCGTCGCCGATCAGATCGCCCGCGAGGCCTTCCGCAACGTCGCCTTCTTCGCAGGCACGGCCCAGGAGCTGCAGTCAGCCGCGCGGTAGCGCACGCGACCGGGAGGTCAGCGGGTGGATGCGGACGCGTCGCGCGATTTCATCTCGCGCCCGTCGTGCCAGACGGACACGAGCTTGCGCGTGTTCCGGATGTCGTCGAGCGGATTCGCCGCGAGGACGATGAAATCAGCCCGTTTGCCCTTCTCCAACGTCCCGCGATCCGAGATGCCGAGCATCGCCGCGCTGCCTCGCGTCGCGGCGACCAGCGCGTCCATCGGCGAAAGCCCGGCGCCGACCATCAGCTCCAGCTCCCGGTGCTCCCCCCAGCCCTGGATGCGCGCCGGGTTGGCGCCGGAATCGGTGCCGAAGGCGATATGCACGCCCTTGGCGTGCAGCATCTTGAGATTGCGCGTCCCGTTCGCCAACGCGGCGCGCGCTTTGGGCACGTTGGGATCCGCGGCGACCTTCGCCCGGTACTCCGGGCTGCGGAACTGCTGCACCGACTCCGCTGGAAGCGCGGCGGCGAGGAACGGGTCGTCGAGCATCGACGGGTCGTCCGCGAAGGCAAAGAACGACGCGTCCACGTTCAGCGTCGCCACATAGAACGTGCCCCGCTTCTTCATCATCGTCACGAGCTCATCGTCGACGGGCTGGTCGCGGACGCTGTGGGCCAAGGCGTCGACGCCGCTGCCGATCACCGCCTTCGCGTCCGCTAGATAGAACACGTGCGAGGCCACCTTGATCCCGTGCCGGTGGGCCGCGTCGATCGTCGCCTTGAACACGGCGGGCTCCATCTTGGGGAACTTGCCGAACACGTCGTCGACCCAGATCTTGAAATAGTCCGGCTTGTGCGCCGCTGCTTCGTCCACCTCGGCGGCCGCTTCCTCGGGCGTCTTGGGCCGGTATACCTGGTCCGGCGCCACGGGAACCGGCGGGGCTCCGCCGGGCGCGCCGATGCCGCGCCCTGCCGTGAACAGCGAAGCGCCAGGCGCGGCTCCGCGACGCTGCTCCTCGCGAATCTCATAGACGAGGTCGCGGTTCAGGCCCAGCGTCAGCACCGACGTGACTCCATACCGTTCGTATTGGACCAGTTGCGCCTGGACGTTCTCGCGCGTGTACGCGTCGGGGCGGTTCTGCCCGCCGGCCACGAGCCCGACGTGGCCGTGCGCGTTGATCAGTCCGGGGATGATGGTGCGGCCCTTCAAATCCACCACCCGCGCTCCCTCGGGCACCGCCACCTTGCCCGCGGCGCCGACCCCCGAGATGCGGCCGCCCTCGACGATCAGCACGGCGTTCTGCTGCGGCGCCCTGCCCGTTCCGTCGATGAGGGTTGCGCCCTTGAGCACCACGACGTCCGCTAGAGCTGCCTGTGAGATCAGGATCGCGAGCGCGACGGGGACCTTCATACCTGTCCTCCAGTCTTGGGAAGCGCGATGTTATAGGCCTCGCGCAGCGGGCCGTCGAGACCGCACCCGATGCGGGAATACGGTGGTCGTTTCGGGGGTCGGCATCCACGATGGAGCACTTGCAGCCAGGCCAACGCAGACGCAGGTCGGATGCGGCCTGGGTCATCGCCGCAGCCGCTCTTGTCGCGGTGGGCGCCGGCTGCGCAGCGGGCCAATGGCGCTCGCAGCGCGCCGACGATCCGCTCACCCGCAGCGAGCTCTCGAGCCGGAACGTCTCCATCTCCGACGCCTCGCATGATCCTGCGCTGTACACTGCGTTCGCCCGAGCGCTCGCGAGCGAGGGATTCACCGTCGTTGCCCATCCGCCCTACCACGACGATCTCGAGGTTACGCTGAGCGTCGCAAACAGAGCGGACGGCACCGTTGCCATTGGCACGCTGCGCAGCGATGGATTCTTCATCGACGAGGTGCAGGCGCCGCTCGACGGCACCGCTCCGGCCGCGCTCGCGCGCACGCTGGCCGTCTCGCAGGGAATGGCGGACTTCGTCCGCAACAGTGGTACGCCGCAGCAGAGGAATCTCACTGGCCAGTAAGCCAGTCCCGGTGTCCTACTGTTCCTCGAGAATCGCTTCGGCGTCGATGGTGATCTGGACCTCGTCGCCCACCACCACGCCGCCGAAATCGAGCGCCCCGTTCCAACTCACGCCGAAATCGTGGCGGTTGATCGTGGTCTTCGCCATGAATCCCGCGCGGATCCTGGGTCCCTTGTCGACGCCGCCTTCCCACCAGGGAGTCGACCAGCGGCCGAGATAGTGCACGTCCAGCACCGCCTGGCGGGTCACTCCGCGGATGGTCAGCTCTCCCTGCACCTTGAAGTCCAACGCGCCGCGCCGCCCGACCACGCCGCCGCGGAAGCGGATCTCCGGATGCCGTTCTACGTCGAGGAAATCAGCACTGCGAAGGTGCGCGTCGCGATCCGGCTCGCCGGTCCACAGTCCCCTGGCGTCGATGACCGCCTCGACGGTGGCGGAAGCGGGGTCTTTCTCGTCGAAGGACAGCGTTCCGTGGACGTTCTTGAATAGCCCGCGGACGAATGTGACCATCATGTGTCGGGCGCAGAATTCCGCCGACGTATGCCCCGGCTCGAAGAACCACTTCGCCATGCTGTCTCCCTTGCCGCCCCGGGAGGCGCGGGCTTCCTGTCCGCCGGCATTTCTATCAGCATCGCGCCGGCAGCGGCTCGCCGTCCCGCCGCAGCGAACGCTCGCTTGAACGCCGGTAACGGCCACTCGGCTGCTGCGGAAAAATCCTTCGCGCTTGTCGCATGCTGACCGGATGCCAATGCTTCCCTTTACGACCCTTGGGGGAAGCGGTGCGCGCACCTGTCCTCGGATGCCTGGCGCTCGCCTTTGGGGCGAGCTGCGGTTCCTCCCGCTCCGTTTCGCCTTCTACGGACGGTGGTTCTGGGCGGACCGACCCGACGCAGGTGAATCTGAAGATCACCACAGCCGGCAATGGCCTGGTGCGAGGGGCAGGCGCGGATTGCCGTGGAAGCTGCAGCGCTCAATTCGCTTCAAACGCCCAGGTCCATCTGGTCGCTGTTCCTGATGCGGGAGCGTCCTTCCTCGCCTGGTCCGGCGCGTGCGGTGGGGCGGGAGCCTGCGACCTGACCCTGGACGCCGACCGCGAGGTGAGCGCCACCTTCACGACGGTACAACCCCCGGCGCAGGTGAATCTGAAGATCACGACGGCAGGCAATGGCCTTGTGCGAGGGGCGGGCGCGGATTGCCGTGGAAGCTGCAGCGCTCCACACGCTTCAGGGGCCCAGGTCCATCTGGTCGCCGTTCCCGATCCGGGAGCGTCCTTCGCCGCGTGGTCCGGTGCGTGCAGCGGCACGGGCGCCTGCGACCTGACCTTGAACGCCGACCAGGAGGTGAGCGCCACTTTCGCGGCGCTGCCGCCTCCTCCGCCGAGCCAGCACCGCCTGAACGTGATCGTCCAGGGGAACGGCCGCGTGACCTCCGCGCCCGGCGGCCTGGACTGCGATTCCTCGACCTGCGCCGCCGATTTCGCCGCCGGCACCTCGGTGAGCCTTACGGCGATCGCGGGAAGTGGCTTCAGTTTCGCCGGCTGGAGCATGGACTGCAGCGGCGCGGGAGATTGCACGGTCGCCCTCACGAAGGACGCGACGGTGTCCGCCAGCTTCGTCTCGCAGCCGCCTCCACCTCCGCCGCAAGTGCACTTGTCCGTCTCGACCAGCGGGCCCGGCACCGTCACCGGCGGTGGTTTGGATTGCGGCCAGTCGTCGTCGACCTGTGACGTCATGGTTGCCAAAGGCAGCAGCGTGACCCTGACCGCTGCGTCCGCCGGCGGCGCGCAATTCGCCGGCTGGGGTGGCGCCTGCAGCGGCATGTCGGCCACTTGCCAGCTTACGCTCCAGTCAGACACCGCCGTCAGTGCCGAGTTCCAGCCCGTGGCATTGGTGCTGGCGCCCGACGATGGAACGAACGACGAGGCAATCGCCCTGAACTCGACGCGCGTCTTCTGGCCGCGCGACATCAACGGAAGCGGCAGATCGATCTGGTCGATCTCGAAGAACGGCGGCGATGCAGTCCGCGTGGCCAACGCTCCGTCCGCGAGCGCGCTCGTCGCCGACGACGGCAACCTGTACTGGACGGAGTTCTACAACGTCTACTCGGCGCCAGCCGGGGGAGGACAGCCGACGCTGCTCTTCACCGGGTTCCCGATCGGCAAGCTTGCCTTGGACGAATCGGGCGCCGTCTACTGGACCGTTGGTGAGTGCTGCTCGGGTGCCAAATCGGGCTCCGTCCACCGGATGCAGAATGGGACCCACACGGTGCTCGCGGAAGGCCAGAACCCGATCGGCCCCGTCGCGGTGGACGCCAGCCACCTCTATTTCATGGCGTTCGACGGCCACGCAGGGTCCATCCAACGCGTGCCGCGCAACGGCGGTGCGGTCGACACGGTGCTTTCCTGCGGGTCCGGCTGCTACCCGCAGGCGCTGGCGGTCGATCCGCAGAACGTCTACTTCCGCGTGGCGGTCGCCGGGTCTCCAACGGCCGATGAGCATGTGCAGGTCATGAGCAAAGCCGACTTGCGCGTGCGCGTGCTCTCGGCGGGCAACGGCGCCGGCCAGACACCTCCCTACGGCTTCATCCTGGACCTGGATGTCCATGCGTCCGTCGCATACTGGAACTGGGCGGACGGAGCCTCTCCATACGGAGTCTTTCGCTCGAACGCGGACGGCAGCGGCTTCGCGGCGGTGGACAGCGGCAGCGATAAGTACTGGGCTGGCGTCCGCGCGGACGACGTGGCCGTGTACTACTGGCACCAGGGCGCGATCATCCGCCGGCTGAAATAAGCGCCGGGCCGCTTCAGAACGATCAAGCGTCAACGGTGCTGCTAGGATCGCGCCCGTGGCGCTGAACATCGACGAGCTGCGGGAGAAGGCCCGTCGCAGGCTCCCCACCGCGGTCTTCGATTTCATCGACGGCGCAGCCGAGGACGAGGTGACACTCCGCCGGAACCGGGAGGCGTTCGGCAGGTACGCGCTCGTGCCGCGCGTCGGGATCGACGTCTCCTCGGTAGAGCTTTCGACCACGGTCCTCGGACAGAAACTCTCCGTGCCGCTGGTGCTCGCCCCGACTGGGCTGTGCGGCATGGCCACCTCGCGCGGCGAGATCCCGACCGCGCGGGCGGCGGTCGAGGCCGGAATTCCCTGCGCCGTCAGCTGCCTGTCCTCGGTCACTCTGGAGGAGGTCGCCCGCGAGGCGCCGGGAGAGCATTGGTTCCAGCTCTATGTCTGGAGGGACCGCGGCATCACCCAGACGCTCGTCGAGCGGGCGGCTGCCAGCGGCTACCGGGTTCTGGTCGTCACGCTCGACGTGCCGGTGCTCGGCCAGCGCGAGCGCGACGTTCGAAACGGCGCGACGATCCCGCCCCGCTTGACGTTGCGGAACGCGATCGACACCCTGCGCAGGCCGAGGTGGTTGTGGACGATCTTGCGCGGGCCGCGGGTCACCTTCGCCAACGTCGCGCCAGCGGGTCCGTCGCAGGGCCGGGGGCCGTTTGCCCTCGCGCCCTACGTGAACACCCTGTTCGATCCAGCGGTCACCTGGAAGGACCTGGAATGGATGCGCCGGCTTTGGAAGGGACCGATGGCGGTGAAGGGGGTGATGAGCGCCGAGGACGCGCGACTGGCGGTGGAGAACGGCGCGGAGGCGGTGATCGTATCCAATCACGGCGGGCGGCAGCTCGACAGCGCGCCGGCGTCGCTGGAGTTGCTCCCCGAGGTGGTCGACGCCATCGGCGGCCGCGCCCAGATCATCCTGGACGGCGGCATCCGGCGGGGAACCGACATGGCCAAGGCGCTCGCGCTCGGTGCCCGCGCGTGCATGATCGGCCGGCCCTACCTCTACGGCCTGGCCGCCGCCCGGCAGGCGGGGGTGGCCGACGCGATCCGCATCCTGGTCACGGAGCTCAGGCGGGCAATGGCCCTGATGGGGTGCACGCAGGTCGCCGAGCTGGGTCCGGGGTGCTTGCGAGGACCGGACGACAGTCAGACCCGGACGTCACTACCCAAGTGAGTCCCGTTTTGGGACGCGCTGCGTGTCAGGGGCGGACAGCCCCTGTGATGGAGAGCCCAGGCTCGGGCACAAATTCCCTGCCGGGCAGGAGCCTTCGGCATCTCCCGGTTGCTCAGGGCGCTCTTGCCCGGCTTGCAGACCAACAGCGTCCTGGTCTTGAGCGGCGTCACCGTCCTGCTCATCGCAGTCGGCTTGATCGCTGGATACATGCCCGCCAGATACGCCTCCGGAATCAGCCCGATGGAAGCGATGCGGGCGGAGTAGCCGCTCCGACCAACGTCGACCTCGTGGTGATGAAAGTCGATCCGGCCACTTGTCTCAGGGGCCGGCGGACACTCGCCCTGCGTGCTCTCAGATCGTGTGACCGATCGCCAGGCGGGTGACGTCCTACCGCGAGTGTCGCACGAACCGTGAGGCCCTCGAGAAATCGAGCCGAGAACCCCTGGCGGGTCAGCTGGCTGTAACTGGCCGGAACCCTGTCATCCGCGCTGGCAGATTACAGATGGTCCTCCTCGTCAGATGCACGGTCAGCACGGCGCGACCCACTCCTCTTCTCTGCTTGGGTGAGTCTGCACATTTCGACAAGCGCACGACGAAGAGACAATTTCATCATTAACGAAACGTTGGAGTGACCATGATCGAGGAACGGCCACCGTCTGCGTCAATCTTACCGAATGGCGCTTGCGGCGAACCGTCCCATGTTGGCCTCGGCCACCGCTGCGCTCGGGCAGCTGGCAAGAGAAAGGGATGGTCGAATCCCGTGACTCACGAGAAGACATACCGTTCCTGGCGCCGCATCATCCCCGCTGCCCTGATGTCGGTGTTCCTCACCTCCGCAGGCAGCATCGCCCAGACGTCGTCCACGACGGGTTTCAGCGGGCGCGCGTACGTCGTACAGGCCACCGTCCCGCCCCTCTCCCCGATCACCCCGATCACCGTCGCCGATACCGGTCCGCTGCCTTCCACTGGAGGTGCGGAGGAAGCCTCACTCCTCGACGTCCCGGCGATCTCGCTGGGCAGCGCCGGCGCGCTGAATGGCGCCGACGTCGCGCACGCAACGACGATCGGGCGGGGCAACGCGAGCCGGTCAGAAGCATCGGTCGCGGATCTCAGCCTTACCGCCGCCCGAAACACGGTCGCCGCCGACTTCCTCATGTCGGAGACCACCGCCCAATGCAACGGGGCAAGCCCATCCGTCAGCGGAAGATCAGAGCTGGCCAGGCTCGTCATCAATGGTCAGGCCATCGTAGTTTCCGGAGCGACCAACCAGACGATCCTGCTGCCTCTCAATGCGGGAGCGGTGGTGATCAACGAGCAGTCGAGCTCGGTCAATGGACAGTCGGGCACGATGGACGTCAACGCACTGCACGTCATGGTCAACGACCCGACCACCGGCGCAACGCTCGCTGACGTGATCGTCTCCCACGCACACGCCGACGTCACATGCCCGCTGTCGCCACCTCCATGCGACGCGACTGCCGGGGACTTCGTCACCGGTGGGGGATGGATCGTGTCGCCATCGGACCCGAATGCCAAAGCGAACTTCGCCGTGGCGGGCGGCATCAAGAACGGGTCATTCTGGGGGCACTTCATCTACCTCGACCATGGCAAGCCGTTGCGCGCCAAGGGAACCGCGGTGAACGGCTACGACACGTATCCCGATTTCGGAGCGACCGGACGGCGGACCTCGGGCTACTACGCGGACGTCGATGGCACGCCGGAGCCATATGAGGCCGACGTCGCCGATAATGGCGAGCCGGGCCGAGGAGTCGACAAGTTCCGGTTGCTGTTGAACCGGGCCACCGTGACAACCCCCACTGATGAGTCCCTCGCGGGCGGGAATATCCAGCTTCACAAACAACAGTGCCAATAGTGGGACTGTGACGGGCGTGGCGAGCGCTGCCGCTCGACGGCAGCGCTCCTCCGGGAAAGACCTGACCGCCCGCGCCGGCATCGCGTGAAAATTGGACGCTCGACGGGGCACACTCTAGTGTCCCGCGAGTGTCGCTCAGCACCCGGAATTGACTCGAATCGGAGCGATCCATGCCTTCCTCGCGGACCTGCTGCATCGCTGCGGTCGTGGCGATTTTCGTTCCAACGGCGAGCAGCGCAGCTGGTGAAAGCGATCCAGAAGCCACTCGTGACAGGGCGCCAAAGGGTTCGCCCCCGCCGGCACGCCTGCCCGACCGACCCGACAAAGACGCGGACGGCCAGGCGGGGCCCCACCCCGCAGAAGACGCGTCGTCGCCAGTCGTGACTCCCGTCGGCGAAGAGCTCCGGGCCATCGGCGAGCGCGTCCGGGCGCACGTGGTCGACATCACGAATTGCTACGAGGCACGGCTCTCCCGTCGCCCGACCCTCGCAGGGAGGATGATGGCGCGGTTCGACATCGGCTCCGATGGGACCGTGACCTCCGCGAGCGCCGACGGAATCGACGACCAGGAGCTCGAACGCTGCGTCGTCGACGCCATCCGCCGCTGGAAGTTCGAGAAGCCCGGTTCTGGCGGAAAGCTGCGGGTGGCCTACCCGTTCGTGTTGCGTTCGAAGTCGGGTTCTTGATCTCGAACGGCGCTCGCGAGATGCCAGCGCCGTCGAGCTGAGTAGCGGTGGTCAGCGCTCGGGCGGCTCGCCGAGCTCGCGCAGCTCGCAGACGCCGTCGCCGGCGATCTTCATGAACTTCCTGGCCTCCTCGATCGCGTGCTCCTTCGACCGGCACTCGAGGATCGCGTAGCCGGCGATCACCTCCTTGGCCTCGCTGTAGGGTCCGTCGGTGATCGTCAATTTGCCGTCCGTGTTGCGCACGACCGTGGCAGGAGACTTCGGATCCCAACCGCCGGTCGCGACGAGCACGCCGGATCGCGTCGACTCCTCGACCAGCTTGTTCATCTCGGCGAACATCCTCTCGCTCGTCAGATCGGCGGTTGGGGAGGGGCGCCACAGGCTCATGAATCGCATCTCGGTCTCCTTGAGTTGGGGTTCTAGTACCACGACGAACGAGCACTCGCCGGATCGACACGTGCCGGTCAGTTTCTCGCCTCGGTCCTGTTTCGGTGCGTTAACGCCTCGCTCGCGTCGCGGGGAAGCTCCGCCCGGAACGAGGTGGAGTCCTGCGCCGACTCCGCAACCACCCTGCCGTGATGCGCGGCGACGACCTGCTAGACGATGTACAAACCGAGCCCCAGCCCGCCCTTCCGTCCTTTCTCCTGCTGCGAGGTCCAGAACGGGCGGTGCTGGCGCGCGCGCGGGCGCGATGCGCCCCTTCTGGGTTACACTCTCTTCAGACCAGCCGCGGTGTTCATGCGGTGAAAGGAACACCGTGAATGACGACCAGTCGAAAACGCCGCGGACCAAGTGGAGCCGCTCGCAACGTTTCCGGCTGACGCCGGCAGGCCGGGAGGCCGGGCGCGCGTACCGCCAGGACATCGTGGCGTCCCGGGTCGAGGCGGGCCGCAAGTCATTTGACGCCGCTCGGAGCGAGTGGGCTGCGCGGCTGGCGCTGGAGCCGACCGATGGCCTGTACCTCGCTGAATTGCTCGAGGCGCCTCGGACCATCCCGGAGATCGCTGCCTCTCTGGACGGCTGCGGGCCTCAACCCAGCGATGTTCGCGCGGCGATCGAGCGCTTGGTGCAGGTGCAGATGATGGAGTTGGTCGCGCCGCCACCGGCGCCGCCTGCTCCACCACGGCGATGGTAGCAGACGCCAAAGGTCATCACCGACCTACTGCGCAGGCCGGGTCTGTTTGCGGATCTTCTTGAGGAACGTCTTGGTACAGCGCCCGTGCGTGCTCTCGTGGTTGATGATCTCCGCGAACAGCCTCGTCTTCGCGTCCTCGGGCAGGGTCGCGCAAGCGCTCACCTCGGCGGCGAGCTGCGTGCCCTCCGGCGTGACCGGGGCCCTCGGTCCCTTGGGAGCCGCCTCCGCCGTGTGGTGATGAGAGGGCTTGGTCTTGGTGACGTCGCGAAAGCGGGCCGCCGTCTCGGCCCGTCGGCCCGAGCCGTGGCAACTGGGGCAAGTCGCCGTGCTACCGCCGAGGGCGTTGCCGATGCGCCCGTCGCCACCGCACATACGGCAGATCTCACCTTCCATGGGAGCCTCGATGCGCCATGAACGCTGCAGTGAGCTGTCGGTTCGCTCGCAAGATGGAGACTTTTAGCACCCCTTCCGCGGAGGCGCTTCATCACCTCAGCCCTCAGCATGGCGCGCGCCCCGCTCTGCCGCGCGCACCGCGGAAAGTACCGTCAGCGGAGGGCGTGCGCCCACCAGCGATAGGAGCACGTGTTGGGCGAGGAAAGGTTCTTCGGCAGCAGCTGGACGGGAGTGCCCTCCAGAGTCAGCCCGACGTCCTCGGTCCGGCAGGTGCCGGAGGCAATGGTCGCGTCGAAAGCGCCGCAGGCAGTGCCGTCGGACGCCATCACCTCGATCTTCTGCGCGCAGTCCGCGCCGGGCGCGCCCATGGGCAGCATCGCGTAGGCGCGGCCGGAGCGCGCGAGCGCCATGTTGGTGCTCGGGCGATCGGTCAGCCACTTCGGAGCGTCCTGGGGAGTGGCATTGCCGGCCGCGACCGTCAGCAGCCACTGCGCGGCGCGGAAGGGGCGGCCGCCGGCGTCGTTCTGCTGGTCGAGCCTGCGGACCGCGACGCCGCCGCCGATGAGCGGCGCCGTCTCGAACCAGGTGTTCGCACCGGCTTGGAAGCCGTTGATCAGGCGGAAGGCGCCGGTCATCGCGGTGCAGTTCTCATCGAACCACTGGGCATCGATATTGCCCGACCCGCCGTCGGTGACGACCAGCACACGCCCGTTTGCGTCTCCGCCCAGGCCGAAGATGGTGCCTGACGAGGCGAGGTCGTGCCCGCAGCGCAGATCCGTCTGGTTCCACCCGAGCATCCACAGCTGGTGTCGCCGCGGCAGACCCGACGAGTTGAAGTTACCCGCGATGGCTACGGTCCCGAAGGGCGTCGCGCCGGAGACGATGTTTCCCTCGATGATACGGCCGGACTGGATGAAGACCGCATCGTGCCGCCAGTAATCGGCGAACCAGGTGTCTCCGGTGTTGCTCAGGTAGTGGAACACGCCGGTGAAGCCGTCGCGGGTTGGCAGGAAACCGCCCTTGGTGTTGGAGTACGTAGCCACGCCGTTCTGCTTTGCGCTGTCGGCGTTGACGAAGTGAAGCGTCTCGCCTCCCGGCGAGCTGAAGCTTTCAAGCCCCAGTGTGCCGGTGGTGTCGCCCATGCCGGTGCCGCAGCTCCCTTGGTTGGAGATGGCCATGCTCATCGCGGGCGGCTGCGCGCCCGGCGTCAGGTTCGCGCACTGCGCAGCAGGAGGAGGCGGCGGCGGAGGTGGCGGTGGCGGACCGTTCGCGGTGAAATTCGCCCAGACGACCAGGTCGTTGTTCGCCGACAGGCTGCAGGTGCCCGGTCCGCTGCACGCGCCGCCCCAGCCGGCGAAGCTCGAGCTCGCGTCCGCCTGCGCGGTCAGCGACACCGGGCTGCCGGCCGGCACGGTCATCATGCAAGAGCTCGGGCAGTCGATGCCCGCGGGCGACGAGGTAATGTGGCCGGTGCCATTGCCCACTGGCTGGACGCTGACTCGCGCGGTGCCCGGCGGCGGAAGCGGAGCCGACGAGAACGAAGCGGTGACGTCGTGGTCGCCGCTCATCGTCAGGTCGCACCCGCCGGTGCCGCTGCAGGCGCCTGCCCAACCTGCGAAAGAGCCGCCGGGATCGGGAACGGCCAGGAGGTGGACCTGCGAGCCGGAGGCGTACTGGACGATGCAGCTCCCGCGGCAGTCACCACCGGCGCCACGTACGACGCCGTTGCCCGTGGTCGTCACCCGCAGATTGACCTGGCTCGGACCCGTTCGCCCGGAACCTTGGTCTTTCGAGGACCCGCATGCCACTGCAAGACCGGTCGCCACACAAACCCGGATGAGCGCGCGCATCGCTTCCCCCACTGACTCCAGGAAGCGTTGACATTCGGATGCCCGGCGACAACCGTGGAATGGTTTTTCACTGGCAGGCGACCGAGCGATGGCCGCCAGCGCAATGAGCGTTTTCTACTGCTCGATCAGTAGTACTCGATCCCCTTTATCGGCAACGGTCACTGTAACCGAGCGACCCTCTGACCGAAGACGCCGACAGGCTGGCACGATGAATTGCGCATGGTCTCCCCGAATCAGCCGGGGCGCGATGACGCTACGCACTCCTGATTCGCGCCAGCGGCACACCGAGGTCGCGCTTCACCTCGTCGAGCACCACGAGCGACTCGTACCGCTTCACATTCGGGTCTGTCGCGAGAAGGCGCTCCACGAGCGCGTCGTAGGCGGCGATGTCGGGGATCCGGACCAGCAGCACGAAATCGTCGCTGCCGGTCACGGACCAGCACTGCGCTACCGCATCTTCCGCCAGCACGCGTTGGCGGAAGCCGTTGACGAGCGCCCGCGCGTCCCGTTCCATCTCGACGCGCACCAACACCGTCATGCCGGGCCCCACCAGGCGGGGGTCAAGGACCGCCATCTCGCCGCGAATGACGCCGCTCTTGCGCAGCCGCCTCACCCGCCGCAAGCACGCGGGGGGCGATAGCCCCACGGCGCGCGCGAGCTGGACGTTGGTGCGCGAGCTGTCGCATTGCAGTTCCTGCAAGATACGCAGGTCGATTTCGTCCAGCTTGATCGACATGGGTTCCTTTCGCGCAACGAACGAGAAGTTCTGCCCTCCAGAACGCAACCTTTCGACGGCCCCGCGCCGTTACGGTCCCACCTCACACAGGGGACCACTCCATGAATGCTCTACGCGCCCGCAGCCGCTATTCTTTCGCATCCGACACTCCCGCGCCTCCCGTAACGCGTTCCGGCACCGGATGGGTCGAATTCTTACGGGGCTGGGGTTTTTTCGCCGCTGTGATGGCGATTTGGGTGACGATCTGTGTCTGGACCGTGTCACGGCTGATGACGGTGCCCCGATCGCTGGCAACCATCGCCGCCAGGACGTCCGCGCGCGCCTCGGCAACGACACGGATGCAGAAATCCGTCCGGCATGTTTCCGTCCCCTGAGGCTCGCGGACGCGGCCGCGCGCGACCTCATCGCGAGTGAAGTCGGATGGGTGCCTACTATTGCTAGCAGGCACCTCCGACATTCAAGGCGCGGGGCGCAGTGCGCCGGACGTATGAGTCAGTCGACCAGGACGCCGGGATTGAGAATGCCTGCAGGGTCGAGCTGCCGCTTGGCGGCGCGAAGCGCCGCGGCGAACGGCTCCGGGCGCTCCCGGTCGTACCAGGGGCGGTGGGTCCGGCCGACCGCATGGTGGTGCGTGATGGTGCCGCCGGCGCCGAGGACCGCTTCCGACGCCGCTGCTTTCAGCTCGGCCCACTGCGACAGCTCGCTTCCGCGGCGCGCTGGACCGAGGAAAGTGAAGTACGGGGCGGGTCCGTCTGGATAGACATGCGTGAAGCGGCAGGTCAGGGTGCCGGCGCCGCAAACGCGGCGCAGGCCGTCCGTCATATCGGCCCTGACGCGCGCGTGCAGATCCTCGAAGCGGTCCCAAGTGCACGCCGTCTCGAACGTGTCCGCGATGATCCCCAGCGGCACCAGGGCGCTTTGCAGATACGGCGCGGCGAAGAACGCCTCCCGCCAGCGCGCGGACTCGCCTTCGCGCGCCTTCTCGCCGGCATCGCGGTACGACGGACCGCGCGGGCAGGCTCCGCCCGCGTCCGCGGCGATGGCGAGCGCGCGCGACATCCAGGGCTCGAGCGGGTGATCGGAGGACTCGAATGCGAGCAGCAACACCGCCTGGTCGCCGACGCCGTTGAGGAGCGCCTCGGTAGGATCGAGGAGGCGGCAGTTGGCTGGGTGGAGGCCGGACTGCGCGATGGCGCGCGCCGCTCGCGCGCCGGCGAGCACGTCGGAGAACGACACGTTGGCGCTGGCGCGAAAGCGAGGGTGCGGGTGGAGCCGGACCCACGCCTCGGTCACGACTCCGAGGATGCCTTCCGACCCTAGCGCGAGCCGGTCCGGGCTGGGGCCGGCGCCCGAGGACGGCAGGCGCCGCGTCGCCCAGACGCCCGCCGGGGTGATCATCCGCACGGATTCCACCAGCTCGTCGATGCGAGTGAAGAGGGTGGCGAAGTGGCCGCCGGCGCGGGTGGCAATCCAGCCGCCCAGCGTGGAGAACTCGAACGACTGCGGGAAGTGACGGAGCGTCAGCCCGTGCGGGCGGAGCTGCGCTTCGAGGTCCGGGCCGAGGGCGCCGGCCTGGATGCGCGCGGCGCGGGAGACGTCGTCCACTTCGAGCACGCGGGAGAGGCGGCTGAGATCGAGGGAACACGCCGGCCGGCCGCGGCCACCTGCTTCGACTCCGCCGACGACGCTGGTGCCACCGCCGTACGGGGCGACCGCGATGCCTGCGTGCGCGCACGCGTCGAGCGCGCGGGACACGTCCTCCTCGGATCGCGGCAGGCAGACGAAGTCGGGCGCCGCGGAGAAGTCGCAGCCGAAGCCTCGGACCAGGTCGCGGTACGCCCGACCGTACGCGTGGCGCAGCCGGGCCTCGGGCGATGAGTCGCAGAGGTCGGCGATGGCGCGAGGCGGCGCGACCGTTGGCGCGGGGACCCTGGCGACGGCCTGGTCGACGGTAGGCAGCGGCCTGGCTTCAGGCGGCGCGACACCGAGCGCCGCGGAAACCTGGTGACCCAGCGCGCCGCGCGCCGCCTCGTCGGGCAGCCGCTCCTCCCATCCCCACGCCCAAAAGCTCCGCCGCATCAGGCGAGGCTAGCAGATGCTCTCGCTCCGGGCGCTCCGCCCCTACCGGATCCGGGACAGCATCCGCAAGCTCGCCGTGCGCCGATGGCGCCACTTTCCATCCGGAGGCAGTCGACGAAGCCGGCACTCTGATTTGCGTATTGTGTCCGGGCACTTGCCTCGTCGCGACTTGGTGATTTTGTTCATGCGGGCGCGGCACTTCTTGCAGGTGACCGACTTGGAGTCCTCGGTCGCAATGTGTTCCACTTGAGCGCGGTGTGCAGCTTCGCGGTCCCGCGGATTGCAGACCAACAAGCCGTCTTCATTCAACGCATGCTGGTCGCGTCGTTTGATCTTCGTGGACCTCACGTGCTCTCGCCGGGGAGCACCAGCGCGGCGCGCAGATCGATCACCTTGGCCGCCGGCGGGATGCGGACGGCCTCGCCCTGCTCCACCGAGACGATCCGGCCGCCGGAGACTACGATGACCTGGTCGCGCCGTAGTTCGTGTTCGCTAGCCGGCGACGAGCTGCTGCCCGCCGTCGACGTCGTACGTCGCGCCCGTCAAGGCCGTGTTGGTCATGATGTGTACGGCGAGCGCGGCGACATCGGCCGGTCCGACGACGCGCCGGATGGGAAGTGTGGCGCGGAGCTGATTGCGGCGGTTTTCGAGCTCAGCGCCGAGGAGAGATGCCGACAACGGTGTGTCGACGAAGCCGGCGGCGATGAGGTTGACCCGGACGGGCGCGAGCTCGAGCGCCAGGTTGGCGGTGAGGGCGGGGAGCGCGGCGGTGACCGTCGACGCGATCCCGAGGCCGACGCCTGGGCGGCGGCCGCCGGTGCCGCCCATGAACAGCAGCGTGCCTCCCGCTCTCACCTTCCCGGCGGCGTTGCGGGCGACCTGGAGCATCAGCAAGAGGTGCTCGTCCAAAGCGCGGCGCGCCTGCGCCAAGTCCATGTCGAGGAGGCGCCCGTAGTGCGGCCGGCCAGCTGTGGCCATCACGTGGTCGATCTTGGCCGGCAGGTCCCGGAAGAACCGCTCGAGGGGAGCAGGATCGGTGGCGTCGAAGGCCGCGCTGCTCAGCGCGTCGAGCTCGCTCGCGGCGCGCTGCAGGCGCTCGGGATCCCGGCCGGTGAGGATCACGTTGGCCCCCTCAGCGCGTGCTCGTCGGGCCGTTTCGAACCCGATGCCGCCGCTACCGCCGATCACGACTACGGTTTGCCCGAGCAGTTCCGGTTCGCGCTGGGCGGGAGGGCTCATGAGGTGTACCCGTCGACTTCGACGACAGCTTTGGCAAACGCATCCGGAGCTTCTTGAGGCACATTGTGGCCGATGCCATCGAGGATCCGGTGCGAATACTTGCCTGAGAACTTCTTCGCATAGGATTTCCCGTCCGCGGCCGCGCCGTCGAAATCGCTGGCGATGGTGATTGCGGGCACGGTGATGACGGGAGCCTGGGAAAGCTTCTCTTCCAGAGCGTCGTATCGAGGCTCGCCCTTGGCCAGGCTCAGCCTCCAGCGGTAATTATGAATGACGATGTCGACGTGATCCGGGTTCTCGAAGGACGCTGCGGTGCGAGCGTACGTAGCATCATCGAAGTCCCACTTCGGCGAAAAGATCTTCCACATGAGCTTGTTGAAGTCGTGCAGGTTCTTGGTGTACCCGATCCGGCCGCGCTCCGTGGAGAAGTAATACTGGTACCACCACCCCAATTCAGCCGCTGGCGGCAACGGCTGCAGGTTTGCCTTGAGGTTGGTGACCAGATAACCGCTCACGGCGACGAGCGCCTTGAAGCGTTCCGGCCAGAGCGCCGCGAGGATGGCGGCCGTCCGCGAGCCCCAATCGAAACCGGCAACGATTGCCTTCTTGATCTTCAGAGCATCCATCAAAGCGACGATGTCGAGAGCAACGGCCGACTGCTGAGCGTTCCGGAACGTTTTGCTCGAGAGAAAACGCGTCGTGCCATAGCCGCGTAGATACGGGACGATGGCCCTGTAGCCCGCCGATGCCAACAAAGGAGCGACATCGACGTAGCTGTGGATGTCGTAGGGCCACCCGTGCAGGAGAATGACCACCGGACCATCGGTGGGGCCGGCTTCAGCGTAACCAACGTTCAGGAGACCGGCATCGATCTGCTTGATGGGTCCGAGCGAGGTGTGCGACCCCGGCTTGGGCGCGGGGACGTCGGCCTGTTGTGTCTTGCTGGACTGTGCGCGAGCGGGACGGATCACGCCGAGCGAGGCGGCAGCAACGGTGGTGGCCGCGGTGCCCAGGAATCGGCGGCGATGAAGGTTGATGTCTTCGGACATTTGTCTTCTCCCCCTCCGATCAGTGCGCCGCCACTTTTCCATCGGCTGGCCACAGTGATTTGAACGCCGCTCGGATCTCCGCAGCGAAGAGTTCCGGCTGCTCCCACGCGGCGAAGTGTCCGCCCTTGTCGACCTCGTGGAAGTAGATCAGGTTGCGATAGGCGCGCCGTGCCCATGTCTCCGGGGGTCGATAGACGTCGTCCGGGAATACCGTGATGGCCACCGGCAGCGAGATCTCGGCGGTCTTCTGCGCGGCCGCACTGAGAATGCCTCGCCCGCCGTTCTCCCAGTACAGCCGCGCTGACGAGGTCGCGCTGTTCGTCAGCCAGTACAGCGTGAAGTCGTCCAGCACCTCGTCTTTCGTCGGGGACTGCGAAGGATCGTCGCCGTACGTCCACTTCGCGAAACCTGGATGCACGAGAAGCCACGCCGCGAGGCCCGCCGGGGAATCCGTCAGGCCATACCCGACGGCCTGCGGCCGCGCGGTCATCATCGCGTTGTAGGCCGAGCTCCCCTTCTTGGCGTACGTCATGAGCGATTCGAAGACCGCACGTTCGTGTTCGGAGAGTCCCGCCGGCGCGGGCCCGCCGGCGAGCGCCGCGCCCACCTCGGGCGGTACGGTGGCCGGCAAGTTGAGGTGGATGCCGAGCAATCCTGCCGGCGCCTGGCGCGCCATCGCGCTGGTGATGGGGGCACCCCAGTCGCCGCCCTGGGCGACGTAGCGGGTGTATACGAGTCGCTTCATCAGCTCCGCCCAGGCTCGCGCGATGTGGTCGGGGTCCCAACCGG
>Ga0070708_100001427_pt1 | contig 18247 bp, 17 predicted proteins | sample KBSK5503metaG_FD_65469 | JGI IMG/M metagenome (GOLD analysis project Ga0070708, IMG submission 65469) | Corn, switchgrass and miscanthus rhizosphere microbial communities from Kellogg Biological Station, Michigan, USA - KBS K5-50-3 metaG | ecosystem: Host-associated > Plants > Roots >... | reverse complement strand
GTATGCGGCTCATGCCGCTACTATAAAGGTTGGTCTGATTAGAGCGCAATAAACTGCGCGATTTCCTTCGTTCACAGACTTCGCTGGAGAAGACGTATCCTCTTAATTAGTCTAATGAATTTCCTTGAGTCGATCAATCGACTGATTCTGAATCTGTCGACTGATTCTGAATCAATGGGTTTCAGCCTTATTGGGATTTTCTTCGGTCGCGCGAAACTGCACGTCCTTGATTCCAAAGATGAAAACCAGTGTTGGAGAGTGGGTTATGATTCATCTCTAAAATCACCGTAATTAATTGATTATAAATGGTTTTGCAGAGAAAGTGGGATTCAAAAACACAGTACAACGTACATTCAACAACATGCAGGTCCAGCGATGACACCTAAAGACCACCGAAAGCTATGGTAAGCACACTAACAGAGCGGAAACACACACCCGGCGTCGAGGGAGTGGAATACGTTCCTGAACTCAAGAAGTTCTACACCTCGAACGCACACGACGACACGATTGGAGTGGTTGATCTCAGACAGATGAAGGTCATCAAGAAACTCAAGACTGCATCGAAGCCGGACGGTAGCACCTACGCTGTGCCCTTCCATAAGCTGTACGTCTCCGATGAGCGAGGGAAGGCCGTAGCCATCGTCGACGTGCAAAAGGACGAACTTGTAGGCACGGTACGCTTCGACAGTGAAACCGGAATGCCGCAATATGATCCCGTCGCCCGCAAGGTGTATGTCAATCTCCAGGACCAGAACATCTTTGCGGTCATCGATCCTGTGACGGACAAGGTGGTAGGGAGATATCCCGTCGGGCAGTGCAAGGGCAATCACGGAATGGCGCTGGACCCGGAGCACCACCGCGCATTTCTCGCGTGTGAAGAGAACAACCTGATGACCGTTTTCGATCTGGACAAGCACGCACCGATCGCCTTTCTGCCGCTGGCCGACGGGCCCGATGTGATCAAATTTGATGCTGGTCTTGGCCGCATCTACGTCGCGTGCTATAGCGGCGCCCTCTCCGTTTTCCATCAGGACGATCCAGACCACTACCGCAAGCTGGAAGACTTTCGCGTCCAGCATGCAGTTCATAGTCTTGCCATCGATTCCAAGGCGCATCGCGTTTACACGCCGGAGCAGGAAGAGGATGGAAAGCCGGTCGCGCGGATGGTCGTCTACGAGGCGGTGGCTGTTCCTTAGCAAGCCCTTGGAAACCCAATCTCGCAGCAGCTGAGAGATTCGGGAGCAATCATGAAATGGATTACTCGTGAAAACGTCAAAGTGGACCGGGTCGCTTGCCCGTGGCTGATCCTGCGCTTCGTTGACCCGGACGCTCAATTCCTTTTTGTTGACGAGGGCCAACTGCTGGAGAGCGCTGCCCGGGAAAATGCAGTCCCGTTCGACGCGCCCCGTTTGCCGGAGGTCGAACTCAATCAAGGCGGTCCACGCTGCAGTTTCGAAGCGATCATTGAGGACTACCATCTTCAAGCCCCGGGGCTCGCACTGATCGTCCGCGCCGCCGACATCAAGGGCCAGGAACAAGTTGCTGTCGAAGGAATCGGCCTGCGGGCCATCGCGCAGGGGTTTGCTGCTATGGGCCTTTCCGATGAAGAACGATTAGTGCGGCAATTCCCTGTCTATGACGCACTCTACGAGTATGCGCGTCAAACGCCGTGAGTGTGCCCGTGTCGAAGGACCTGCTGCTGATCAACGCGGCGGCGTTTCTGCGTTCTTTCACCTTTGGCCTGACGGGCGTGGTTCTTGGGATCTACTTGTTCCGGGTTGGTCTTTCCTCGTTCAACATCGGTATGGTCATCGCTGCTGGCTTAGCGGGGTCAGCTCTGGCAACTGTCAGCGTTACGACAAAGGCAGACCGTGCGGGACGGAGGCGCACGCTCGTTGTGCTTTCGCTCCTGGGCGCTCTGGGTGCTCTTGCTCTGGCCCTGACTCCCCCTGTACCACTTCTCCTGCTAATGGCCTTCATGGGAATGTTGAACGGGACCGGCACGGACCGCTCCGCAGCATTTTCTCTTGAGCAGGCAATCATCCCCGGACTTGTGCCGGACATGTCGAGAACTTGGGGCCTGTCCTGGTACAACGTTGTTCTCGACACGGCTGGCTCGCTCGGGGCATTGGCTGCGGCTCTCCCCCTCCTTCTGCAGCGTTGGCTGGCCCTTCCGCTGCTCACTTCGTACCGGGCGGTCTTTTTCGGATGCGCCTTCCTTGGAGTCGTTGGAGCAATCCTTTACCCGTTCGCCTCAGCTGCAGTCGAGGTCTCCAACTCAGCAACGGAGGTTCCTCGGCACCACATCTCACCCGCAACCAAAAAGGTCGTCACAAAACTGGGAGGTCTGTTTTCCCTCGATGCTTTCGGCGGCGGATTTCTGACGGATGCGCTGGTTGCCTACTGGTTTTTCCGGCGCTTCGGAGTCGCGGAAGAAAGCCTGGGCGTTCTGTTCTTCGCAGTGCATCTGTTGAATGCCGCTTCCCACCTGGGAGCAGCGTGGTTGGCGCGCCGCATTGGGCTGGTGAACACCATGGTCTTTACACATCTGCCTTCCAGCTTGTTCCTGGTCGCTGCCGCCTTTGCGCCTTCGCTGAGAGTGGCTGTGTTGCTATTCCTGTGCCGCGAAGCCCTTGTCGAGATGGACGTCCCGACACGCCAATCCTACGTCGCAGCTGTGGTACTTCCGAACGAGCGGACATTTGCCAGCGGCATTACGAATCTGGCGCGCAATATTTTCTGGGCCATCGGTTCGTCCGTGGCTGGATTCTTGATGCAGAACGTGGCTTTTTCGGCTCCCTTGGTGATCGGCGGTGGGGCCAAAATCAGTTACGACCTGCTCTTGTATCGTGCGTTTCGAAAGCTCAGACCACCGGAGGAGCAATAGATACGCTCATGCACAGGCGAAACAAACCCCGACCAGGACCGGTAACGCCGCTTCGAGAGTCTCGAAATCAACGACGAAGTCGATGCCTTTGGACCCTGTGTGCGCTGTTGGCCACCGCGACCCTGGCAAACGCCAGTTCAGACGACGGACCTACGGTAAGGGTTTCGGATACTCCATCCCCTTCAATCGCTCTGGACGGTCTATTGAACGAACCAGCGTGGCTGGATGCACCAGTAATGAAACTCACACAGCAGGCGCCGAAACCGGGCCAGCCGACACCTTATGAAACGGAAGTCCGGATCATCGTGACGAGCGATCGGCTCTATTTGGGATTCACGTGCAAAGATCCGGATCCGCGCCGCATCGCCATCCACACCATGCAACGAGACGGCGACGTGACAGGGGACGACACGGTTAGCATCGTATTAGACACGTACGGAGACCGGCGAACCGGATACTTTTTCCAGATCAACGCTGCCGGGGCCCGCGTCGACGGGCTGATTTCTAGCGTCGATAGCGTTTCGCTCGACTGGGATGGAATCTGGGATGCGCGCACGGCGAGGACGCCTGAGGGTTGGTCAGCGGAAATCGTCATTCCAACACGGACCTTGAGCTTCACCCCAGGCCTGAACGATTGGGGACTAAACCTGGAGCGATTTGTCCCACGCGAATGGCTTTGGCTCCGCTGGTCATCCCCGACGCTGGACTCATTTCTGTACGATCTCAGCCGTGCCGGTCGCTTGACCGGCGTTGCGGGGCTGCAACAGGGCGAGGGCATTGAAATCACTCCGTACGCCACCGGAAAAACTAAGGAGTTTTATGGAGCCGGTTCACGAGCGTGGCAGGGAGCAGTCGGCGGCGAAGTGACCTGGAAGATCACTCCGCAATTGGTGACAGTGTTCACGGCCAACACCGACTTTGCCGAGACTGAAGTTGATACCTAGCAGATCAATCTCACCCGTTTTCCGTTATTCTTCCCTGAAAAACGCGCTTTTTTTCTCGAAGGAGCGAACCAGTACGATTTCGGCTTGGGTCTCGCACGCCTCGACTCGCCGCAGTTCATCCCCTTCTTCAGCCGAAACGTCGGGCTGCTGGATGGTGCCCAGATTCCTATCGATGCCGGCGTCAAAATCAACGGTCTCGTTGGAAAATGGAATCTCGGCATACTGGATGTGCAGACACGCGAAACGATTGTGCCCGACCAAATCGTACGCGACCTTGGGTTACCTTCGGCCGTTGTTCCGGGCACAAATTTGTTTGCCGGTCGCGTCTCCTACGACTTCAACGAAAATCTCCGGATTGGGACGATATTGACCCACGGTGATCCAGAAGCGCGGCGCAACAACACACTGGCGGGCATCGACGCGGTATGGCGCACTTCCAAGTTCTTCAGCAACAAGAACCTGCAGTTAGGCGCGTGGACCGCCACCACCCAAGGTGACGTTGGGCCCGGCAGCAAAGTCGGTTGGGGGCTGAGCGCTGACTATCCGAACGACTTGCTGGATTGCAATGCCAGCGTGAACCACTTTGGCGACGCACTGGAGCCTCTTCTTGGATTTTTGCCCCGCCCGGGGACACGCCGCACCGATGCCTTCTGCGCCTACCAGCCGCGCCCATCCAAGGACGGTCCCTTCCGCTGGATTCGCCAGGAGTTCTTTGAAAACGAATACGTCCGCTATACCGACCCGCAAGGCATACTCGAATCCTGGGAATATTTCATGGCGCCGATCAATGTTCGGTTCGAGACCGGCGATCGCTTCGAGTTCAACTGGAACCCGCACGGCGAAATCCTGCTGTCACCTTTTGCGATCGCTCCCGGAGTAGTTGTACCTCCAGGCTCGTACCAGTTCACGCGTTACCGCCTCGAAGCGCAGACCAGCAGTCACCGTCCGTTACAGTTTGGAAATACCACTTGGTTCGGCTCGTTCTTCTTGCGCCAAGTCTTTTCGGCGCGCGTAATGTAATCGCGGATTGTGCGATTGCGGAGAAAAATCCACGCCTCATCGAGGATGAAGGCCTTGAAGGTGGCGGTGAGTGCGGAGTCCTCGATTTGGTTCGAAGCGCGGTGCAGGATGTAAAAGAGCAGCGGCTCCAAGACATCTGGGTACTGCTGCATACCGTCGAAGTTGAAGGTCTGGAAGCGCCTGAAGGTCAGCGTGTCTTTATCGTTGTCGAAAACGTAGCCGAATTGGCCGGCGCGGGTCCAGCGATGCAGGCGCTCGCCGAGAGGTCCTAGCATCGAGGCAAAGTTGGTCAGTGTTCGACTTTCCGGTTCAAGCTTGTACATCCGTTCGACTCCGGCATAGAGACCCTTTTCGTCCTGCCCAGTCAATTCATATTTCCCGTTTCCTTCAATCAGGACCTTGGCGAACAGATACAAGAAATTGAGGTTTTCGAGCAATGGTTCAAGACAAAAGGGATTGATCACAAACATGCGGGATTCGAGGCCAACGTTGAGGTAAGAGCCACCAAAGATTTGGGTCAGGCTCTCGTAGCTCCCGCCAAGGTCGAAGATGAAGGTCAGCGGGTCGTATTTCTGCAGTCGATCTATCGCGCAGCCACAGCGGCTGAGGCCGAGCAGCACCTCCAGGAACTGGAAGGCAAGTGGGAAGCCTACCCCAGTGTGAGCCAGGTGTGGCGGCGGAACTGGGCACGCATCACGCCATTTTTCAATTACCCGCCGGACATCCGCCGAGCGATCTACACCACCAACAGCGTGGAATCGCTGAACCGGTCGCTACGCAAGATCATCAAAACCCGCGGCGGATTCCCCAACGAAGAGGCGGCGCTGAAGTTGCTGTTTCTCGCGTTGCGGCAGGCGGCCAAGAAGTGGACCATGCCGATTCATCACTGGCGGGAAGCATTAAACCACTTCACGATTCTGTGGCCGGAACGGATGCCGGCCTTGGAAAGAGTTTCGCAATGACAACGTGGAACGCTTCTACATCGATGGGCAGGGGAAGGGACACCCTTCCCTTGCACCCCATCCCAAAAACAAAACCTGGCCGTTTACACAAAAGTCTTGACACACCCCAGGTTTTTTGAAGGCATAATTGGCTGGAACGGTGGCAAAGAAAGCGTTCAGAAGGTTGTATCGCTCTTCGTAGAGAAGCCCATCGTGGCTGGTGAAGACCTTCTGGAATTCCGGGATCGCTTCCTCGATCTTCCGCGGGTCTTTGTCGTACAGGACAACTGAGAGTGTGAATTCCCCGAAGTATTTCCCCTCATTGCCGATGGCTTTCAGGCACTCGCCCAATTCTTCGACTGCCGCCTGTTTTGAGTCATCCACCAGCTCATCCTGTGGCCCTTGGCTTCTCTTCTCCTCCAGGTTCGAAAGAAAGCTGGTCTTGGTGTTGTGGTGGTGCCGGCGACGGGAGGCGATTTCCTTCCGTGCCCGCCCGTAGTCAATGGCCCTCCACTCGGTAACGAGGTGAAAATTGGTGCCGATCTCGAACAGTTCCTTGAGCAGAAGCGGGCGAGTTTCGCTGGGCAGTTCCTTCAGCGTGAAAACCCTTACGTAGTAGTCGTCGAGCCGGAGGTGGCCGCGGTGCGCTTCAAGCTCCGAGTCGCAGAGCTGGAAGTCGAGATACCGGCTACCCGCTAAGTGCGAGCAAAGAATCTTAAAGGGGCCGAAATCGATGAAGCGCCGCAATATGCGGAAGGCTTCTTCGGCCCCTTGCAGCTGGATCTCGACGAGATCACTGAGCTGCCCAATCAAACCTGAGACCTTCTGGCGAAGCAGCAGATGGTCGCGTTCGATCTGCGCACGGAGAAAGGTGCGCTGCTGGTCGCGAGAGAAGAGTGCCAGGACATCGCGCAAAGAGCCGCCAATGTCGGTCGGCACTTTACGCAGAGCCTCCCAAAGTGTGCTCTTCGCATAGCTGCCTTGAACGACGACGATCCAATAGACATCAATCGAGTACAGTTGGTCGGCCTTGGCTGCAAAGTAGGCCATCCGCTGGTCGATAGCCGCCTTGAATAAGGGATTGGTGTATTCCCGGTGCGGTATTGCGGGCTCATTCGCTTTGAGCAGCGCCTGATAAACCCGCACGCGCGAGTCGAAGGCTCGCGAAGCGGCTTCAAGCCGTTTGACGGCATGGTCCCGGCTGGCGTGGTCCAGGCTTTCGTAGTCGATGCCCTTCACCCGCAAGACCATCCCAAGGTCTCCCGACTTGGTCAGAAAGGTCTCTTCGTCCCAGAAGCCATAGAGGTTGATGTGCGCCTGCAGCGCTCCAGATTCTTTCCAATCCTTGACGATTTCGCTCAACTTAAACATTCGATTTGATCCGTACTTCGAGCGGTTCCCATTTCATGGGGTCATAACGCGACTTGAACTTGGCCGAGTTCAGCAGTATTCGCAGAATCTCGGGATCGAACTTGGTGGCCCTCTGTGCGGCGATCAGTCCGACAACGAAAAGCAGAACCCCACCTGCGAGGCTGTGCACGAGGTTGAAGATTCCGGCCCCGAAAGCAGGGCGACGAAAAACAAGCGCCTCTCCGCTCCCAGAATCGTCAATGGACGATTCATCACCTTGTAGACCCGGTTCGTGCGCATGGCGGCTGACTACGGAAACAGCCACGCCATGAAATTCACGGCGCCCACGGCCATGCCGATGCCAAACACGATGCCGGCGAAGACCTTTTTCGACTGGCCCTCGCCAAAGGCAAACATCAATCCGCCGACAACGATTGCCACCAGGCTCAGTCCGGTGGCGATCGGGCCGGTGAACGACGTTTTAAGAGCGTTGACCGCGTTTTCCCATGGCGAACCGCCGGCCTGCGCATAGGCGGGCACAGTCAAAACAAGAGCGGTACCAAGGCGAAGCAAATGAGAGCGCAATTTCAGTGGAAAGACTTTTGAGGCGAAAAGACCAATCTTTTTCACTCGGAAATTCTCCTGTGTGTGTTTTTTCTGACGCGCTACTGATTCAATTCTCGGTGAGCGTAGGCGGCGAGGACGGAAGAGTCCAAGACTTCTTCGTACCGAATTGATAGCGGCGGGCTATAAGCAAAAAAGCGGAGCCCCCGTCAGGGGACTCCGCGAATAGCTGGAAACCATTGTTACGCAGTGACGGCCTTGGCCTTGGTTTTCTTTGCAACAGACGTCTTGCGTTTGTTCCGTTTCAACGCCAAGTCCTCGGCTACGGCTTTTTGCAGCTTTTCGGGGTCCACGCGATAGCGTCGGGCGGCGTCCATGAGTACGCCGTCAGTCGCCCCGGAACGCTGGTAGGCCGCATCGAGCAGGCTGATTTCGAGCAACAGCTTCGAGAGCGCAGCTTCGTCATACTTACTGACTTGTTTCGCCAGCAGTTCCGGCGCGGAATCGGAGTTCTTGGCTTCCACTTTATGCCGCTTGGCCAAAGCCGGGACTTGGTTGTAAGACAGATGACCGATCAGGTAGTTGGCGACTGCCAATAAGTCAGCCTTCTTCAACGGCGCGGAAACACGTTGAAGGATCGTGGCCAATATGCGATGCCGAGTGGTGACGGCCACTTTCTCTTTCTCAAGGCGTTTCCGCTCCTCCGCCCGTTCCCGCTCGATCTGCTGCGGAGACGGCGTATTGGGATGGTGAACCCGACAGGTGGGGTCGGCACAGACCTTGACGATCTGTCCGCGCTTGCCGCCGTCCGCGACGATCGCCTCGGTCATCTTCTCGCACGGCTTCTGGTAAGGAGCCGTCTTGGAACCTGTCCCGTTGGTTTTGACCTTCTTGACAGCAAGCTCCACGTAGCGGTTCCTTCCCAAGGGAGCGCCCTCGCGGGTGTTCCAAGCGGAAGAAATCTGCACCAGTTGCGGTTTGGTTTCGAGCGTTTTCGCCACGTGTGCGTCGATCTTTGACCGGAAGCATTGCGGGTCGGTGCATTATGTGGAATTAAAGGTCAAGGAGCGTAATAGGGTTGATCTAGAGATCGTTGTCTGTCAGAAACCGCCCGTTGTCGTTCTTTTCAAGCCAGTCATAGAGATGAATCTGGTAGAGATATGAGGGCACGATCTCCTCCCCAGTTCGTGCGTTTCCGTCGTCACGAAGGGGACACTTAGTCCCGCGAGAACAGCGATCAGCGACTGCAGAATCCGATTCGGATCCACACCGGAATGCAGATACGGAGATACGGACGCTTACCCACAAACAACCGACTCACCGTCGCTTTCAAAGTGGCTGCCAACACCATATGGGAAAGCAACACCTATCTGGGCGCCCAGTTCCGTTGCTTAAGAACCAGGCTGGGAGTTCCAGTTGCGATCCAGGCCATGGCGGCCAAGTTGGCTCGACTGGGCTATCGCATGCTGCGCTATGGGATACAGTTTGTCGATCGAGGAGCCGACTTCTATGCGGCGGCACACCGTCAGCGAGAGATCAACTCGCTCAAACGCAAAGCCGCCAACCTGGGGATTCCAAATCATTGATGCCTCAGCCGCCTAGAACGAGTTTCTGGAGAGTGGAAAACGCAATTCTCCCAAGCGTGCTCGCGAGAGCGCGCACTTCAGCCGAACAAGATCTCCAGCTCGCATCTATGCTTCTCGGCGGTGGTCCCTGCCTTCGCAGAACCGCTCATCCATTCGTTGCCTCGGGCCCGCAAGAGCGGATTTGCCCCGCGGTGCCGCTTCACGAGAACAGTATTCTGCAGAGTATTCAAATACGGCGGCAGGTGAGTTTCGGACGCTCCGCAATTAGCCGTTTCCACAAACAGAGCCGATGAACGCCCTTAGACGTGCGATCATCGCCTATACCTGAGTTCGCCTTTTAGCTCTGATGAACACGTATGAGATGGATTCTTTTGCTTGCGCTCTTGTTTGCCGCTGCATTTGCAGAGGGGCAAGAACGGTTTCAGTCCTATACAACTGACAACGGCCTGCCCAACAACTCCGTGCTCGCGATTCTGCCAGCAAGGGATGGTTATCTTTGGTTCACCACTTACGGCGGCATCGTTCGCTTTGACGGAGTTCGTTTTCAGGTATTCGATGAAAGCAACACTCCTGCCATACACGGCACTACCTTCGCCGCGTTCAGCCTCTTCGAGGATCACCAGGGTGCGCTCTGGGCAGGCTCGTGGAATGGCGGCGCAATCCGCTATAAAAATGGCACGTTCAGCTCGATCACGACCAAAGACGGCCTCCCCAATAATCGCGTCATTCGCGTCGACGAAGATGAACAGGGCACAATTTGGATCTTCACCGATCCGGGGCTATCGAGATTCCGTAACGGCAGAGTGGAAGCGGTTCAATCGATCCAGGGAGAGCCGGTGCAGAGTTATCTTGAAAAACCGCAGAGTCTTGGGGGCGATACCCACCTTTTCGGACTCTGGCGAATTGGCCGCGGCCGGTCCGGCCTACAAAGGTTCGCGTACGGCAGGTGGTCCGATGTGCCATTACCTCAGGACGTGCGGAATCCGGCCGCGGTCCGGATCGAAGTAACCCTCGAGGATTCTCAACGGCGACTTTGGTTTCGCATCATCGGCCGCCCGCGCGACAGCTTCTGCGTCAAGGACGGTCACCTGACCATATTCAAGGGACTCCCAACAGGAGCTTTCGCGAACTATCAAGACAGATTGGGACGCCTCTGGATCACCGATCAAAATGGACATACGGCGCTTTGGCAGGCCGGCCATGCTACGCCTCTATCGGGAATATCCACTTCCTCACCGCTCCGCGTCGTGGAAGACAGCGAGGGAAGCTTTTGGGTCGGGACCCTGAATCAAGGTCTCGCGCATGCCACTAGGCAAGCCATTACCAGCGTCCGCCTGCCAGGCGGCTCTGAGGCAAACACAATCAGACCTCTCATACAGGGCCTGGGAGGCGACATCTGGATCGGCAGTTACGGACTGACCCGCATGCATGCGGGCCGCTTCCAAACCTATTTTCTACCCCGTTCCTTCGCGAAGTGGCCGGATGACCAGGTTATCTGGTCCTTGTGGATGGATGCGGACGGCACAATTTTTCTCAGTAATAACGGAGGAGTGAAGACATACAGGCAAGGCAGATTCCAAAAACCCGACCGGCCTCTCGATCGGATCAAGACCAGAGTAAACGCAATCATCCGTGACCGGGCTGGCAATCTTTGGATGGGCAACGACGAAGGGCTTTTCTTGTATCGCGATTCGGAACTGACTCTGTTCAACTCCGAAAAAGGGCTGCGAGGCGAGGTGCGCGCGCTAGCCGAGGACCAGACCGGAACACTGTGGATCGGCACCGATGAGGTTCTGTGCAGACTCCGGAACGCCGCGTTGTCCTGCTTTGGACCCGGCGACGAATTATCTCATTGGCGGATCCGTTCCATTACGGTAGATGGCGATAATGTGGTTTGGGCCGCTACAGCCAAACTCGGACTTCTCCGGGTTGAGGGCGATAGCTTTCGCTGGATTCAAGCAAAAGACGGACTGTTTACGAACACTACCGGCGCCATTCTGGAAGACGCTAACGCTTATTTCTGGATCGGTTCTCATCTCGGCATCTTCCGCGTCAAAAAACAGGACCTGAATGCATTCGCTTCCGGCCGGCTCAATGGAGTGACAAGCAGCTTTTTCGGTAAGAGCGACGGCCTCAATGCTTCCGACAGCACTGGTTATGGCCAGCCTCACGGGTTCGTCGCCAAAGATGGCACACTTTGGTTTCCGACTGCCGATGGACTCGCCAACATCAACCCCAAGACTGTCGCCTTCAACAACTCTCCTCCACGCCTCCAGATCGAGTCCTGCCTGGTGGACCGCCGGCCGATTCCCGTCGGCGAGCCTGTGAAGCTGAAACCCACCGAGAGCACCTTCGAAATTCAATACACAGCTTTTAGTTTTCTCAATCCAGAGCGGATTCGCTTCCGATACAAGCTCGACGGCTTGGATCGGGACTGGATTGACGCCGGTTCGCGCCGCACCGCATACTATTCTCACGTTCCTGGCGGCAAATATACCTTTCGAGTCATCGCGGCGAATGCCGATGGCGTGTGGAACACCGCCGATAGCAGCCTGGCTATCACGGTACTGCCGCCGTTTTATGACACTTGGTGGTTTCGAGTTCTCTCGTTCGCTGGCGCAAGCTACCTGGTCTATTTCGTCGTGCGGTATCGCGTGTCACAGTTAAAGCGGGCCAACGCTTTGCAACATGCCTTTTCGCGGGAGCTGATCGCTTCGCAAGAGTCCGAGCGCAAGCGCATTGCGGCGGAACTGCACGATAGTATTGGCCAGCGGCTAGTGGTTATCAAGAACCTCGCGCTCTTTTTCCTCCGCGCGCAAGACGATACCGCGATCAACAACGGAAAGGTGCATCTCATCAAAGAAATCTCCGACGAAGCGGCGTTGGCCGCCGACGAGAGCCGGGAGATTTCTTATAATCTCCGCCCCTTTCAGTTGGATCGGCTCGGGTTAAACAAAGCCATCGAAGGAATCATCCGCACCGTTTCCCGCGCATCCACCACTCGCTTCTCCTCGGAACTCGATAACATCGACGACGTGTTTCCGGAGGAGCTGCGGATCAATTTCTACCGCATCGTGCAGGAATCTCTGAACAACATCGTCAAACATGCTGAGGCCACCGAGGCCAGCATCAGCGTGAAGCGAACCGTGGACCGCGTTACGCTTACCATTCGCGATAACGGCACAGGCTTCACGCCGGAAAGCGGCAGATCCGAAGCAAACCCTGAGCTGGGACAGAGCGGCTTCGGACGGACCGGAATGGCGGAACGCGCGCGCCTGCTGGGTGGCGAGCTCTCCGTGCAAACCGCGCCTGGCCGTGGCACCGTTGTATCCTTACAGATCCGTTCCGGCAGGAAGGGCCATGGTTGACCAGATTCGAATTCTCCTCGCCGACGATCACCCGGTGGTTCGTAAAGGTTTGCGAATGGCCATCGAGGAAGATACCGGGCTCAGCATCGTAGGTGAAGCGGCGGATGGAGAAGCCGCGCTCGCTCTCATCGTAGGGCTTCTGCCCCAAATCGCAGTGCTCGATATCGACATGCCCAAGCTGGATGGATTCGCGGTCGCCCGTGAGATTGCCGCCCGGCACCTGCCCGTCGCGACCATCTTTCTTACCATGCACACCGGCGAGGATCCATTCCGTGCAGCCATGGACCTGCGAGCCAAAGGCTACATCCTGAAGGACAGCGCCATGCTGGAGATTGTTGCGGGCATCAGGGCAGTCGCCGCCGGTCAACCCTATCTCAGTTCGGCGCTCACGGCGCGCCTGCTCCAGCCGCCCGCGCCGGTCGGCGCGCCAAACGACGTCCTGGTGAGCCGGCTCACTCCGACCGAACGCCGCATCGTGCAGTTGATCGCCGCCGACAAATCGAGCAAGGAGATCGGAGAGGAGCTTTCCATCCACTACCGCACGATTGAGAACCATCGCACGAACATCTGCCGGAAGTTGGGGCTGGAGGGCGCCAACGCGCTGCTCCGCTTCGCGCTGCAGAATAAGTACCGCCTGTAGCTCGCACCCGGCGCTGAACTTTCAGCACAGCATTGAGCTCGGCTCTCTGTCCAAGTTATGTTCAATGGAGCCCCGACAGATCGCGGAAAAACTCAGCCATCAAACAAATTGGGAAGGGCACGAGTTCCACTCGTGCCGATAAGAGCCTCTATTTTCAATCCGGCTTCACAGATTGCGGAAAAACTTGCGAATGCGTGGATCACCGTGGAAGAGCGGCCCTTCAGGGCCGCGTAAGCCTCGTCAAATCGACGTGGGCTTTAGCCCCTGTGCTCGGTTGTTCTCCGCAAATTGCGTTTTTCCCGCAGTCTGCTAAGGATCGAAACGGAGCCGGAAGCGTAACCACGCAGCACACGGCCGAATTCTCGAAGTAGTTCTGATTACGCATCACCGTCCAAGAATCTCCCAGAATCTGTGTAGCGCTACACGGCTTTTGTGTAGTTGCACACAGGCCGTTCGTGTAGCCGCCTCTATTGTTTTCGGTTCGCGGGTCTCTCATACTCGCCCCACTGTGGAAGGAATAGTTGACAATGAAAAAATCGAATGGACTTGTGGCGATAACCGCGAAATTATGCCTGACCGCCCTGCTGGCGATTGGCGTAGTAAACATCGTGCTGGCCGACGACGGCCATGGCGGGGGAAAAGACAAAGTTTTGTATATCTGGGCGCAAGACCAGGCTCACATTGCGCCGGATTTCCTGGCGGTGATCGATTTTGACGAGCACTCTTCCAAATATGGCGCGGTGATCAATACCGTGCCGATTCCGCCTCCCGGCAACATCGGCAACGAACCGCACCACTGCCACCTGAATTCGACCAAGACCATTCTCGGATGCGGGGGGCTGCTCAGCATGATGAGGGGGCAGAACGGGATCTTCTTCTTCGACGTGACCGCCCCAAAAGACCCGCGGTTTCTGTTCTCCACCAAGGCCGTGCAGTCGAGCATGACCGACGACTTCATGCCCCTCGAGAACGGCGGCTTCCTGATCACGCAAATGGGTGCCGCCGACGGCTCCGAGCCCGGCCGCGTTGCCGAATTCGATGGCAGCCTGCATTTCGTGGCCAACCACTTCGGCACCGTGTCGATGTTCCAGGAATGGCCCGCGCCGCCGCCGCTCGACGGGTTCAATCCCCACGGTATTTCCTCGCGTCCGGATCTGAACCTGATGATGACCTCGGACTTCATCCTTCCGACCAGCACACTGGCGGGTTCGCCCGGGCCGGTCCTGCGAGGTTCGGTGCGCATTTGGGATTACCGAGCACGCAAGATTACCACTACCATCCAACTGAACTCGCCCGACGGTGGCCCCGCGCTAGGCACCATGGACGTGAAGATGCTGCCCAAGGACCCGCGCGGCTACGGATACAGTGCGGGAATGTTCGACGGCCACATCTACCTGATCGATCCCATCGCGGGCACAGGCGTGGCGGCGTTCGACTGCGCCACCGTTACGCCTCACGTAAACACTCCGGTGATCGGCGGAATGCCCCAGATCCTGGCCACCCCGCAAAGCGGCGACCGGCTGATTTTCGGTCTGTTCATGGCCGGGGAGGTGGTCATGCTGGATACCACGGACCGCGCCAACCCGAAGCAGTTGTCGGTTGTCAGCTTCGGCAAGGACACCGGACCGCACAACCTGGTGTTGAGCAGCGACGAAAATCGTCTGGTGGTGTCAGACTACTTCCTCAACGAAGACGCCGCGGGCATCATTCACTTTGAAGGCGACCACAAAATCCACGTCCTCAAAGTCACGCACGATGCCCTCTCCGAGGACACGCGGTTTAACCTCGACTTCAACACGGCCTTTGCCACCGGCCCGGCGCGTCCCCACGGGATCGCGATGAAATAGCTCCAGCGTGTACGAAACCGGGAACCCCTCCGAGCCGCAGCCAGGCACCGCCCGCCGGCGCTGGATGTTAGGCCTGGGCATCGCGGCGGTGGTTTGTGCCGCATACTTTGCGGGTCGCAGTTCACGTCCTTCCGCGGTGCCCGAGACGGGAGCGGGCGGGCGCTAGGTGCTCTACTATGTCGATCCGATGAATCCGGCCCACCGCTCCGCGCGGCCCGGAAAAGCACCGGATGGGATGGATCTCGAGCCGGTGTATTCTGGCGGCGAGACCGTACAGCTCACGGCGATGAACCCCGGCAGCGTCCGGCTGGCGCCGGAACAGGAACAGGCGGTTCGTCTCGAGACCGAGAGGTGCAGGCGGCGACTGGCACACGCGGGGCAATGGCGACGTCTTTTACAAGGGCAACAATGACGGTTCTGATTGTCGAAGACAACGCGGGAGTACGCCGGCTGCTGCGGAGCGCGCTCGCCGAGCTTGCCGAAGACATCTGGGAGTGTTGCGATGGAGCGGATGCGCTGGCGGCGTATACCCTGCATCACCCCGCAGTGGTACTGATGGATATCCGAATGCAACGGATGGATGGACTGGCCGCGACCAAACAGATCCTGCTCTTTGATTCCTCCGCCAAGGTGTTGATCGTGACCGACTACGATGATGACGCACTTCGGAACGCGGCGCAGGAAGCGGGAGCCTGCGGTTATGCGCTAAAGCTGAATCTGCTCGATTTAGCGCAGCAAGTTCGCTCGCTCGCCGCCGAAGCTTAGACACCGGTCGCAGCGGGTGTCGCTTAATGTGTATCTACTTGGGTATCGCGCCGATTTTCCAAAAGTGGACTAACTCTTTGGAATGAATGGCGGGGACGACGGGACTTACAACGGACGAATGTAGTTGCAAGCATCGCTGGAAACCAAGATCGGCAGATTTTCGATGCCGCCGCGGACGACCTCAGGACAAATCAAACCCTCGCCTTTGTTACGGCGAATCTTGGTAGTGAACCGAATCGCTTGGTTACGCAGCCTGCCTTCTACTGCCGTGACAGACGCTAGGTGTTTCTCTGTCACGGCACACCGACGAGCGACACGACTTACTTTCGAGGACGTAAGTTCGGTACCTCCAGTAGCTCGGGCAGAGCACGCCATCGTGGAACTTCTCGGTAGTGTCCAAGAACGTGTGGTCCTGTGTGGGCATACGCGCATTCCCTGAATGGTTCAGCTTTCAGGTGGTCAGTTAATCTTGTCATGGAGACACTCGCCGGTCGTGCCAGTTCACCTCTTTCCTATCGCAGTGCCCTGTATACGGGTCTGCATTTCTCGCGGGGTCGGACCGGCAGGAGTAGGAACGTCGACCAGTTGCTCAAGAAGCTTTTCCATCGCTGCAATCCAATCATCGACCGCAGTTACTTCTGCCTTGGCGGAGCTGCACCAGGTTCGCTTTGCCCTCCAGCAGCTGCGCTTGCGAGGAATGTTTGGGTAAATAGAAATTGCATTTCGCACAAGCCATGCGGTGCGGACACTGCTCGAAGAAATCGTAGGTGCAGTGGCCGTGTCCAAGATCGTAGAATTTCCACGGTTGATTAGCCGCACGTCCGTTGCGGACGACTTCTTGATCCACAAGCACCTCAATTGCTCGCAGATTCCGCGTGAAGTAACCTGCGTCAGCGTATGACTTCGCCAACTTCGTCGGCGTGATCTTCGCGTAATGCTGAGTCGCTGCGGGCGTGCTATGGCCAAGCCACTCCTGCAGTTCGAATAGCGTCATCGGCTCTTTCGCATTGAAAAGCTGAGAAGCGATCGTCGACCGTCCACGATGGCTCGTGATGTTGCCGCGCACGTCCGCTTTCGGCACTCCTGCCTTCCGGCATAGCGCCGCGATCAAGACATCGTTCAGATAGGTCGCTCCGACGAGCGTCAGACGATACAAGAAGAGAAAATCCACCAACTCTCCTGTCTTCTTGTCTGCGAGCTTGACTCCCGCCGGACGAATTTTCTCCCATGCCGAGATCGTTTCGCCAACGATCGGATCAACCGGCTTCGTAAACGCCGCTGAAGTCTTGTTGACCGGCACGTCGAGCATGCAAACTGAGCCGCCCGGCAGCATTTCTGCGGTGCACGGACCGCAGCCTCCTCTTTCTGCCAGCGGATACAGCCCAGGCGCAAACGGACAATCTCGTTGTTGCGCAGGCCTGCGAACAGCCATGTAATGACGAGGGCTTTGCACATTTCGACCGGGTAGCTGCTCTCATGACTATTGCGGTGTTTCGGAATATCGTCCGCCGTGAGATTCAATCCGGCCCAGACGAGCTTGGCCTAGACATCATCAGAAATGATCCGAGGATTTGGTCCGATCTTCGCAAGCACACTCTTGGGTGTGATAAAGCTACGAACCGGATCGAAGCGCCGGGGAATCATCTCCCACTCTTGCAGGTCGCGGAAAAAAACACGAAGCATTGAGAGATGGCCGGCGTAAGTGCTGGCGGCAAGCGCCTGACCTTTGTTTTTGATATGGGCAGGAGCCTCGGTGCACCAGTCTCCTGACCGCCAGCGGCATGTCACCGATACTGCTTCCGCTGCCAATTCGCGGGTCCAGTCGGCAGGAGAGGTAATTTTCGGATGAGTCTGTCCAAGCCAGCGGCCGATGTTCAGCAGGAAATAGTAGCTCTTGCGACGATTGCGCTCGCTGTAGGTCGCCGTGTCGAACCAACGACGACATAGGTGTGCCCATTCTGCAGGAACGCCGTCTGTAATGTTGGGAAGCTCGGCCTTCACAATGAAGGGCCGTTCGATCTCCATCGGTTCAGCGAAGCTTCCGATCTTGGTGAGTACGCGCGACCATTCGCACCCGCATCCGCGAGATCTCGATCACCGCGGAAGCCCGCCGCTCGGACGGTTCTCCTCTCGTGTTGCTGCCGCACGATTGCCGGCGCGTCTTCGCATCCGAACATTTGAACAACAACACGCCCGTGCACGTTATTCAAGCGCTGCTCGGTCACGCCTCTCCCGACACCGTGATGATCTATGCCAAGCTCTATCCTGGTCAGCTCATCGAGGAGTATCGCAAAACCGTGCGCAGTCTCTATAACGCCTATTACGGCGAAGACGG
>Ga0070708_100001424_pt1 | contig 18261 bp, 20 predicted proteins | sample KBSK5503metaG_FD_65469 | JGI IMG/M metagenome (GOLD analysis project Ga0070708, IMG submission 65469) | Corn, switchgrass and miscanthus rhizosphere microbial communities from Kellogg Biological Station, Michigan, USA - KBS K5-50-3 metaG | ecosystem: Host-associated > Plants > Roots >... | reverse complement strand
CCGTCAAAATTTAACTTAACAGAATAGTAAAAATTGGCGGGAAAAAATCCACGAATGAGTAACACGGAAAACCGCTGGACAAAAAGTCTGTGTTATCAACCACTTATACTTCTGGCGGAGAAGGGGGATTGCAACCGTTGTTGTTGAGCGGGAGGTGAGGGTTGGTGAGCGTTGGTATGTCTCTTGTTTTCAACGCGGCTTCACGATTAGAAGAAATCTCCAGTGTTTATGCGGGTTCTAATGACCCTCAAATCGCCCGAAATTAGTAGCAAGATTAGTAGCAAAAAAAATTCTCCCGACAAAGCGGTCTAGGGAACTGTCGCACTGCACTTCGCAGCAATGTGCCCTGCCGAGGAGCAAACGAAGGAACGAGAATGCGTCGGATGCTGCGTACAATGCGCGTAGATTGCGCTGGACTCGTGCGTCGAATATTGCGTAGAATGAGCGTAGATTATGCGCTACCTATATATACGTAAGGATTGGCCGCATTTCAGGTGGGACGCAGGGCGTCTCGTTCCTTATTTGTCGGCAGTGCGCTTCCAGCAAGGTCGGCTGCTCGGCAAGATGCAGGACCTCGGATATCAGCTGAAAGAGGAAGCGACGCTCGCCGCACTGACAGAAGAAACGGTTAAGTCTTCCGCGATCGAAGGCCAGGAACTCAATCCGGAGAGCGTCCGTTCTTCACTGGCTCGTCGCATGGGACTCGAAGCGGCAGGAACGCGGCCTGTGGATCGAAATGTCGAAGGCATCGTGGAGATGATGCTGGACGCGACGCAAAAGTATGCGTCTCCTCTCACCGAAGAGAGGCTGTTCGGATGGCACACATCGCTTTTCCCCACCGGCCGCAGCGGGATGAAGAAAATCACGACAGGTACTTGGCGAAGGGGCGGAATGGAAGTCGTTTCAGGGCCAATCGGAAAGGAAAGAGTTCATGTCGAGGCGCCCAGGGCCGAAACCGTAAGACATGAGATGAAAAGATTCCTGACCTGGTATGAAGACAAGGCTCCAGGAATTGAGCCGCTCATCAAAGCCGGTCAGGCGCACCTCTATTTTGTGACCATTCATCCATTTGAGGACGGAAATGGAAGGATCGCGCGCGCGATCACGGAAATGTCTCTTGCGCGGACGGAAGAGAGCGCACAGCGTTTCTACAGCATGTCCTCACAAATACGCGAAGAACGCAAGGGCTACTACGAAATATTGGAATCGACCCAAAAACACGGAATGGACGTTACGGACTGGCTCGTGTGGTTCCTCGACTGCCTTGGGCGTGCGATCGAGAAGGCGACTGAACTAACTTCGAGTGTCCTAGCTAAGGAAACCTTTTGGCGTCACCTGAAACAGAGGTCGGTCGATCTGAACGAGCGGCAGAGAAAAATGCTTAACCGGCTTCTCGAGGCATTGGAAGGAAAACTCACGACGGAAAAGTGGGCGAAGCTCACGAAGAGTTCACACGACACCGCGCTGCGCGACATTCAGGATCTGATCCGAAAAGGAATTCTGAAACAGGAAGAAAGCGGCGGCAGGAGCACGGCATACACGCTGGTCTGTGAACAAACGGTCTGACCCTACGACGGTCTGGCGAACCGTTGGTAGAGAACGGTTCCAAATGCTTGACTTTCGTTGGATCTCCATGAGATTGACATTCAATACGTACGAACGTATTGTTGGCTTATGAGCAAACCCTCTCACCGCGAAGCCCTTCTCAAAGCAGGCCTCAAGGTCATGTTCCAGGCCGGGTACGAAGGGGCGAGTGTCCGCGATATCTGCGCAGCCGCTCGTGCTCCGCAAGGCTCGTTCACCAATCACTTCCGGTCGAAGGAAGCGTTCGCCGAAGAAGTGCTCGACCGATATTTTGCGCGGGTCAAAGGCTTCGTCAAAGAGGCTTTGGACGATAGATCCCTTACTCCTCGGCAGAGACTGAAGCGGTATCTAGACATCATCAGCGGAGTGTTGGCAGACGACCAGTGGAGTCGCGGCTGCCTGATCGGCGACCTCAGTCTTGAGACCACCGGTCAGAGCAAACTCTGGCGCGACAAGCTGGAGGCAATCTTCCAGGAATGGCGGATTCCGTTTGCCTCGTGCATCGCTGAAGCGCAAAGAACCGGCGAAATAGACACCTTATTCGACTCCGTGGAGCTCGCTGAATTTTTGCTGGCTTCCTGGGAAGGCGCAATCCTCCGCATGAAGGTGGAACGCAGCCCTGCCGCGCTCCAGCGCTTCAAGAAGATTGTTTTCCAGACGATATTCTCAAAATCCAATTCAAGGAGCAGGAAATGAACGTCCCTTATGATGTTCAACTGCAACAGTTAAATGTTCTGGGTTCCACTATGGCGTATCGGGAAGCGGGAAATCCCGAAGCACCGGTCGCGCTTTTTCTACACGGGAACCCGACCTCGTCGTACATCTGGCGGAACATCCTTCCGCTGGTCGCGCCGGTGGCGCACTGCATCGCACCGGATCTCATCGGGTTCGGACAGTCGGGAAAGCCGCACATCGAATATCGCTTCGCCGATCACGTGCGGTACCTCGATGCGTTTCTCGATAAGATCGGAATCTCGTCGGCGTTCGTCATCGCCCATGACTGGGGAACCGCGTTGGCGTTTCACCTGGCGGCCCGCAGGCCGGAATTCACACGTGGGCTCGCCTTCATGGAGTTCATCCGGCCCATGCCTACATGGAACGATTTCCATGCAGATGCGATTGAAATGTTCCAGAAATTCAGAACGCCCAGTGTGGGCGAAAAATTGATTCTGGAAGGCAATGCTTTCGTGGAAGGCGTACTTCCCCGAGCAACCGTACGAAAACTGACGGACGAGGAGATGTCTGTCTACCGCGCGCCATTCCCCACTCCCGAATCGCGGCGGCCCACTTGGCGTTTCCCACAGGAATTGCCGATCGCTGGAGAGCCCGCTGATGTGTATTCGACCGTGGAAAACGCGCATCGTGATCTAGCGGAGTCGTCGTACCCGAAGCTGCTTTTTGTAGGCAATCCGGGCGCTCTGGTCCCGCCGGCTTTCGCCGAGAGCTTTGTGAAAGGGCTTAAGAACTGTAAGGTCGTTCAGCTTAGTTCTGGCCTTCACTACGTACAGGAGGACCAGCCCGACGTCATCGGTGCCAATGTCAAAGAATGGCTCATTGACGTCGGAGTTGGATCCGGCCGAAAGCACAAGGTGGCATGATAGCCATCTTCTTCTGACGAACGAACCACGTTGGGATCGCGTTTCCGCAGCGCTAATCGCGATGGCACGAAGGGAATTGCAACGCTCGAAGCCCGAGCTTTGCTTACCATGCTTCAGGTCACCTGACCAAAGTCATTTCGCAGCGATGTCCACCGAGGCGCGCGTGGTTTCCCAGTCCATCCGCAGAGTGCAGCCGCTTCCAGACTTGTCATAGGCGATCGTGAAGTTCTCGATAGGCGCGGCCAGTTTCGACACATTCATGTCCACCCGCCCCAGCTCGTCGCTTTCATACCTGTACGGAATTCCCCATTCTCCCGTCTTCTTGTTGACGATAAGCGTCCATTTGTCGGCCCCGGGTACAGTGAAGATTGTGTAGCTTCCGGCCGGCACCGTCTTGCCGCCAACGACTATATCGCCGCTGGTTACGAAAGTAGTCGCTTCGTTCGCGCCGGCGCGCCAGACTTTGCCGAACGGGACAAGGTCTCCAAAGATCTTGCGACCCTTCATTTGAGGGCTGGAATAGATCGTCTTGATGGTCTGGCCTCCGTCTAGAGTACACGTCGCGGACGCGCCTGGACTGGGTCTCTTCCCGCATCCAGCGAATGAACTGAGGATGGAAATCACGCCAATGGCGAACGCAATTCGTTTTTGCATGGGCTCTCCTTGAAACTCATCGATTCCGCCAAGATCGCCAACGCATATACGGCCACTCGCGTTGGCGGATTGTCTGAAAAAGGCCGCTGCTCGTCGATGGATCCAATCCGCCGGTGGACTCCGGAAATCTCGTCCTCTTTCACTGCAAGGACACTGTCTCGTGCAGAGGCAGATTCTGAGATGAGCTGCCGACCCGAATGACATAGTTGCCGGGAACCAGCTTCCACGAATCCGAGGACTCATCGTAGACAGTGAACCGGTCGCGGCTCACCGAAACGGAAACTTGCTTCGACTCGCCCGGCGCCAATTGTATGCGCGTCCAACCGACCAGGCGCTTTGGAGGTTCGCCGGCTGAATCGGGCAGAGAGGCATAAACTTGCGCAATCTCTGTGCCCGCGCGCTTGCCGGTATTCTTCACCGTGAACGAAACGACGGTCGAATCGCCGGAGGTCACCGAAATGCCGGAGTAGGCGTAGGTCGTGTACGAGAGGCCGAATCCGAACGGGAACAGCACCGGCTTCTGTTCCGCGTCATACCACTTGTAGCCAACCTTCAATCCCTCGTCGTAGTTGATCTCGAATGCCGGCAAGGCTTTGAAGAGCACACTCATGACGTTCGATTCGTCAAAGATCATATGCGCGAAGTCCGGCCTGGACTCGGGCGGCGGAAGCGCCAGTTTCGGATGCGGCAGATCGGGGTCGCTCTTGGGGAATGTGACAGCCAGTTTGCCGGTTGGATTCACTGACCCCGTCAGAATATTGGCAAGCGCTTCGGCACCTCGAATTCCTGGATACCAGGCTTCGACGACGCCGGCCACCTTGTCGATCCAGGGCATCGTCGCCGGACTGCCGGTTTCAAGTACGACTATGGTTTTCGGATTCGCGACGGCGACGGCTTCGATGAGCTTGTTTTGATCGGGCGAAAGGTCGAGGGTTTTTAGATCGATCGCTTCCGATTCCCATTGGTATGCGAAGACAATGGCCACGTCCGCCGATTTTGCGGCGGCGCTGGCCGCGGCCAGATCGTCGCCCGAACTGTAGGAAATCTTCGCGGAGGGTAATTTCGCGGTAAGGGCGCGCAACGGCGAACTGGGCATCCAGGCAGGCCGGATGCCGGCCGAGAAAAAGTCCGTGGGTGGCGGAGGCGGTACGGGAGTTCCTCCCGGGGGATCGACCTGGGCCGAGCCTCCTCCCGACGGCACGGCGACGTCAGCGTGTCCGCCGATCACCGCCACCGATCGCACGTGCTCGGAGAGCGGCAGCACGCTGTTTTGATTCCTCAGCAGGACAATGCTCTTTTCCGCGATTTCCTGCGCAATCCGGTATCCGGCCTCTACATCGGGAACCTGCTTCGTTCCCGGATGATCGAACAAACCTGCCGCGAAGATGGTGCGCAGAACGCGGTGAACGTGCTCGTTGAGTTCGCCTTCGGAGACTTCACCGCTCTCCACAGCTTTCTTGAGCGCTTCGCCGAAATATACTGCGTGCGGTTGTTCCTGATCGAGACCCGCGTGCGAAGCTTTGGCCGTCGAATGCGTGCCGCCCCAGTCGGCAAGAACGAACCCTTTGAACCCGAAATCCTTCTTGAGCACGTCGGTGAGCAAGTAGCTGTTTTCGCAGGCAAAATCGCCGTTCACGCGATTGTAGGAACACATCACGGCACCGGCTTCGGAGACACCGAGCGCGATCTCAAATGCGCGCAGGTCCGTTTCGCGCATGGCCCGCTTGCCGATATTCGCGTTGAGTGCCCATCGGCCGCTCTCCTGGTCGTTGACCGCGTAGTGCTTCAGATCGCCGATGATGTGTTCGGACTGGACGCCCCGGACGAAGTTTCCCGCCAACGTGCCGGCGAGCAGTGGATCTTCACCTTGGTACTCGAAGGTTCGTCCGTTGCGCGGCTCGCGATTCAAGTTCACGCCCCCACCCTGCGAAAAGTTGTATCCCTCGTTCCGCAGCTCGCGCCCGATCAGCGCCCCGTACTCGAAGATTGTGTCGGGATCCCAGGACGATGCCGCCGCTAGGTTATTCGGCAGGGCAGTCGAATACCGTCCGCATGCGGCTCCTTTCGTGACGCCGTAGGAAGAGTCGGCCATTCTTAGCGCCGGAATGCCTAGGCGAGGAAGTGCGTTCGTGCCGTCAGCTTCGCAGTTTTCGGGGGGAGCGAAAATATGGGTGCCATGGCCGTGAAGTAGGGAGATCTTCTCGTCCAGCGTCATCTCCTTGATGACCAGATCGGCGCGCTGGTCTGGAGACAGGTTCGCGTCGGACCACGGATAGTTTTTTGGCTGAGGCATTCCCGGCAACTGAGCGTTCGCCGAATTACCGGCGAAAAGAGCCGTCAAGAGTGCGACCGAGCAAGCAAAACGCTTCGCGAGATTCATCTTCACGTGAATGCCCCTTCTCAAGCTTCTTGGAGGTCCACAAACGTTCTGTAAAACGAGCGCACCCTCTATTACGATCCAGCGCGAGGCGAGGATACGTCAGATTCGGAAGTTGTGATTTGAAACAGGGACCAGCCGTCTTCGCATTTCGGTGGGACACAATCAGGCCGCGCTTCTGGGGAGCCGTGCACCAAGCATCGAGCAGCCAAAACTCACGCGTTGTCTCTCGACTGCTTCTCTTCCGCTTTATCTTTGATGCGGTTCAACTGATGTCGCCAGAAATCCTCGACGCTGCAGTTTCCCTCGTTGACACAAAGAGTTGGTTGGCAGGGCGGCTCCTTTTGTAGTTGTTCGCGAGCATCCATAGTTCGAAGCCTCCTCCGCGTAGATTGCGCGTCTCGAATCACCCGCAGGGCCAACCTACCGACGTTCCCTTCCGAACTAGGGTGGATTGGCAGCAATTTGCCAATGCGCCCTTTGGGGGTGGGCAACCGAGATCACCATCTCGCTCTAATACGATTCTCGGCGGCAACAGGATACGGAACGCCTTGGAGCTGACCTCGCAACCAGGAACCCGCGCAGGCCGGCGAGACTTAGGGACGCGCCTTGATCGCCAGTTTATCGTCCACGGGAATAGTGCCGACGGCAAACGCTGTTCCCTCATCGTCCCCGATCGATGGAAGAGGGGTTGACGGGTGTTTGGTGCCGAGCAGGGTTTCGTAGTTGGGAAGGTAAACCATTAGATGCGGATGCCAGTGGCCCGCCGGTCCAAGCACTTGGTCCGCCGACCACATGTAGGCAAAGCACACCGCTGGCCGCTTGGGGATCTCGCCTTTGCCGTAAGCGGCTTGTACCCCCTCGGCAATTTGCACGGCGCTCTTGCCTTCCAACCCCAATTTTGTGCGAAGTTCGTAATAAGGCAGTATGGTTCGCGAAGCCAGCGGATCGAGACAAATGGGAGCCCGGGTTTTTGCGTCGTAATTGATGTAGTCCCGGACTGGGACTGGAGTGAAGGTCGGCGCTCCCGTAAACCCGCGCATGACGATACACACAAAACCGTTGTCGCCCTCGTGCGCGGTTTGAAATCCGGACGCTGTGAAAACCTTTATCGTCGCGTGATCGGAGACAAAGTCTGGAGCCGCGCTCTTCGCCAGTGCAATTTCCGCGTCCCGAGCCATCATGTACTCGCTGAGCGGCGGGTACTTCGCTTCCTGCGCGCTCGCGCCGGCCGCTCTCAATCCGATCAGCAGCAGCAACAGCAACCTAGAATGATATTTTTTCACGTGATCTCTCCCTTTGGAGTTACTCGACTTCTCAGGCTCAATGCCTATTACGAACCGGCCGCGGTCGAGGATACGTAGAGACACAGTTACAAAATGACTATCTCCTCTTCGAGCGCCCGCAAAGCGAACGCTCCGCGCGGCGCCACAACCCACAGCGTCAGCTGTAAATGATGGGCATTTTCCCGACGTAATCGTCCTTGAGCACTTGCTCGACAAGAAACGCCGCCACATCCGCGCGAGACATCCTCAGGCGCAGCTTGACCTTGAGACTCATGTCGGTGACGACCGAGATGTTTCCCGTCTTCGCTCCGTTGGTGAACGACATCGGACGCACGATTACCCAGTCACAGCCGCTCTTTTCGATAATCGCGTCGGCGACTGCCGCGTCTTTGTACATGTTGTCGAGCAGGAGCGGCATGATGATCCGCCCGAAGAGGAACGACGAGCGCTGCACGAACTTTTTGCTCGAACCGACGCCGGCGGCGTCGAGCCAGACGAGTTTAGGAACGTTGTGCTTCCTCATCCCGGCAATCAGTTTCGTGACGACGTCGGTGCGTAGGGTCGTCTTCTTGTTCGTTCGGGCGCCGAGAGTGCTCAGCACCGCATCTTGTCCGGCGAGGACGATATCCAAATCGGCTGCATTCGTCGGTTCGCCTTGCACGACGATCAGCCGCGGGTGCTTTAGCTGAAGCGTGGACGCGTTTCGCACCAAGGCCTTCACGTCGTGGTGCGCATTCAAAAACTCATCGACCGCGAGTTGCCCGACAGCGCCGTTCGCCCCTAGCACCAATATCTTCATACCGGGACATTCTCGTTCTTGTGCATCATTTTAGATTTCCTCATCTCTCCTGATGTCGCTTGTCGGGCAAATCCAAGCCGGGGCCCTTTGCCAAGCAACTGCAAAGCGAAGCAGCGTCAAGTCTGAAGCCTAGACCGAAGGTCAGAGGTTGGCGCGGATCGCTGGCACGAGTGTCGTCCGCGCGAACTCGGCGAGCGATGTAGGGGTCGTCGTGTTGGGCGTGCGCGGCTCGGCCGCGTCCAAGCGGCCTTCGATGTACGCGACGTACATTTCGATGATGATATCGACGACAAACCCCGGCATGCCCATGCTCTGCATGGCGCCGCGGGCTTGGTCGGGCGTGAGCTCAACGCACTTCACTGGCTTGCCGAGCTCCGAGGAAATGATCGCGGCGGCCTCATCGGTCGAGAGGTCCTTGGGGCCGTGTACGCCAACCCGGTGATGCCCGCTCCAGCTCCGGTCGAGGAGCCAACATGCCGCTTTGTCCGCAATGTCCGCCGTCGCTACCACCGGCCACCTCTTGCCTGGAGGAATCGGAAGAAAGATCTGGCCAGATTTCGCAATCGTCTCTGCGGAGCGAAGGAAGTTCTCCATGAAGATCCCCGGCCGCAACGAGACGACCGCCGGGAGCGCGGCTTCGAAGTCGTTCTCCATCTCGCGGCCAGGACCAACCGGTCCCGTGCCCGGGCCGGTGTGTGCGCCCGCGCTCGAGAGGACCACTGCTCGGCGGACGCCGGCCTTCTTCGCGGCAGCAGCGGCTTGTTTCGCGCACTTGGTGGCCCACGCGTAGTAGTCGGGCCGTGCGGGCGGCGGGGTGAGCCAGAACAGCGCCTCCGCGCCCTCGAGCGCTTTGGCAAGCAGAGCCGGATCCTCGAAGGAGCCCTCGACGACACGCGCGCCGCGACGGGCAAGCTCGTCCACCTTTTTCTTTTCGCGGCTCAGGAGCGTAACGCTTTCTCCGGCGTCGAGCAGCCGCGACGCGAGTGCGCGGCCGATGTTGGACGTGGGCGTGTTGATAACGATCGACATGCGTTTTTCTCCTGAATTTTCTGGGTTGCGACCGATGCACTCTCTATTACGATCCAGCGGGATTCGGGGATACGTCGCAAACTATTTTTTCCGCGTACGTTGAGTGTTTCTGTTCACTCGATCGCGAATTGGCAACGATGCCCGCTAGACAACCGTGGAGGCGACGCGATCGAGACGCGTCACTTCGGGTCCGACGGAGCACCGCTCCCGCAAATAGGCCGAAAAGTGTTGAAAGAAGCGCTGCTCCTGGAGGTCGGGGAGCACCTCTTCCACAATCTCGCCAATGTGGATAAATCGAAAACGATCACATGGATGCTGAAATGACGTGTATCGATGTTGCGGATTATGGCTGCCGATGCCGGCGACGAACTCGGCTATTGCACCTTTGAGCTCGTCGAGGTTCACGTCCGGTTTGACGATGTAATCGATGCGAACGTACTTCGTCATAAAAACCTCCGTTCAGCTCTATTACGGATTTGCCCGGCGCAAGGATACGCTCGCATGAATACCTACTGGGAGGATTAAATTCCGTGTCTGTAACACGAAGACCGTCGTGAAAGCTCTGATACCAAGCAAGCTCGAACGAGAAAAGGGGTCTCGCAACCCCTACGTCGTGGTGGTCAGTGTGCCCTTCTCGATCGTGCGGCTCTTAGTTCGCTACACCCGCCCAGCGCAATGCCTCTTGCCGGTCAGCGAAGGCACGCATCTCGATCGCTTTGCCGTTACGAAACCTATAAACGTCCGCGAGCCGCATGTCCTGCCACTCTTTGCTGTCCTTGGCACGAACCCGCGCATAAACGAAAACGACGACTCTGTCTCCAGCAGGGATGAATTCTTCGGGTTCAGTAATCACTTCCGCCCAAGCCTGCCGTGATTGCGCCAAATAGCGCTTCGCTTCATCGCGACCATGATAAGAGCCGCCTCCGGGAAACTCGGCTGGCTCGCTCCACTCGATTTGCGCATCAAGCGATGCCACAGCTGCGTCCAGGTTGCCGCGGTTGAACGCGGCATACGCTGCCCGAAGCGTGGAGATCGTCTCTTCTAGATTCTGCTGATTCTTCATGGGAGTTCCTCTTCCTTTGTCTCCGCGCTATTTTCGGAAGCCTCCCGGCATTGTCAGACGGCCGCCTCGGATGCGGGGAGAACCGTCGAGCTCGCCGGATCCAAGACCCACGGGCAGTGGGCGTAGTCCACAATACGGTCAATGCGGTTTCCATCGAGATGAAGTCGGACTGCCGAATAGGGCGTCCAGGTTTCTCCGCTCTGTTGCATGATGATCATGACCGGTTCGCCATCCACTACGCCCACCGCCATCTTCCAGGGCGTCGTCCAGCGTTCGTAGTTGCTGAAGTAAGGCGAATCGGCCAGCTTGCCGGCAAACGCAGTAATCGGCGGCATGCGGTCGGTCACGTTCAGGCGTGCATCGGCGCTAATCAGTTCGCGCAAACCATTCCAGTCGCGGTTGTTGAAGCGCTCTACGTAAAGATGCAGCACCCTCGTCAATTCCGGGTCCGCGATTTGAGGCGGTTTCAAGGGAGCCTGGGATGCCGCCAATTTCGATCGGCCGCGGTTCAACGCAGCCTTGACCCCGCCGACAGTCGATTCGACCAGTTCGGCGATCTCTTCGAGAGTGTAGTCGAAGACATCTTTCAGAAGCACACAGGCGCGCTCTTTCGGCGGGAGTGTCAATACCAGGTGTTCCACCGCTTTTCCGACTCCCAGCGACGCCGGTTCGATCGGCATTGTGGCTTCGGGCGCGCCAGCCTTCGCTGCGGCCGCCCTTCCTAAGCTGCGGCGCCGGAGCAGGTCGATGCATCGGTTGTGCGCGATGCGAAAAAGCCACGGCGACAGCGGGCGGCTGTCGTCGAATTGATCGAGCTTCCGGTAAGCCTCGAGTAATGCTTCTTGAACCACGTCTTCGCCATCGAAAATCGAACCGGTCATGCGCGAACAATAGCGATGCAGCTTCGGGCGAAGGTCCGTGACGGTGTCGAGAAAAGCGAGGTACCGCGCCTCAAAAGCGCCTTTCGGCTTGTTATCAGCCGGTACGCTCTCTTCGAGCATGGTCTCTTCCACGGAAACGCTTTTCATTTGGTCCATTTTTGCGTTGCTGCACAGATTCGTGCATCCCCTTTCGTCTCGCCCCGGTCGTATACCGGGCCGTCCAGAGCGTCATTTCATCGAGCACCGGTGCGAGACCTTTCCCCTTGCGCGTAAGTCCGTAGTTCAGTCTTCTGTGATCCGATGAATCGCGGCTTACGGTAATAACTTTCTGGCTCAGCAACTTTCTCAATCGACTGGCAAGGATGTTCGTCGCAATTCCTTCCACAGAACCGAGCAATTCGTTGAACGAGTGACTCCTCCGTAAGGTCAAATTGCGCAGAATCAAAAGCGACCAGCGGTCGCCGAGAAGATCCGCTGCGATCTCGAAATCTTGCGCCGAGTCCTTTTCCGCGTCTCTCACCATTGGATCGCGCGCCGCCCGTAAATTCCGTGCCCACTTGTCTCCTACCTCGCTGACTTCGCGGCTCCCTCTCTGCGCGCCTGCCGGTTTCTCGTAAGGTGCGGCACGATGCCAAGCATTCGCTCCATCACCGTCAACTGGCCGCGATGATGCATTTCGTGTTCTTTGGTTCCTAAGACCATCTCGAAGCGGTTTCTCAGTCCACCGCCCGGCTGGCGCACTTGTTCGGACAACAGCGTCTCGGAAAGTCCTTCCACCCACTCGCACCAGCGATGTCCTTGCGTTTGCAGCAAGCCGACGATGTCGCTTTTTGAGCGCAGGAGTTTTTCCTCCGTCTCAGACATCCTAAACAACGCCCCGAAGTCGAAGCCCTCAAGCGAGAAGAGATGTTGTTCTTCGTGAACGATCCGATCAAAGCGCCAGAGCGATGCGATGTGCACCAGCGTTTCTCTCACCGAGCGGCTGTCCGGAGTCGGCCGGTAACCGTAGTGATTCTCCGGTATGTCTTCGGCGATCAGGATCGTGTTCTTGCGCACCGTGCGCATGCTGTCGGCCAACTGTTTCGCTCCGTAAAGTTGCATTGCTTCCTCCTGGTTCTTCGTTGCGACCGTTTCAAACCGCCTCACGGTGCCGGTTTGGTCGTGGCCGCGATCGGACCAACATTCCAGCCGCCGCCGAGGGCGCGATAGAGTGCAATCACGTCGGTCGTGACGCTGGTTTGGCTTTGCGCGGCCTGGTCTTCGTCGGCATACAGTTCACGCTGCGCATCTAGCACCGACAGGAAATCGACCAGACCCGCCCTGTACTGTTCTGTAGCAAGGTCGACAGCCAATTGGCTTTGTTGCGCGGCCTCGTTCAAACGATCGCGTCTTTCCTGTTCTTGCCCGTAATTGACCAAAGCGTTTTGAACTTCTTCGAGCGCGTTCAAAACGCTCGACCGGTAGCTGATCAGCGCCTCGCGCTGGCGCGAATTCTGCACGGCGATGTTCGAGCGAATGCGACCGCCGGTGAACAGCGGCAGGCTGATTCCCGGTCCCGCCGAAAAAAAGTTCCCTGCGCCCAAAGTGAGGTCGTGAAGCTGGCCCGCCTGGCGTCCGGCGGTTCCGGTCAGCACAAACCGAGGAAACAGGTCCGCTTTCGCTTCGCCGATGCGAGCCGTCGCTGCCGCGAACTGAGCCTCGGACCGGCGGATATCCGGTCGCCGCCGCAAAAGATCGGAGGGAAGCCCAACCTCCACGTCGGGCGTCGCCGCGGGGATGGGACCCACGCTCTCCAATTCAGCGCGGAGCGCGCCAGGCTCTTCTCCGAGGAGAACGCTTAAACGATGAATCGAAATTTCGATTCCGCTCGCGAGCGTGGGAACGACCGCCTGGGTAGATTCGAGTTGCGCTGCCGCGCGCGATACGTCGAATTCCGTAGCCAGCCCCGCCTTCGCCCTGGCCCTGGTGAGTTCGAGCGTGTCCTGCTGCGTCTTGATGTTCTTGTTCGCAATCTCCAGCCGTCGTTGGAACCCGCGCAACTGCGCATACGCGCGGCCTACATCTCCGCGGAGAATCACGAGTACGTCGCGACGATTCTCGTCGGCGGCTGCAACATCCGCGCTGGCCGCCTGGACGCCGCGCCGTACTCCTCCGAAAACATCCAGCTCCCAGGACGCCGCTAGTCCTCCCTGGAAATTGTTGAACTCAACGGGGACGATCTTCGATGGTCCCGGCGTCCCAGGCGCAATCACTCGCTGGCGATTTCGTGTGGCCGAAGCGTCCGCATCGATCGAGGGAAAGTAAGCCGACCGCACAACTCCCCTCTCCGCGCGGGCTTCTTCCACTCGTTCCAGCGCCAGCTGGAGATTCAAGTTTTGGCGGGCGGCGCGCTCGATGAGCGAATCGAGTTCAGCGTCCTGAAAAGTCGACCACCACTCCTCTTTCACGATCGGCTTCGGCGACGTCCCGCGCGCTGGAGCAACCGTCCAAGCATTCGGAACCGCGGCCTGCGGCCTTTTATAATTCGGGCCGACGGCGCAGCCCGCGGCCAGAACGGACGAAGCTATTGCCAAGGCGAACTTCTGCGCTGTCATTGTCCGCGACCCTTTGCGGGATCAGACTGCGGACGCGTTGGAATTGCCGCGCTCGGCGTTTGGATGTACACGTCCATCTGCTGCCCTACATTCAGAGCCGCGTTTTGGTCTTTCACCCGATAGATGACTTGCAGAACGCGCGTATCGACACGCTCGGTGCTGTCGCCAGTCAACGACTTTTTGGGTATGACATACGGTTCAAAGCGCACGAACTCCAACGGAATCTCGAGAGAACCATTGCCGCGCGGAGATCCCACTGCCGCGCCGCCATTTCGCACGCGCCCAGCGTCGTGTTCGTCCACATCCACGCGAACGTGAAAGGGAGTGACGCTGCCCAGGATCATCAGCGGTTCGTTCAGCGGGCCGCACTGGGCGTACTGGCCAAGCCGCACCTTGTTTTGAAGAATCGTTCCCTCGATGGGTGCGCGTGTGGTCAGCCGCTCGATGCTCACTTCGTCTTGATGAACGGCGGCTTCGGCTTGCGCCACCTGGGTTTCCGCGATTTCTAGATCAGGCTTCCAAGCTCCCGCCTTGGTCAGGGCCAAGTCCTTCTCCGCTTGCGCCAGGCGGGCCTTCGCGGCTTCGTAATTTTGGCGGCGCCGCAGCACGTCCTCTTTCCTGACCGCCCGGCTGTCGGTCACGCTCTCGATGAGCTGAACTTGAACCTCGGCATCCGCAACCAGGGCCTGCGCCTCGGTCACCTTTGCTTCGAGTGGCGGCAGTTCTTCGGGACGCGGCTCCGCTCTGAGCTTTGCCAGTTGTGCACGCGCACCGTTGAGCATCGCCCGCTTTACGATCAGATCGGCTTCGAGGTCGCGGTCATCCAGCGAGAAAAGTTTCTGTCCGTGCTGGACACGGTCGCCGGCTTTGACGAAAAGTTGCGTAACCATGCCGGAGACCGCGCAGCTCACGTCAATGTTTTCGGTGTTGGCTTCGATTAACCCGACGGCTCCCACGGACGATGCAAATTTTGACGCCGGAGGAGGCGACGGCGGGGGTTCTGTCCGACGGGAGGGCTTCATGCCGAGCACTGCGCCTACCGCGACAATGAAGACGAGGACCGCGATCAACGGCACTGTCAGAGTTTTCTTCATGTTCTTAGCCTCCTGTCGCCGGATAGAACCTTTGCTCCTGCTCGCCCGCCGGCACTGCCGCAAGCGCCGCCGTGAAACCGTCCGCCGACGGCGGGTTCCTGCGGTTTTCTTCCAAGGATGTAATCCGGCCATCGTCCATGTGGGCGATCTGGTGGGCGAAATCGAAAATACGTGCGTCGTGCGTCACGATGATGACGGCACGGTCCGGACGAACCGCCGCCGCGCTCAAGAGTTCCATCACTGCGTGCCCGGTCCGGCCGTCGAGGGCGGAAGTCGGTTCGTCGCACACGATCAATTTCGGGTCGTGAATCAGAGCCCGGGCCAAGGCGACCCGCTGCTGCTCTCCACCGGAAAGCTCCGAAGGCAGCGCCTGCGCCCGATGGGCCATGCCCAGAGTCGCCAAGAACTCCTTGCCGCGCTCGACGGCTTGTTGTCGCTTCGCTCCACTCGCCAGCAAGGGCACGGCTACATTTTCCGCGGCGGTCAAAGCGGGAATCAGGTTAAACTGCTGAAACACAAACCCCAGGTTTTCTCGGCGAAAGAGCACAAGTTCTTCTGAAGACAGCTTCGCGGGCCGCCGTCCCAGGACCATAAGATCGCCGGATGAGGCGTTGAGCAATCCGGTGATCACGCTGAGTAAAGTCGTTTTTCCGCTGCCGCTCGGCCCGACCAACATCGTCAGTTCGCCCAAGCGAATGTCCAGGTCGATGCCGCGAAGCGCGTGAACCTGGGTATCTCCGCGCCCAAAAACTTTCGTCACTTCCTTGGAAGAGACAGCGATTCCATTCGCAGTCATACGTTTATCCTCGAAATACCACGGCCGGCTCCAGCACCAGAGCACGGCGAATGCTGATCAAGCTTGCTAGTCCAACGACCAGGAGAACCACCACACCGACGCTCGCCATGACCTCCCAGGGGAAAATGATCCCGCGCGTCGGCAGATAGTTCATGGTTCTCGCAAAAAAAGCGGCGGTGATGCCCATCCCAAGCGCGTAGCCGGTGCCACCGACAACCAGCGCTTGCAGCAAAATCATGCCGACGATTCGGCGGTTGGTCACACCAATCGCCTTCAGCGCGCCAAACTGTTTGAGGCTCTCGACGGTAAAGATGTAGAACGTCTGCCCCGGTATGACCGTTCCGACCACCAGCGCGATCACCACCGTGATCCCGAAGTTCACGGGAATGCCCGTGTTGCGCAAATAGAAGAGGAACGCGTCCAGCGAAAATTCCGCCGTGCTTCTCGCCCTTAGCCCCGTGGCCGCTTCGATTCCCCTCGAGACTTTTTCGGCAGACGCGCCAGATGCGGGCTTCGCGAGCACGAAGGAGAGTAAATTGCGTTCACGCCCCACAAATCCGAGCGCCTGGCTGTAACGGGTGTGCAGTACGGGAAAACTTTCGAAAGGAGCCGATGCGTCGCTGATCCCGACGATCAGCACCCGTTTTTCATTCATTTGCAGGGTCTTTCCCGCTTCGAGAGGCTGTCCCGGAAAAAAATACAAGTATCCCGCTTTGTCAATAATCGCTGCGTCCGGCTGATCCAGGTCGCGAATCGACCCCACCAGCATCTTTCGCGGCGCACCCACAAGCGTGGCGTCATCCAGCCCCATCAGAATCACCGTGCGGAATCTGCCGTCCGGACCTTTTGCGCGCCCATTCCCCTTGTAAAGCGGCACCGCCCACTCCACACCGGGCACGCTGCGGACGCGATAAAGGTCGTAATCCCGCAAGGCGTAAACTTCGTTGCTATACAGTGTCTGGGGATCCATCACCCAGATGTCGGCGTCCACCACATCTTGAATCTGGCTCGAAGGTCGGGTCATGATGCCGATGAAAATGGATATCTGGTTCGCCAGAAGAAACGAGGCGAAAGCGATGGCGAAGATCAGGCTGAAATATTTCGCCCGATCGGCAACGAGCATCTTGAGCGCAACGAAGTTCACGCGGCCGCCTCTCGCTGAATTGCGAACGTCATCTGGTTGGTGCAAACAAAGAGCGCGGCCCCGGCCCAATAGGGGATTGCTTTCATCAGTTCCAGTCCCTTCCTTGCATCTCGACTAACTCTGAAAAACTCGATCTCCTGCCACTCGAACCCCGCGTACCTTTCACACGGTATATTGGATTATAAGTGACATCCAATAGATACAAAAAAAATTTAAAGAGCCGAGAACAAATAGTCTCGGACGGAGTCCAGAACCCTCCGCCTCATGTCCGGCTCCGGCATCATGCGGGCAAAGGAAACCGCGCCAATCATCGTGGAAAACACCACGAAGAAATTCTTGCCTCTTTCCTCGGCATTCCGTCCGGGCATCCAGGGAAGCATCGCCTCTCGATATTCTTTTAGAACGTCAGCGATCCGTCTCTTGACGCCGGGCGGCGTACGAGCGATATCCGGGGACAGCGCAGCGATGGGGCAGCCCGCGCTGGTCTGGTCGCAGTGCTCTAAAGAAAGATAGCTGTTGACGATTGCTTTCCACCCTTCCCCGGATGGAGCCTTTTTGGCCGCATCCAGTAGCACCTGATGACCCTCGCGCAGACTATCCTCGATCGCTTCCGCTAGCAGCTCGTTCTTGCTTCGAAAATGCTTGTAGAAGCCACCGTGCGTCAGCCCCGAAGCTTTCATCAAAGCGGCCACGCCCGGCCCATTTAGCCCTTTGGCGCGGATTTGCCGGGAAGCGCTTCTTACGATTCTCCGGTGGGTTCTGGTCTTGTGATCGGCGTCGTAACGCATACAGGAATAAGATTAGACCTATCATCCTATAAACGTCAACCCGGGATTCTCCCTGGCCCTTGCCGGCTCTCCGGATCTGATCGCCTCCTATTACGCTATTACGGTCCAGCGAGAGCCGAAGATACGCCACGAATGATTTTCCTCACACTTTGTTGCGTTTTTAGGGTCAGTTCAACGGCCGCCAAGCCCGCGGCAGAGCGCCCATGGATTGATGAGCATGATCGGCGACCAGACATGTGGTGCTGGAACGAGATCGAGACTACCAAGCACCCGAAAGCGCCGCCGAGCTTTTGCGCTTCGTTGTTCCATTGCTGCAAAAACGGTTCGCTCAGTTCATCTTGGTTGCAACTCCCTTTCATTGGCCGTGCTTCCGCATCCAGATGTCCCACGTGAGCGGTCCGGCTTGCTCGTCGGACATGGGCTGGCCCGTCAGCTTCAGGACGAGCTTGATTTGTCCGTGGTGATAGCCCTCATGCCAGATCATGTGCTGAAGGAAGAGGATCGGGTGGTCATAATGAAGATTCATTTCCCGCCCCGATTCCGCACGTCTCTTTACTGCGTTGCACACGGCTTT
>Ga0070708_100001422_pt1 | contig 18265 bp, 17 predicted proteins | sample KBSK5503metaG_FD_65469 | JGI IMG/M metagenome (GOLD analysis project Ga0070708, IMG submission 65469) | Corn, switchgrass and miscanthus rhizosphere microbial communities from Kellogg Biological Station, Michigan, USA - KBS K5-50-3 metaG | ecosystem: Host-associated > Plants > Roots >... | reverse complement strand
CAGCAGCGTCTCGAGCAGCCGGTGGTTGTCCCGCTGGTGCAGCCCGATGGACGGCTCGTCCAGCACGTAGAGCACCCCGACCAGGCCCGAGCCGATCTGGGTGGCGAGCCTGATCCGCTGCGCCTCGCCGCCGGCCAGCGTCGCCGACGCCCGATCCAGGGTCAGGTAGTCGAGCCCCACGTCGAGCAGGAAGCCCATCCTCGCATTGACTTCCTTGATGATCCGCCCGGCGATCTGCCGGTCACGGTCGGAAAGCTCCAGGGTGAGCAGCAGCTTGGCCAGCTCCCCGACGGGAAGCCCGCAGAGCTCGGCGATCGACCTGCCGTCCACCGTCACCGCGAGCGACACCGGCTTGAGCCGGGCGCCGTGGCAGGCCGGGCACGGCACCTCGCGCATGTAGCCGGCGAACTTCTCCCGGCTCGAGTCAGACTCCGCCTCGGCGTGCCGCCGCTCCACCCATGGGATCACGCCCTCGAACGTCGTGTAGTACGAGCGCTCCCGGCCGTACCGGTTCTTGTACCGGACATGCACCTGCAGGTCGTAGCCGCGCAGCAGCGCCTGCTTGGCCTTGGCCGGCAGCTTCTCCCACGGGGTGTCCATCCGGAACCCGAGCGTCTCGCCGAGGGCCTGGATCAGCCGGACGAAGTAGTCGCTGATGTGCCCGCCACTCCACGGCGCGATCGCGCCGTCGGCGAGCGACCTGGACTCGTCGGGCACGATCAGCTCCGGGTCGACCTCGAGCCTGGTGCCGAGCCCCGTACAGTCGGGGCAGGCGCCCCACGGCGAGTTGAACGAGAACGAGCGCGGCTCGAGCTCGTCGAAGGACAGGTTGTCGTATAGGCACGCCAGGTGCTCGGAGTACATCCGCTCCCGCTGCGGGTCGTTCTCGGGCAGGTCGACGAACTCCAGCACGACCACCCCGCCGGACAGGCCCAGCGCGGTCTCCACCGAGTCGGTCAGCCTGCGCCGCGCGCTGTCCTTCACCGCGAGCCGGTCGACGATCACCTCGATGTCGTGCTTCTCGTACTTCTTCAGCGCGGGAAGCTGGCCGGACAGCGCCTCGTCCAGGCGCACGATCGTGCCGTCGACCCGGGCCCGGGAGTACCCCTTGATCTGCAGCTCCCTGAGCAGCTCGCCGTATTCTCCCTTGCGGCCGCGCACCACCGGGGCGAGCACCTGGAACCTGGTGCCGTCCTCGAGCTCGAGCACCCGGTCCACGATCTGCTGCGGGGTCTGCCGCGCGATGGGCCGGCCGCAGATCGGGCAGTGCGGCTTGCCGATCCTGGCGTAGAGCAGCCGCAGGTAGTCGTACACCTCGGTGATCGTTCCGACGGTCGACCGCGGGTTACGGCTGGCGGACTTCTGGTCGATCGAGACCGCGGGCGACAGCCCGTCGATGAAGTCGACGTCGGGCTTGTCCATCTGGCCGAGGAACTGCCGTGCGTAGGCGGACAGCGACTCGACGTACCGGCGCTGGCCCTCGGCGAAGATGGTGTCGAAGGCCAGGCTGGACTTGCCGGAACCGGACAGCCCGGTGAACACGATCATCGCGTCACGCGGCAGGTCGAGCGAGACATCCTTCAGGTTGTGCTCGCGGGCGCCGCGAACGACAAGCCGGTCAGCCACTGCGCCTCTGCTCTCTTAGGGCTCGGAAAGTAGGTGGACGGGTCGCTTGGGGATGGTAGCCGGGGGGTCTGACATTTTGAGGACTCCGCGCCCGGCGGAGCACAAGCGCCGCACAATCTATGAGCGCCGAATCAGCCGCCGTTATGCCCGCCCCGGCTACCTTCCACGATAGCGAAGCACGCCAGGATCCGTCTCCGGCTCTCCGGCCACGGCCCGGGACCAGGCCCGGGACCATTTGAGTGTGGCGTTCTATCGGAAAGATCCATCAGAACGCCACATTCTCGTGACTCAGAGCATGGTGCCACCGTGGCCAGCGGTGAGGTTGGTGTGTTTGGTGAACGTGGTGCGCGGAGACGGGCGGCCTGAGGGTGGAGCCGGCTGGGGCTAGAAGTCGGCGGGGGTGCCGACGCCCTGGCGGGTGGCTTTCTCGTATAGGTAGCTGGCCGCGGCCAGGTCTTCGGCGGCTACGCCGAGGGACTCGAACACGGTTATCTCGTCGTCGCTCGCGCGGCCCGGCGCCGTCCCGGCGATGAGCTCGCCGAGTTCGGCCCTGACCGGGTTGACCACGCCTTCGCGCTCGGCCAATAGGTAGTCCCCGGCCTCGTTCCTCACGGACTCGCGGCTATCCGCGAAGATGGCCGCCTCGGCCATCGTGGCGGTGTCGAGTTCCCTGGCGCTGGGCACGCACGAGCCGACCGCGTTGACGTGCGCGCCAGGGGCCAGCCACTCCCGGCGCAGCACCGGCTCGGCCGAGGTGGTGGCGGTCACCACGATGCCCGCGCCGGCGACCGCCTCGGAGACATCGTCGTGGGCGCTGACCGGCAGGCCCAGCTGGCCGGCCAGCTCGGCGGCCACCGCGCGGGTCCGCGCGAGATCGCGCCCGGCCAGCCGGATCCCGGTCAGCGGCCTGGTCGCCGCGATGGCGTGCGCGTGGGACCGGCTCTGCACGCCGATGCCGATGATGGCGAGTTCGGCCGCACCGGGCCCGGCCAGCAGGCCGGTCGCCACGGCCGAGACGGCGGCGGTCCTGATCTCGGTGATCGCGGACGCGTTCACCAGCGCGAGCGGCTCGCCGGTGTGCGCGTCGAACAGCAGCACCCCGCCCTGGTGCGCGTTCTTGCCCACGGCCGGGTTGCCCGGCGTGATGACCAGCGCCTTCAGCCCGTACCCTGCACCGGGCGAGTAGGCGGGCATCAGGCCCATGAAGCCCGCCGCGTCACGCAGCCGCACCACCGTCCGCAGCGGCTGCTGGACCTCGCCGCGGGCCAGGCCGGCCAGGGCTTGGCGCATGACGTCAGCGCACTCCGGGTAGGTCAGCAGCTCGCGCACGTGATGGCCGGCCAGGACGAGTATCTTCACGAGGCCTCCAGCCTGGTGGGCGTCAAGCACAAGAGGGCAAATGCGGCGGTGGCGGCCGGGGATAGCCACTCCGTTCGGTATAGGGTCTGGAACGTGACCTATACCGGAGCTGTACGTGTCGGCGGTCCGTCCGACACGCGGGAAATCGACGGCCTGACCGTGACCAAGATAGCCGTGGGTCCCATGGACAATAACGCCTACCTGCTGCGCTGCGCGAGCACCGGCCAGGGGCTGCTGATCGACGCGGCCAACGAGGCGGGCCGGCTGACCGAGATGATCGGCGACACGCCGGTCGGCACGATCGTGACCACGCACCGGCATTACGACCACTGGCAGGCGCTGCCCGAGGTGCAGACGCGCACCGGCGCGGTGGTGGTGGCGCACCCGGCCGACGCGGACGAACTGCCGGTGGCGGTGGGCCACCGTGCCGAGCACGGCGAGGTGCTGACCTTCGGCGACTGCACGGTGTCCCTCATCCACCTGCGCGGGCACACGCCGGGCAGCCTCGCGGTGCTGTACGACGCGGGCGGCAGGCTGGCCGGGTCGCCGCACGTGTTCACCGGGGACTCGCTCTTCCCTGGCGGGGTGGGCAAGACCAACACGCCGCAGGACTTCGGCTCGCTGCTGACCGACGTGACCGAGCGGCTGTTCGGTCCGCTGCCGGACGCGACCTGGGTGTACCCGGGCCACGGCAACGACACCACGCTGGGGACGGAGCGCCCGCACCTCGGCGAGTGGCGCGAACGCGGCTGGTGACCAGCGCCGCGGATGTCGTCGGCCGGCCGCTGAGCGCGGACGACGACCTGGTCCGCGCCTACACCGAGCGCACGCCCGGCTCGGCCGCCTCGTTCGAGGCGGCCCGGCGGGTGCTGCCCGGCGGCGAGACCCGGGCGGTCACGTCCTACCCGCCGTACCCGGTGATCATCGCCGAGGGCCGGGGCGCCCGGCTGACCGACGTCGACGGCCACGTCTACCTGGACCTGGTCAACAACTACACCGCGATGGTGCACGGCAGCGCCTTCGCCCCGGTCACCGAGGCAGTGGCCGAACTGCTGCCGCGGGGGTTCGCGTTCGCCAGCCCGCACCCGTACCAGGTCGCGCTGGCCGAGTTGCTGGCCGCGCGGGTGCCCTCGGTCCAGCGGGTGCGGTTCACCAACTCCGGCACGGAGGCGGCGCTGCTGGCGGCCAGGATCGCGGCGCGGGCGACCGGGCGGCCGCGGCTGCTCGTGTTCGACGGGGCGTACCACGGCAGCGCGACACTGTTCCTGCCCGTCTCCCCGGACGTCGTCCGGGTGCGGTGGAACGACCTGGACGCCGTGGCGGCGCTGCTCGGGAACCCCGACCATGGCATCGCCGCGGTGTTCGCCGAACCCTTCCTCGGCGCCGGCGGGGTGCGCCCGGCCGCGCCGGGGTTCCTGGCCGCGGTCGCCGGGCTGGCGCGGGACCGCGACGTGCTCTTCGTCCTGGACGAGGTGCAGGGACTGCGCAATGGGTTCGGCGGCGAGCAGGGCAGGCTCGGCCTGACGCCGGACCTGACGCTGCTCGGCAAGATCATCGGCGGCGGCTTCCCGATCGGCGCGGTTGGCGGCCGGGCCGACCTGCTCGAGCTCACCGTCGCGGCCATGACGTCCGGCTACGTGGCGCACGCGGGCACGTTCAACGGCCACCTGGCCGCGGCCGTGGCCGGCACCGTAACCCTGCGGCATCTCGACGAGGCCGCCATCTCCCGGCTGAACGATGCCGCGGCCGTTCTCGCCGGGCGAATCCTGGCGGGGGCCGCCGCGGCCGGGATCGCGGCCGAGGTCACCCGGGCGGGCTCGATCATGAACGTCCACCTGGACAGACCCTTGGCCCCGAGCCAGCTGGCCGACCTGCACCTGGCGCTGCTGCTCCACGGCGTGTACACCACCCCGCGCGGCATGATCAACCTGTCCACCGCGCTGAGCCCTGGCGACCTCGACGACGTCGCCGAGGCCTACCGCGCCGCCTTCACGCTGGTCCGCCGCCCCTGACGCGCTCGCATTGAATCAGGCTTGGTCAGGGGTGGCGGGGCGGAGTTTGGGGCGGGTGGGGCGTGGGAGCATCGCCGCGCTCGGGTCGGAGGCGCGGGCTACCCCGGCCTTGAGGCGGCCGAGGACCATGGTCCAGGCTCCCTCCATGAACACGGCCTGGGCGGGCGTGTCGACCAGCTGGTGCACCTCGACGTGGGCGCCGTGGCCGTGCGGCTGGATCCGCAGGTAGCCGGTCATCTCGCCGCCAGGCACCGGGACGTTGTCGTCCTCGAAGTCCCACGTCATGACGATGAGCTCGGGCGGGCAGACCAGCTCGTAGCGGCCGCGCACGCTCGTCCCCCACTCCATGGTGCAGGCGAAGCGGCCGCCGGCCAGGGTGACAGGCACGCCGAGCCAGCGGGAGTAGACGACGGGATCGGTGAAGGCGGCGAACGTCACCGCCTGGCTCGTGTCCACGTCGGTGCCGGCCACCACGACCGGTCTGGTGTGCGCGACCGCCGACGTGCGTTCGGGCGACTCCGGGTCGTGGTCGGCATTGGTCCACCGGCCCGCGCTGCCGAGCACCGCGCTGCCGAGCGCGGCGCGCAGCCCGCGCAGCGCGTCCTGGCAGGCCCGGTAGCGGCGGGACGTGCCGACCGCCGTGCTCTGCGCGAGGCCGGCCTCGCGCAGGACGGCCAGGTGCTGGGAGATGGTCGGCTTGGTCACCGGGAAGGCCGCGGCGATCTCCCCCGCCGAGAGCTCGCGGTCCCAGATCAGGCCCAGGATCTCGCGGCGGACGGGCGAGGTCAGTGCCGTCAGCACCTTCTGGATGTCGCGCACCTTGCCTCCCGTACCCCGGCAACTATACGATGCGGCTTGTTCGGCGCTTAACTAATTTAGTCATTACCGAACAATACGGGCAGGCAGGCCTGGATGCCGCACGAGGGGAGAAGTCAATGGGGACAACGGAAATCTGGCCGGCGGTGCACGCCGAGCGCAAGGCCCTCGCGGCCGACCTGCGCGAGCTGAGCAGCGAGGACTGGGCCAGGCCGTCGCTCTGCGGCGCCTGGACGGTCCGCGACGTGCTGGCCCACATGACCTCGGCCGCCAAACTGACACCCCCCGCGTTCTTCGGCAAGATGATCGGCTCGGGTTTCAGCTTCGACAAGGTACAGGAGAACGGCGTCGCCGCGCAGCGGGGCGCCTCTCCGGCCGACACGCTGGCCAACTTCGAGTCGGTGGTGACCTCGGTCAAGCACCCGCCGGGCCCGAACCAGACCTGGCTGGGCGAGGTGATCGTGCACAGCCAGGACATCCGCCGGGCTCTTGGCATCCAGCACGAGTACCCGACCGACGCCGTGGTGACGGTGGCGGACTTCTACAAGGGCTCCAACCTGCTGATCGGGTCGAAGAACCGCATCGCCGGGCTCACCTTGCGCGCCACCGACGCCGACTGGACCCACGGTGCAGGACCCGAGGTGTCGGGCCCGGTATTGTCCCTCGTCATGGCCATGACCGGGCGCAAGGCGGCCATCGACGACCTGGCCGGCGAGGGCGTGGCCACCCTGCGCTCCCGGTCCTAGGTCGCGCGCGGCCTGGCGATGCCCCTGGCGTCGAAGGCCGCCCTGATCTGGGTGATCTTGCCGTCCTCGACGTGCATCCAGTTCGCCACCGGGACGGTCTCGGCGACGCTGGTGGCCAGGTCATACCAGGTCAGCACCTCGGGCCCGTCGTGGAACACCTTGCGCACTTCCAGGCCGGTCATGATCTGCGCCATGCCCTGCAGGCCGCGCAGGCAGCCGTCGCGGCCCTTGACCCGCCCGAGCGGCCCGGCGAAGTCCACGTCGTCGGCCAGCACCGAGCGCAGCAAGGTGAAGTCGCGTGCCGTCCAGGCGTCGAAGTATGTGGCGGCCGCGGCCGCGGCGTCCCTCATGACACGATCCCTTCTTTGGTCTTGCCCCTGCTTCCAGCGTGCCGTCACGCGACCTAGAAGTCCAAGAGATAGCTTTTATGATCACCGGAACGGCTTGTTATAGAGGCTGGTGGAGCTGGGTATCGAGGGCGCGGCGGTAGCGGATTTCGGTGACGCCGCCGAGACGGTCGAGCACGTTGACGGCGCCGTCGGGCGCGAAGCCTGCCCGTTCGTAGAACCGGCGGGCGCGCCCGTTGTCCCGCAGCACCCACAGCGTGAGGGACAGGTACCCGGCGCGGGTGGTCCCGGCCAGGACCCGCTCCATGAGCGCGCGCCCGGTGCCGGTCGACCACCAGGCCGGGCGGACGTACAGCGCGTACAGTTCGGCGACACGGCCCTCCTCGCCGTCCGGGGTCAGCGGAGGCGGCCACGGCGCCGTCGCTTCCGTCTCCGGGCCGAACGACGCGTAGCCCACGATGCCGGGCGCGACCTCGCGCGCCGCGACCGCCACCAGCATGCGCTGCCAGGGCCGGGTCCGGAACGACTGCCGCACGCGGGCGCCATCGTCGGGGGCGGTGACCCGGTCGATGATCTGGGCCGGGATGATCCCCTCGTAGGCGGCGAACCAGCCTTCCCGCTGCACCGCCGCGACCTGGGCCGCGTCCGCCGCCGAACTGGCTCGGATCACCACCATCCGGACACGCTAGCGAATCCGCAGGGCGAGGAAGAAATCCACCTGGTCGTCCAGGCAGGACAGGTCGCGCCCGGTCAGCTCCTCGATCCGCCTGATCCGGTAGCGCACCGTGTTGACGTGCACGTACATCTTCGCCGCGCACGCGTTCCAGGAACCCGAGCAAGCCAGGAACTCCCGCAGCGTCGGCAGGAGCTCGGCCCGGTGCCGGTCGTCGTAGGCCTGCAGCGGCCCGAGCATCCGCTCGCGAAAGGACCGCAGCACGCTGGCCGGGACGGTGGCCAGCAGCAGCTCATGTGAGGCCACCTCGTCGCTGGTCACGACCGACACCGCCGTGCCGCCGCGCAGGGCGGCCAGTCGCCGCGCGCTGCCGGCCTCGTGCAGCGCGCCGGAGAGCGCGCTCACCCCTTCGGCCGGCGCGCTGACCCCCACGGTCAGCCTGACCCGGGAGCGGTCGGACTCCACCACCGGCTGTACCCCGCGGATCCTGGCGGCGAACAGGTGCTCGTAAGAGAGGCCGTCGGCGTCCGCCCGCGCCGCATCGGCCTGTGCTGGGCCAGCCTGTGCTGGGCCGGCCTGTGCTGTGCTGGCCTGTGCTGGGCCGGCCCGTGCTGGGCCGGCCTGGACCGGGGCCAGCACGACGATCTCGTCCCCGAGCGGCGCGACGAGGGCGCCCTCGGCCACCGGCACGACCAGCTCGCCGGCCAGGTCACAGCGCCAGCGATCGGCGTTCGGGCCGGTCACCCGGTCCGGCTCCGCGCCCACCGCGGCGACCAGGTAGCGGCCGTCGGGAGGCAGTCCGGCCGCGCGCATCAGCGAGGCGATCTCGACCGGCGCGTCGCCACCCCCGGACGCGAGCATGGTGACGATCGCCTCGGCCAGCTTGCGGTCCCCGGTGCGGGCGGCGTCGAGCCTGGCCCGCTCGAGGGCCACGTCCGCGGCCAGTTCGGCCACCGACTCCCGCAGCTCGTGCGCCCAGTCCTGCTCGCGCCCCGCGCAGGCGAGGAACCAGCTGGTGATCCTAGGCTCGCCGCCCACCCCGAACAGCGTGTACCGCCCCGCGCCCGCCCCCGGCGCGGTCACCTCGGCGGCGGCGGGCAGCCGGTCCGCCTTGAGGTAGTCGCACGCCAGCCGGAGCGCCAGCGCCCTGGGCAGCGATGCCCCGGTCCCGCCCACGACCCGGCCCAGCCCGGTCAGCAGCCAGCACTCGGCCCCGAGCTCGCGCCCCATCAGGCGGAACATCGCGTCCAGGCCGGCCCCCTCGGCCACCGCGGACAGCAGCAGCCTGCGCCGCCCGAGGACCCGGGTCATCGCGGTCGCCCGGTCGCCGCTCAGCCGCCGCGCCACCTCCTCGGTGACCGAGGCGAAGGAGGTTTCGGCCGGCACCGCGAGCAGCGTGATCCCCTGGCGCCCGCACGCCCGGATCACCTCGGCCGGCACCTGGCCCAGCGCCTCCCCCGCGCCGAGCGCGGACACTCCCGCCTTGACCAGGGCAGACACGAACCGGTCGGCGTCGCCCGGCGCACGGCACCAGATCAGGCCGGTCAGCACCAGGTCTCCCGGCGTCAGGTACCGGCTGGGATCGGGCAGGTCGGTGGTATACACGTGCCTGATCGTGCGGTCCATGCCCGCGACATCCGTCAGCAGCCGCAGACCCAGACCTGGCACGTCGAGCAGATCCCTTACCCGCACGGAATCACCTCCCGCGGTGGAGCGTTCCCGCGCACCCTCGCGAGCCATTGTTTGGCGAAAGCTACAAAGCGGCCTGGGCCAGGTTACCGGTGATTGGGTGGGCAGGCAGCTACCGGGTGTTCGGCTGGGCCTGATTGGATGTCCGCATGACGAACCTGAGCCCGTCGGTGCCCGCGCCCGCGACCCTCAGTTCCTTCAACGCCGCCCCGGCGCAGGCCGCCGAGCGCGACGTCCTGGCGTGGTGCGAGTCGAGGGCGTTCGCGAAGGCGATCGCCGACGGCCGCCCCTACCAGGACGCGACCGCGCTTACGGCCGCGATAGACGTCGCCTTCGACGCTTTGAGCTGGGACGATATCGTCGAGAGCATGAACGGGCACCCGCGGATCGGCGACCGGGCCGTCCGCGCGCCGATGTCGGCGGCGGAACAGTCGGGTGCCGCGGCGGCCAGCGCCGAGGTGCAGCAGGGCCTGGCGGACGGCAACGCCGCCTACGAGCAGCGCTTCGGTCATATCTTCCTGATCTGCGCCAGCGGTCTTTCCGGCCAGGAGATGCTGACCCAGTTGCGGGCCAGGCTCGGGAACGATCCTGAGGCCGAACGGGCCGTCGTACGCGCCGAACTGCGGAGGATTACCCAGCTGCGGATGAGGAAGCTGCTAAGCCCTTGACGCTCTCCACGCACGTCCTCGACGCGACGACCGGGCGCCCCGCGGCGGGCGTCCAGGTCCGGCTGGAACAGGGCGGCGACGGCGGCTGGACGCCGGCCGCCCACGGCCAGACCGACGCCGACGGGCGACTCCGGCTGGCCGGCCACGGGGGCGGGGCGGAATTCGAGCCCGGCGTCTACCGCATCACGTTCGCCACCGGCCCGTATTTCGGCGCGCGCGGCACGGCGTCGTTCTACCCGGAAGTCACGATCACCTTCGAGATGACCGGCCGGGACGAGCACTACCACGTGCCCCTGCTGCTCAGCCCGTTCGCGTACTCCACCTACCGGGGAAGCTGATCAGCGGCGATCCGGTCGTGATCGAGAACTGCGCGATCGCGACCATGGACGGCCCGCGGCACGATCAGAGCGGCGCCGAGTACCGCAGCGGCCACATCGTGGTGACCAGCGGGCGGATCAGCGCGGTTGGCGAAGGCACCGCGCCACCCGCGCCGGACGGGGCCCGGCGCGTCGACGGCGCCGGGTGCCTGGCCACCCCGGGCCTGATCAACACCCACCATCACCTGTACCAGTGGCTCACCCAGGGCCGGGCCCAGCAGGCCGTGCTGTTCGACTGGCTCACCGAGCTGTACCCGGTCTGGGCCAGGATCGACGCCGAGCAGGTCCACGTCGCGGCGACCGCGGGCCTGGCCTGGCTGGCCCTGTCCGGCTGCACCACCAGCACCGACCACCACTACATCTTCCCGCGGCGCGGTCCGCGGGTCGGCGCAGGCGGCGACGCCCTCGAAGCCGAGGTCGCCGCGGCCGGCCGTGTCGGCCTGCGCTTTCACCCCTGCCGCGGATCGATGGACCTGGGCCGGTCCGCGGGCGGCCTGCCGCCCGACGAGATCGTGGAGGACACCGACGTGGCGCTGGCCGCGACCGAGGAGGCGGTGCGCCGGTTCCACGATCCCGCGCCCGGCGCCATGGTGCGGGTCGCGGCGGGGCCGTGCTCCCCGTTCTCGGTCAGCCCCCGGCTAATGCGCGAATCGGCCGACCTGGCCCGCCGCCTGGGCGTGCGGATGCACACGCACCTGGCGGAGACCCGCGAGGAGGACGCGTACTGCCGCCGGGCGTTCGGCCGCACCCCGGCCGAGTACGCAGAGGATCTCGGCTGGCTCGGCAGCGACGTCTGGCTGGCGCACTGCGTGCACCTGGACGAGGCGGCGGTGCGGCGGTTCGCCGCCACCGGCACGACGGTGGCGCACTGCCCCACCTCCAACGCCCGGCTCGGGGCGGGCATCGCGCCGGTCAGGCACCTGCTCCAGGCCGGAGCCGCGGTCGGCCTCGGCGTGGACGGCGCCGCCTCGAGCGAGGGCACGTCCCTGGCCGGCGAACTGCACCAGGCCCTGCTCGCCGCCCGGGTCAGGGACGAGTCAGGCCCGTCGGCGCTGACCGCGCGGCAGGCGCTGTGGCTGGGCACCCGCGGCGGCGCCCGCTGCCTCGGCCGGGAGGACGAGGCCGGCGCGCTGCGCCCGGGCCTGCTGGCGGACGTCGCGCTGTGGCGGCTCGACACGCTCGCGCACGACGCGATCGCCTCCAGCGGCGACCCGGTGGCCGCCCTGGTCCTCGGCCCGCCCGCCCCGATCGAGCTTCTCCTGGTCGGAGGCGCGCCCGTGGTCGAGGGCGGCGAACTGCGCACCACCGACGTCGCCGCGGCCGCCCGAGAGGTCCGGGCGGCCCGGCTCCGGCTGGCGGCTCTGCGGTAACCTAGCCGCCCGCCATGGCGCCGACGATCAGGTACGGTTCGGCGCCGGCCGCGACGGCCTCGGGCAGCGGGGCGTCGGGGCGCTCGTGCGACAGGTCCTGCTCGCAGGCGAAGAACCGGACGAAGGCGCGCCGTTGCCCGGTGCGCTGATCGCGGATGGTGCCGCGCAGTATCGGGTACCTGGCCTCCAGCGCGTCGAGCACCGAGCCCTGGGTGACCTGTCCGGTGACCCGGAGTTCGACCTCGCCGTTGACGCGGGCCAGCGTCCGCAGGTGCGCGGGCAGCGCCACCCGGACCGGGCCGGCGTCCTGCGTCATGGCAGCGTCTGCACTTCTACCGACAGCACGGCGGGCAGGTCGCGGACGATCGGCGCCCAGGTGTCCCCGGCGTCAGCGGAGGCGTATACCTGTCCCCCGGTGGTACCGAAGTAGACGCCGCAGGAATCGAGGGCGTCGACGGCCATCGCGTCGCGGAGGACGTTGACGTAGCAGTGCTCCTGCGGCAGGCCCCGGGTGAGCGGCTCCCACTCGTCCCCGCCGGTGCGGCTGCGGTAGACGCGCAGCTTCCCCTCCGGCGGGAAGTGGTGCGAGTCGCTGGTGATCGGCACGACGTAGACCGTGTCCGGTTCGTGCGCGTGCACGTCGATGGGGAACCCGAAGTCGGTCGGCAGGTCCCCGCTGACCTCCCGCCAGGACTCCCCGGCGTCGTCGCTGCGCATCACGTCCCAGTGCTTCTGCATGTACAGCACGGACGGGCGCGCGGGGTGCATGGCCAGGCGGTGCACGCAGTGTCCGACCTCGGCGCCGGGATCAGGGATCCCCTCCGAGTGCAGGCCCCGGTTCACCGGCTGCCAGGTCTCGCCCGCGTCATCGGACCGGAACGCGCCCGCGGCCGAGATGGCGGCGAAGATCCGCCCGGGCCGGGACGCATCCAGGATGATCGTGTGCAGGCACATCCCGCCCGCACCCGGCTGCCACGACGGCCCGGACCTGTGGCCGCGCAGCCCGGGCAGTTCCTGCCAGTGTTTCCCGCCGTCGGTCGACCGGAACAGCCCGGCGTCCTCCACCCCGGCGTAGACGGCGTCCGGGTCGTCCAGCGCCGGTTCCAGGTGCCAGACCCGGGCGAACTCCCACGGGTGCGGCGTGCCGTCGTACCACTGGTGAGTGCCGGGCTCGCCCTGGTAGCTGAAATCGTTGCCGACCGGCTCCCAGGTCAGCCCGCCGTCGTCGGAACGCTGGATCACCTGGCCGAACCAGCCGCTGGACTGCGAGGCGTACAGCCGGTCCTGGTCCGCAGGTGAACCCTTGACGTGATAGATCTCCCAGCCGGGGAAATGCGGTCCGCTGACGTCCCACTTCTCGCGCTTTCCGTCCGAATTCAACACGAACGCGCCTTTGCGCGTCCCCACCAGCACTCGCACGCCAGTCATCGGCAACCCCTTCCGCAGGCGGACTGACACAGTTCCTCGCGGTTACGACGACGGCACGGCCGCTGAATAATCGCGATGTGCCCATTCATCGCCGAAACCGGATGACGTCCGGCATATGCCGCAACCAATGATTGCGACGGTAAATTAATAATTGCGTCATGCCGTCACGGCATTTACGCGTGATTATTTCACGCCGTGAGAGACTGACGGACAGTTCCACGAGCTTCGGCTGGAGGTGACGGGTGGAATACGACCTGGTGATCCGGTCCCGGCGGACGGTGCTGCCGGACGGGACACGCCCGGCCGCGGTGGCGGTCAGCGGTCCGGCCATCGCGGCCATCGAGGACTACGGCGCGCCGCTGGACGCCGGCCGCGACGTCGACCTGGGCGACCTCGCGCTGCTGCCGGGCCTGGTCGACTCGCACGTGCACGTCAACGAGCCCGGCCGGACGGAGTGGGAGGGGTTCGCCACCGCCACCCGCGCGGCCGCGGCCGGCGGCGTGACCACGATCTGCGACATGCCGCTGAACTCGCTGCCGCCCACCACGTCGGTGGCGGCGCTGGAGGAGAAGCGCGCCGCGGCGGCCGGGCAGTGCTGGGTCGACGTGGCCTTCTGGGGCGGGGCGGTGCCGGGCAACGAGAAGTCGCTGCAGCCGCTGCACGAGGCGGGGGTGGTCGGGTTCAAGTGCTTCCTGCTCGACTCCGGGGTACCCGAGTTCCCGCCGCTCGAGCCGGCCGAACTGCGGTCGGTGCTCGCCTCGCTGGCCGAGATGGACGCTCTGCTGATCGCGCACGCCGAGGACGGGGCGGAGATCAAGCCGGCGTCTGGCCGGGATTTCGGCTCGTTCGTGGCGTCCAGGCCGCCGATCGCGGAGCGCCGCGCGATCGAGAAGGTCATCTCGGCCGCGGCGGCCACCGGGGCGAGGGCCCACATCGTGCACCTGTCCGCGGCCGAGTGCGTCGCCATGATCGCCGCCGCGAAGGCGGCAGGCATCCGGCTGACCGCCGAAACCTGCCCGCACTACCTGTACTTCGCGGCCGAGCAGGTACCCGACGGCGCCACCGAGTTCAAGTCCTGCCCGCCGATCAGGGATTCGGTCAACCGCGAGGCGCTGTGGCGCGGGCTCGAGGCGGGCGTGATCGACTGCGTGGTGTCCGATCACTCACCCTGTCCGCCCGAGCTGAAGTCCTTCGATTCTGGGGACTTCGGCGCCGCCTGGGGCGGTATCGCCTCGCTGCAACTCGGCTTGTCCGCGGTGTGGACTGTCGCGCGGCGGCGGGGCCGGACGCTGGACGACGTGGCCCGGTGGATGGCGTCGGCCCCGGCCACGCTGGCGGGCCTGACGGCCAAGGGGCGGCTGGCGGTCGGCGCCGACGCCGACCTGGTGGCCTTCGACCCGGACGAGACGTACGTCGTGGACGCCGCCCGGTTGCACCACCGGCACCCGGTTACGCCGTATGCCGGGCGGACGCTGACCGGACGGGTGAGGCAGACGTGGCTGCGCAGTATGCCGCTGCTTGACGGTGAAGGTGAGGCATCGCCCGTTGGGCGGCTGCTTAAACGGGGATGAACTGTGTATGGACGAGCAGCTTCTCCCCGATTTGCTCCGGCTGCGCGGGTCGGTCGTGGCGGCCAGCGACGAGTTCTTCGCCCCGAAAGAGAACCTGATCAAGCCGGTCGCGCCCGTCTTCGTGCCCGGTACTTACGACGCCAAGGGACAGGTGTACGACGGCTGGGAGACCCGGCGGCGGCGCGGGCCCGGCGGAAAGCTCCCCGAACGCACCGCCCACGACTGGGTGATCGTCCGGCTCGGCGTGCCGGGCGTGGTGCGCTCCATCGTGGTCGACACAGCGTTCTTCACCGGCAACCACCCGCAGGCTTGTTCGGCGGAGGCATGCTCGGTGCCGGGATATCCCTCGTCCGAGGAACTCGCCCGCGGCGCCGGAGGCTGGTGGGAGATCGTCCCGCGTGCCCTGCTCACCGGCGACGCCCGGCATGCGTTCAAGGTGAATTCCGGCCGCAGGGCCACCCATGTCAGGCTGAACATCTTCCCCGATGGCGGCGTGGCCCGGCTGCACGTGCACGGTGAGGTAGTGCCGGATCCGGCCATGCTTGAGGGCCTGACCGTGGACCTCGCGGCCGTGGAGAACGGCGCGGATGTGACGGACCGCAGCGACGAATACTACTCATCGCCGCGCAACGTCATCTCACCCGGGCTGTCACGGGTGATGGGCGAAGGCTGGGAAACTCACCGGCGCAGGAAGGCCGGGCACGAATGGCTGGTCATCCGGCTGGCCGGGCGGGGCGTCATCGACCTCGCGGAAATCGATACGTCCTGGTACCGGGGCAACCAGCCGGACACCGCCTCGCTGCAGGCCATGGACGCCGGCGCCGGCGGATCGCGCACCGACGAGCCCGCATGGCGTGACTTGCTGCCGCCAGTCAGGCTGCTGCCCGACACCCCGCACCGGTTCCGGGTGACGGGCGCCCCGGCCACTCACGTTCGGCTGAACATCTTCCCCGACGGCGGCGTGGCCCGGCTGCGGCTGTACGGATCGCTGACCGCCGACGGCCTCGCAGCCGCGCGGCGCCGCTGGGAGGAGACGACCTGATACGTATCAGGTGACGAGCATGCCCGCGCGTGATCTCATTGCCTAATGAGCCACGTGGTGATTGCGCCGGACAAGTTCAAGGGAACGCTCACCGCGGGCCAGGTGGCCGCGCATCTCGCCGCCGGGCTCGGCCGGGCCCGCCCGGGGCTGAAGACTGTGCAGGTCCCGGTCGCGGACGGCGGCGACGGCACCGTCGACGCGGCGCAGGCCGCCGGTTACCGGCGTATCGAGATCGGGGTCCGCGGGCCGACCGGCAAGCCTGTGACGGCCTCATTCGCGCTGCTCGACGACACCGCCATCATCGAGTCGGCGCAGGCCTGCGGGCTGACCAGGCTGCCTAGCGGCACGCCCGCCCCGCTGACCGCGACCAGCCGCGGTGTCGGCGAGCTCATCCTCGCCGCGGTCAGGATGCGCGCCAAGCGGATCGTACTCGGCCTGGGCGGCGTGGCCTGCACCGACGGAGGCGCGGGCCTGGTCACCGCGCTCGGCGGCAGGCTGGTCGACGAGTCGGGCATCGAGCTGCCGCCGGGCGGCGCCGCGCTGGCCCGGCTGCACCATGTCGACTTGTCCGGGCTCAGGGACCTGCCCGGCATCGAGGTTATCGCGGCCACCGACGTGGACAACCCGCTGCTCGGGCCGCGCGGCGCCGCGGCGGTCTACGCGCCCCAGAAGGGCGCCTCGGCGGACGACGTGACGGTCCTGGAGACTGGCCTGGCCCGATGGGCCGACGTGGCCGAGCAGGCGGCCGGTTTCCGTAAGCGCGACGAGCCAGGCGCGGGCGCGGCCGGCGGCCTCGGCTTCGCCGCGCTCGGGTTCCTCGGCGCCGTCATGCAGCCGGGCATCGAGCTGATGCTGGACCTACTGTCGTTCGGCGAGCACCTGCCCGGGGCGCGGCTGGTCATCACCGGGGAGGGCGCGCTGGACCGCCAGACGCTGCACGGGAAAGCCCCGGCCGGGGTCGCCCGCGCGGCCGCTGCGGCCGTGCCGGACGTGCCGGTGGTGGCGGTCGCGGGCGTGTGCTCGCTGACCCCGGACCAGCTCCGCTCCGCGGGCATCGCGCGCGCCTACGCGCTCGCCGACATCGAACCCGACCTCGCCCGCTGCCGCGCGCAGCCCGGCCCCCTTCTCGAGGAGTTGGCCGGGCTCATCGCCCGCGACTGGCTCACCCCTGACGCCACCAGAACCTGACGGGGCACGGGATATCCTGGGCAGCCTTCAGGCGGGGAGGTGGGGCGCGAGTGGCTTCTCGGCCGTCCGCCCGACACCTCGTCGGGCGGGATCAGCGCCTGGTACCAGTGACGCGGTCGTATTCGGCCAGGGCGGCGCCTACCGCGTCGTCTTCGCCCGGCAGGGCGTGCCCGCGCTCCGCGGCGGCCTTGCGCAGGCGGGCGGCCAGCGCGGGGTCGGCGAGCACGGCGCGCACCGCGCCAGCGAGCCGTTGCGCGTCCCCGGCCGGGACGAGCAGGGCGGCGTCCTCGCCGGTGAGCTCCGGCGTGCCGCCCACGCGGGTGGCCACGACGGGCACCCCGGCGCGCAGCGCTTCCTGCAGGATCAGCGGCTGGCCTTCCCACACGCTGGGCAGCACGAACACGGCCGCGGCGGCCAGCAGCCCGGGCACGTCGTCACGGTGCCCGGGGAACATCGCGTCGAGCCCGAGCCGGCCGGCCTGGCTCCTCAGCTCCGCCTCGAGCGGGCCCTCGCCCACGATGACGAGCAGCGGCTCGGGCCGGATGTCCCGCCACGAGGCCGCTGCCTCCAGCAGAGTCCCGAACCCCTTCTGCGCCGCCAGCCGGCCGACCGCGAGCACCACGGGCCGGCCCGGCTCAACGTCGCCAGGCAGGGGCAGGGCCACAGGCGTTTCCTCGGAAACGCCGGCCGCGGAAACGCCGGCCGCGGGGACCGGGGCGGGGACGAGGGCGCGGCCGACCCGGCGGGCGCCCGCGGCGCGCATCCGCTCCTCCAGGTCCGCCGAGACGCAGAACACCGAATCCGCGCGGCGCGCCACGGTCAATTCGAGCACGCGGTAGATCGCGCCGGTGAGGCCGCCCGCGGCCGGGGCGTTGTGCACGGTGACGACCAGCGCGGGCCGGGAATCGTAGACGGTGGGCCGGACGAACGCCAGCGCGACCGCGGCGAGCGCGCCGGCCCGCAGCCCGTGCGCATGCACCACATCGGGCCGCCAGGCGGCCGTCAGCCGGCGCAGCCGCGCGATCGCCCGCAGGTCGTGGCGCACCCGCGGCCGGTCGGCGATCTCGACCGGCGTGAAGGAGACCTGCCCGCCGGCGAGGGCACTGAACGCGAAGTCGCGGTCGGTCTGCGCCGGGCCGAACACCTCGGCCGCCACGCCCCGTGCCGGGCAGCCAGCCGCGAGCATCCGGACGTGCCGCGCCGTACCGCCGGTGCTGGTGCCGAGCACGAAGGCGACCTTCACGGCCGGCCAGGGGGGTTACGGGGCGGCGGGCAGCCCCTCCCAAGGGGGGTCCGGGGGGATGGGTCCCTCCCAAGGGGGGTCCGGGGGGATGGGTCCCCCCGGGAAGAAGA
>Ga0070708_100001420_pt1 | contig 18290 bp, 22 predicted proteins | sample KBSK5503metaG_FD_65469 | JGI IMG/M metagenome (GOLD analysis project Ga0070708, IMG submission 65469) | Corn, switchgrass and miscanthus rhizosphere microbial communities from Kellogg Biological Station, Michigan, USA - KBS K5-50-3 metaG | ecosystem: Host-associated > Plants > Roots >... | reverse complement strand
AGGACGACAAGATGCGGCAGGATATTGACCGCATCATTAAGGCTTACGTTGCGCCTGCTCTCGTCCCTTGGGTGCGAAAGTTCCCTCACGATTTCTTCAAAGAGGCTTACAGATTGCTTGCCTGGCCTTATCAGCCTGGACAGACAAAGCATTCTCCCTATATGGGGAAATTCATCAACAAGTACGTGTTCGAGGCTTTGCCACCGGGAGTGCTAGATGAGCTTAAGGCGAGACTACCAAAAAATGAACACGGCAACAGACGGGCCAAACTCTGGCAACTTCTGACTGTGGATACTGGTATTCCGCACCTAGACCGACAGCTTACGGCTGATCTGACTCTCATGCAGATTTCAGAGGACAAGCAACAATTCGAGGAACACTGGGATAAGCTTTTTGGAAAACAGCCCAAGTTGCCGCTTTACATGCCGAAAGAGTTAGGGCCGTGATTCGCTGGCGGCCTGCACTTTCAAGGCCGCCACCAATTAGCAGCAACGTACTGTTAGGACACTACCGACCGCCAAGCGCAAATTAAGCCCGCGTCGAGAAAGCCCTAAGGGCGGGCGTTTCGGCTTCCGCACAGGCGGGGCGGAGGTTACATTACGATACGATAGGCCTGAATTAGGAACGGCGCCCTGTGGAGGGGCGCCGCAAAAGGGAGGCTTTGATTGTGAACGATCCAACAGATGAAAACGTACAACGGCAACTGGCCCGCATCGAGGCTTACGCCCTCAACATCGCGGCGAAGCTTCCCGAGTCAACCGAATAGATGTGCGCGCCGTGGCGTATTTCTAGTGGAGTGGGAGTACGATGACGACACATCGTAGCACGAAGTACCCTTCTTGCCCCAACTGTGCGGCTCAGTTTCCTGCCCCACCCAAGGGCAAAAAGTTCGATCCAATCTGCACGAACTGCGGGTTTGAACTGAGACTGCGGTGCGACTACTGCGGCACACAGTACACGCCCAAGCGTTGGGTTTTCACGACTGAGAACCGCGAGGGAAATCAATTCTGTTGCCCTGCCCACAAAAAGCGAGCGCGCGCAGAGCAGCTCAGCAAGGCGAAGGCGAAGCTTCGCGCAGAACTCTTCAAACCGCGGCAGTGCGCACGGAAGGGCGCACCAACCGCACGCGAGAACAAGTACCGCATCGATTGTCCGGTCGTGTTCACGCCGGTGCGCGTGAAGGACATCTTTTGCTCTGATGAATGCAAGGACATGGCGCGCTACTACAACGATCCTGAACCGAAGCGCACCTACGCGACCGCACGCTACGCAGCAGATCCCGTGAAGTTCAGGGCACGAGGAAAGAAGTACCGCAGACGAAAGATTCGTCGTCTCGGGGTCAATGTAGTCCGGGCATTAGAACGTACCAGATACCCGATCAAGAAGGCACGACGCGAAGCACGGCGGGCAGCCGAGCTCGAGCGGCTGGCAAAGCTCGAGGCAGACGTCTTAGCAGCCAAGGCAGACGTCGTGGCAGCCGAGGCAGAGGTCGACAGATTAGCTCGCACGGCCGAGACAACGGCTGAGGAGCTGGCCCAAGCCAAGGCAGAGCTAGAGGCAGTCAAGATGAAGCAGGCCAAGCTAGAGGCAGAGATCGCAGCAGAGAAAAATAAGCCCAAAATCTCAGAGAAACCAGCCCTAGCTTTTATGGAGGAAGTGTTGCTGGAATCACCGGGCTACCTATCGAATAAGGACATCGCAATACGCTGTCGTGATGAGGACATGCCCTGCCCCTATGCTGAAACCTGGGACGTTTTATTAGACGAGGGAGCATCCAGTAACGACGCCTACATGAAGGCCGTTGGCCGATTGCGCAAGAAACTGGGCAAACCGGGACGGACCCGGCGCCGTCGTAAGGCGCGAAACCTAGCAGCGTAATTTCTCCCGCAAGATCCAGGCGAACTTTAACTGGACATATGTCCAGTTGTTTCTGTCAATGGACATTTTGTAATTTCTCGTTCCACAAAAACACTCAACTGGACATTCTGAAAAAATAAGCCCTTGAAGTCCGCTACGGGCGCGGGTTCCCAAACCTCAACTGGCCATTCCCTCTAAAGTTTTCCACAGCACACCTTTAACTGGACATTTCGACCATTTCACAAAATGGACGTGCGAAAACATCTGTGCGGCCAGTGGCCCAAGGAGGCCCTAGCCGCTGAGGGTTACCTGATGACACGGTTTACTCCGCAGTTAAGTTGGCGCGAACGTGAAGTGTTCGGCTTGCTGGCGGCCAATGGGCCCACGTGGACGTCGGAGCCGACGTTGGCGCGCGTCAGCCTGAAATTTGCCGCACTGCTCGATCGGCTCCGCGCCCGCGGCGGCGTTCCAATCCAGACGCTCAGCCTGGTCGGCGGAGCTAAGTTCTATCGACTCGGACCAAAGCCGGCCGTCACCGCCCGCTGCCAATCCGACGAAATTAGACCGCACGTCAAGCTTCGTCTTCACCCCGATGTCCAGACGGCGGAAGCCAGGAAGAAGCTATGGCCAACCCTGAGTCACTCGCCGCTCACACCCAGGTCCAGCCGACCAAGCAGAAGATCTGCTCGCAGATCATGGCCTTCGCCCTACACCGGGGGCTCTATGGTTTCACCGCCGATGAGCTGGCCTTCAGAGTGGGGGTGTTCCCATAACCACGTCGCTCCCCGGGTGTGCGAAATGAAAGACGAGGGCCAGTTAGTTCTCACCGACCGCTGCCGTCCAACTCGGACCGGCACCCTTGCGCGGGTCTTGGTTGAACGGAAGTTCGCCGAGCCAACGACACCCGCGAAGGAATCTCTGTTCACAGAGGATGAACTGAAGGCCTTGGCGCGCTGGGAGTATCCGGGTTGAATAACTTCACGGCAATTCGCAACGGCCTGCTCGATCATGCACTTGCCGGGAAATTATCGCCCTTCGATTTCGGGCTCTATGTCTTCCTCATCATGCGGGCGGAATATTTGACTGGGATTTACCAAGGTTGCGCGCTCACGATTGCCTACCAGTTCGGCGATCCCTCCCAGAAAGAGCACATCCAGAAGGCCCTAAGACGACTGCGGGACAGAAACTACGTCAACTACCGGAACGGTGACGGAAGCCGAGGGGCCTATCAAATTTTGATAAACAAGTTTGATGTAACGGTCGGGGAACTGTGCGGAACACGGCTAAATGCATTCAAACACGGCCAGTTAGTCAAGCCAGAATATGAGCGCGAGAACGGTCGTGGCACAGTGGAGACACTGTCGTGGCACCGTGGTGACACGGTGGTGACACCTAATAAAGACTTAAAGACTGAAGACGTAAAGACTGAAGACGCCCAAGAGAAGACTTTTTCGTCCGAACTTGGCAGTTCGGACCCAGGAACCACCACTTCCTCTGCCAAGAAGCGGAAACCCGACCCCCCCTCCGACAAAGCTCTAAGACTCGCCCAAAAACTCCACGACGAAATTGCGAAGAACAAACCCGATTTCCATTTCAGGGAATCGAGCCTCGTATCGTGGGCAAAGACCGCTGACCTTATGATGCGCCGCGACGGTCGAAGCTATGAGCGAATCTCCGCTCTGATTGGATGGGTACAAGGTGACCAGTTTTGGAGAGCCAACGTATTGTCCATGGATAAATTACGAGAGCAATTTGACCGATTGGAAATGACGGCGCGATCACAGCGCGAAAGGAAAGCTAGCCATGGGAATGGAAAGCCAAGCATTACCGAAATCATCGAACGAGAACAGGCAATCGTCCGCGGCCGTGGAGTGCAGTGAGGCGTTGGTAGCGAAGCTTGCCCGCTTCTACAGCGTCATGGGTAACCGGCCCGATGAGCCGGGAGCTCTAGCGCTTATGGCCGAGATTCTTTGCCGGTCTGCGACAGATGACCAGATCGCCCAGGCCATGATGCGCTGTGCTCGTGAGTGCCGCTATCCGGTGCGCCTCTCTGATTTCCTGCAACGTATTCCTGGACAGGAGATCCCGAAGCTGGAAGCCGAAGCCCGCAAGGACTGGGATGTCCTGATTCAGTTTGTCGGCAAGTACGTTGACAACGATGTGCATGGGAACTACGGGCCAGAGCACGGATGGTATCCGAAGACGTTTCCGAAATTGAGCGACCGCCTTCTCGATACCGTGCGGCGCACCGGCGGCTGGCGCGTTTACAAGCTGATGGACGAGGAGTCCTTCCCATTCCAACAGAAGCGGTTCTTTGAGGAGTACCAGGCTTGGACTGCGGTGGAACGCATTGACTCGGAACACATGCTCATGACGCCCACAGCTCAGGTCAAACAACTCGCCACGGCGAAGATGATGGAACAGGCCTCAGAGACTAAGCCGGCGCAAGTGCCGCACATTTCCTGCAAAGCCAATTCCAGCCCCGCTGACAGACACGGAAATTCAAGATCGGCGGCAGATGCTCCGGCACAACAGGCAGCAAGGTTCCACAATGGAGCCACCATGCCGGGCCCTGACGCACGCCGAACTTAGGCAGCGCATGGGAATTACTTCGGCAAGCGAAACGAACGAGGGGAGCAAACGAGAGTGAGCTACTGCTGCAAACGGTCAGGATGCGGGCTGCGCCCATGGCGCCAGCGCCTGTGTTACACGCACTGGCGCGAAAGTCAGGGATGGAGCTTTGATCCGGAACGCAAGGCATTCGTTAAAACAATCCCCGGGGGATGCCCCCTAGCAGCGAACGCCCGAGGCGCAGCTTCGAGACCGACGGGAGTTTCGGCAACAGGCAGCAAGGTTTCGCAAGCAAGACATCGCCATGCCACAAAGTACCGGATGGCAGCCCTCGTCCTCAAAAACCGGCACCCAAGTGCATCGCATATGACACGATAATAATGCCACACCTCGCCAACATTCCGATGCCAATAACCCCAGGGAGTGGTACGCTTGCGGGCGAGGCAGCAACCTCCGCGAGCCATCGAGGAGATCTCGAGGCTATGGCTCGTCGAAGGTTTCAGGATCCAAAACCCGAACGCGTTGGAAACCACTGGTATTTGCGGATCTACCAAGACATGGGGGCCGCGGGTGCCAGAAAACGACAGCGAATCAAATTAGCCCCGGCGTCAATGCCGGAACGGGAAGCGAGAAAAATTGCCGCCGAGATGTTGCGGCCCCTGAATCAGGGGCTCATCACGGTCGGTTCAGCGGTTAACTTTGCTCAGTACGTGTCAACCACCTACATTCCGACCGAGCTACCGCTGTTGGCCAGGACCACGCAGAACTCGTATCAAGGCATAATCGCGAAATACCTTGAGCCGAGATTCGACTCTTTCTGCCTGCGTGATCTCACGCCACTTACTCTGCAGCGGTACTTTTCAGGACTGGCCGGTGACCGAGTGGCATATCCGTCGATTTTGAAAATTCGGGATGCCCCCTCGAGCATTCTGCGGTCAGCAGTTCGGTACGGGTTTCTCGTCCAGAATCCGATGGACGGTTTACAGATGCCGCCGGATAAGAGAGCCAGGCGGCCGAAGCCGTACATCTCACCCGAACAGTTCAACAACGTCGTCGAGTTCATGCCCGAGCCATACGCCACGATGGTCTATGTGGCGATCTGGACTGGCGTCAGGGTCAGCGAATTGCTTGCCTTGAGGTGGAGATGCATTCACGCCGACTCGATCACAATTGAGGAACGTTTCTGCCGCGGGGACTGGTCAGTCCCAAAAACACAGGCCAGTGCTGCGACCATTGGTGTCGATTCCGGCGTGATCGCTCGCATTCAACGGCTCAAGACGTTGACGGTCAATGTCCGGGCCGGGTACGGGAGGCGGCAGTACAAAGTTGTCAAATCAAGCGGACCGGATGATCTGGTCTTCCAGTCCGTCAAAGACGGCAAGCCGATGAGCGATGGAAACATCCTCAAGCGGTTTATCAAGCCCGCGGCCCAAAGCATGGGGCTGCGATTCGTGAACTGGCGGTGCTTGCGGACTTCGCACGCGACCTGGCTAGTCCAGGCGGGAGCCGACCCGAAATCGGTGCAGGGACAGATGCGGCACTCCCGCATTGCGACCACGATGGATATCTACGCGCAGATCGTGCCGGCCGCGCAGCGCCGGGCGTTAGAGAAGCTGTCGGAGTTCGCGAAAGGGTCGGCCCGAAACTTTGTCCCGTTAGTGTCCCAATAATGGGGGGTTTTCAGTGGTCGAAATTGGAGCCAAGTTGCGGAGAATCAATCACATGATGATGGCGGACCTCATCCTTCGCAACGATGAGGTCGTCGGTTCGATCCCGACTAGCTCCACCATTCCTTTCAAACACTTAACAACAGCGCATTTTGCGTCACGTGCGGAATACCGAACGCGAAGCTCTAAAGCCCAGCAGGTCACCTGCTTCCCCAAACTATCGACCTGCTGGGCGCTTTTTTCTCGGTCAGTTCTTGCCTCGTGCGTGCGGTCTAGGACATCCTCAGGCGACCGGCTCACTGGATATGACTCAGGGGTCCTTTAGCGGCTGGAAAGCCGTTGGTGTTCAGGACTTGTATGCCCGCGCTGTGATCGCCGTCGAAAGGCGTCACTGTGCCCGGACACCCAGCCGTGACCGCGTCTGCCGGGTCGGCAAACCATATTCCAAGGTGGAACAGGTTGACCGGGACCGCAGGGACGCCGGGGTTCAGAATGAAGGTCTCATGACTGAAGATCCCAGTCACATCTACTACACCTTTCCCATCTGCATTGGTCGTCAGGTCGCCCTGATACCACGCAGGGACGAAGGGTGCGGTGGGGGTGTTGATGACAAAGAGCGTAAAGCCCGTGTTTGCCGGAAGGTGGACCACCTCAACGTGCATGTTCTGAACCGGTCCCAGGTCGCTTATCGTGACCCGTCCGCTAGCTAAGGTATTGAGGCAGGGCACGGCGCCTGCCGATTTGGTCATGAAGAAGGTAGTGCTATCGCCTGCAGCCGCTTTCGCGAGGGGAACTATCCCGATCGAACCGATGGCGACTGCCAAGGCAAGGCTTGCTGAGAGTAAGCTTCTTTTCATCGGAGTAACTCCTTAATTGGGGTGGTACTGGAAACGGTTTTGTGGCCCAATTCGCTAGATTTTACGAAGGATTTACGATGCGATTGGGTGTGTGCATCAACGAACATCGTGGCATCCTCGGCGGCGATACTACCACACGCGCCTCTCGGCCACACGTCGGGCACACGCCTTCCCTTAAGGTGTGTGCAATTACAAGCGGCTCTCGCTTGTTTAGAGGCGAGCACCGTCTACTGCTCGATCCCCGGTTTTCTTTGGAGCCGCTTATTTTTTCTAGCGCAGCTATGAGCGATGGATTTCTTCTAAACCACGGACGCAGTAAGCTTGTTACAGCAGAACTTTTTGCTTCAAGTCCTGACCGGCTTGCGTCACATTGTCCAGCCTGCCGAGATCACGCCAGTAATATTCATCGGCCCGAAAGGCGAGGATTTTTTCTCCCTGGGCAGCGAGACGCAGATAGGAGGTGATGATGGAGAAAACGCCTTCCTCAATCATCATCGCGAAAAGACGAGGAGAAATAACGTGGATGCCGGAAAAAGCCAGCGCCAGCACCTGCTGTGAAGATCGAACCAATTCAGTTTTCTGATCGCGCCCGGACCGCCGGCCGCAAAGCTGAAGCTGCTCGTCGAAGAGCAGGTATCGAGAAGTCTCCCGGTCTTGCACCGCCAGTGTGGCGAGAGCCTGATTTTCGGTATGAAATTGCACCATGCGTCGCAGATCAATCGTGCTGATGACGTCGACATTGTGCAAAATGAACGGCTGGTCAAAACGGTTGGAATCCTCAAGAAAAAAATAGGCGGCCTTTTTCAGGCCGCCGCCGGTGTCGAGCAAAGCCTCTTCGCGGGAGACTTCAATATGCATGCCGAAGTTATCGTTCGTTTTCAGATACTCGAGCATCATGTCGGCAAAGTGATGCACGTTGATAATCACCTCGCGAATCCCAAAGGCGCGCAAGTGAGAGAGTGTGATCTCCAACAGCGTGCGGCCGGCGATTTCCACCAGCGCCTTGGGGCGATTGTCGGTGAGTGGCCGCAAACGCGTGCCCAGGCCAGCGGCCAAAATCATCGCTTTCATTGGCCCAAATTCTCCAACTCAAGATGCCGCACCACCACCTCCACCCCGTTCTTACCGCGCAAATGTTTCGCCAATTGCTCCGCCAGATATACCGAGCGATGCCGGCCGCCGGTGCAACCGAACGAGACCATCAAGCTCTTGAAGCCGCGACGCTGATAATTGCTCACGCTGGCCTCCACCAGCGACATGACGCTGGCGAGAAACTGATGCACGCTCTCTTGCTGATTGAGGTAATCGATCACCGGCGCGTCTTTGCCCGTGAAAGTTTTGAAGCGCTCTTCACGTCCGGGATTCGGGATGCTGCGGCCATCGAAAACGAATCCGCCGCCATGCCCGCTCTCGTCTTTCGGCAGGCCCCGGTGAAAGGAAAAACTGAAAATCCGCACGATCAGATTTTCTGCCTCGGAAGCCAGGCTCTGCAATTTCTCCGAGGCCGCCATTTCTGCATCGGAAGCCAGGCTCTGCAATCTCTCCGAGGCCACCATGCTCTCAAACGCGTCTATCAGCGTCGGCAGCGCGATGGGCAGCAGGACGTGCTGAAGCAGCCAGCGCAAGTTTTTCAGCGCGTAGGGCACGCTTTGCAGAAAATGAGCTTTGCGCTCATAAAAGCCGCGAAAGCCATAAGCGCCCAAGGCCTGCATGATGCGGACGTAAACGTAGGCATAGTAGTGCTGCATGAACGCTTCGCGCTCAAGTTCGATGAAACCGGCAAGCCTGTCGAGATAGTGATCGAGCAATTGTTGGCGCAGCTCCGGCGGCAGATCGGCCTTGGCATCGTACAAAAGAGAAGCGATATCATATTGCAGCGCGCCTTTGCGGCCGCCTTGGTAATCCAAGAAAAATGGATGGCCGTCGCGCAACATGACATTGCGTGATTGGAAATCCCGATAGAGAAAGTAATCGCGGCTGGCGCTCAACAAGAACTTCGTCAAGCGGCCGAAATCGTCTTCCAGCGCCTGTTCGTTGAAGGCGATGCCGGCGAGCCTGAGAAAATAATACTTGAAATAATTCAAATCCCAAGCGATGGACTGGCGATCGAAGCTGGCGCGCGGATAGCACACTTTGTAATTCAAATCGCGGCCGACTTCGACCTGAAAGCGTGGCAACACGGCCACAACTTTGCGATATGCTTCAACCGCTTGGGGAGCAATGGTCTCGCCGGCACGATTTTTGGAGAGAAACTCAAAAAGCGACGTGTCCCCCAGATCTTCTTCAAGATAAGCGCCGTGGTTCAAATCTTCCGCATAGATTTCCGGCACCGGCAGGCCGTGCAGCCGAAAATGCCTGGAAAATTCGAGGAAAGCGACGTTCTCTTCGCGTACGTCATAGAGAATGCCAATCGCGCTGAGTTTTTCGCTGGCCAGCCGGATGATATTACGCCCCGAGCCGCCGAGCTGGCCCTGCAGCGGCTGCACCCGCCCGACGGGTGAGTGGAAATGCTGCTCAAAAAGCTTTTTGAGAACATCCATGGGTATGATTTCCGGCAATTCAGTTTTGGCGAATCACCGGAACTGACTGTTTTCTAAGATTGCTGAGTCTCGCTGACTTGCTTGACGGTGAGTTTCAGCGAAATCATCGAACAACCAAAGAACGTTTCCGCTCTTAGACTGAGCCAGCTCGACCGGATATTTGAAACCGCGCTTACGCATTTCGAAAAGTTCAACGACGCCGGCCTTGTTGTCGTGAGCCACCACAAAGATAACATCGAAGGCGGGATCCAAAAACCGTAAGGTCATCGTCAAACGAAACGGCGACGAAAAGTCCGGGAATCCTCAACAATCGGCTTCTAGTTGGCACGGTCGATGGATCTCCCTTTTAACCCCTTGGGCCGCGCAAAACGTTTTTGTTCGGTTCACTTTCGTGCTTCCGACCAGACCTGGCATCATGGGGGAGCGCCGGATAGACCACCTTAGGGCGGCGCTCGTACAAGTCCTTCCGTAATCTCCCCCTCTTCGTGAGCTCATAACACACTCGGCATAGCACATGACCTACCTCCCCCAACCGCACGCCAATCGACGCGTCCCACGATTCCGACTCGCCAACATTACTCCTGCTGGCCGTCCATTCCAGGACGGTCGTCGCACACCAGGCGAACTGCAGGTCGTTTCTCGCGCTGGCGGCTTCCTGTTCCTGTTTTCCAGGGTGATACTTGCAGCGGTCACCCTCGCGATGCTCTGTTTGGGCAGTACCATCTACATCCCGCGCCTTCACGTGCTGAAATGATGCCCTCCCGAATAAACACCCGACGTTGGCAGCGACATCAGGTCGATCTACCAGTTTCTGTTGTCCTGAATGGGACGCCTAGAATGGTGGTGCCTGGACGCGCGACAGAAATAAGTGAAGGCGGTATGGCCCTCTATGCGGGGATGATCCATCCGAAGTCAGGTGATCTGATGGAGATCGAGTTCCAGGCTCCATCTTGCGCACGGGTCACAGGTATAATTCGCAATCGCGCATGTTTCTGTTTCGGGTTGGAATTCCTCACCCCGCTCTCGACTGACAAGGAAACAACCAGCGGTGCGCAGTTGGCCGCGTTTGCCCTGCAGCAAGGCCGCCGGGCAGAAGCGGAGCAGTTGGCACCCGCGGCGGCAAGGGCGTCCCACCAAATCGGGGCGGCGGAAAACGCTGCGACCGCTTACGCTATGCTCGCTCAGGTTTTGCGGTTAGAGGGCAAGCCCGCGGAAGCTCAGATAGCGGACCGTGCGGCCGCGCTTTTCTTGCGGATGAAGGATATATACGTGCGCCAACAGGAGCTGGGGATGAAGCGCTTGCATAGGCAGATAGCGGCTCTACGCCGCGTGGCTCACTTGCTGGCGGAAGGTTAGCAGCGAGCCGAGACACAGCCCAATCACCATGGCTTACGGAGCATCTGACCGGCGAGTTCCGTCTTCGAGTGATTTTCTGATTCCAGAAGCCTCCGCTGTGAAGTGGGCAGTTGCGTTGCACCCATGCCCGAACCTGGTGCATTTCTGACCGGCGGCGCAGCTTGAATAAATAACTAAAGTGTCGGCCGCCGCTGGTGATAGGACAATCATGGGCCAGTAATCTGTTACTGAACTGCGTCGATGCTCGGAACTTCCGGTTGAGCGCAAGCGTACTCGATGCTTTGGCTGCGCCGAAGCGGATCCCCCATCAGAGTGCCATTCCGGCTGGCACTTAGGGGCCATTCCTTCGCCGCCCTGAATCGCATAACATAAGGCCACTCTCAGTGGTACTGTTATGCAACGAGAACTGATTCGCGACGCACTCCTGGTCTCACTGGCTCAACACTATCAAGAAGATCCCAGCCGGTTCTTGACCTTGTCCAAGCAGACCGTAGATTCGGCTCTAGCACGTGAGGTTATTGCTGAGTTACGGAACGAAGGGCACGTTGAGGAAGAAGTGCGCGGCACGATCCGGCTTACGCTGCGCGGCTACCGAGCGTTCAAGAATGATCCACTAGCCTACTCTTACCGGAGCTGAGGCTCCGGCGTCCCCTCGACAATGGGAACGTAGTTCTCCACTTTGTGGGATCACTGGGCGGGTCCAGGAAGGGCACCCGGACCCACCGGTCACGACTCCCGCATCTCTTCTAAAGTCCCTGCATGAAGGCCCCGAGCTTGCACAGGTAAGAAGGCCCCGAGCTGGAAGGGGGAGTGTGGCAATATAGGAACCTGGCGGGTAGGGGATTTGCCATGGTTATCGCATCAGAATTGAGAGCAGGAATGGCCATCCGCATCGAGGGAGAAACTTACAAAGTCCTGGAGGCGGAATCTAAGGCGGGAGCCGCCAAGTTGGGCGGGGTGGTTAAGACCAAGCTGCGCAACGTCACCACCGGTCGCGCGTGGGGGCCGCACTTCCGCCCGCAGGAACGCCTTGAAGACCTGGAACTTGAGCAGCACCATGGAATTCCTATTCAGCGACGGCGACACCTGTTCATGAATCTGGAGAACTTCGAACAACTCGAGGTTCCTCGCGCCATCGTGGGCCCCCCAGAGAAATTCCTGCAATCGGGGATGCAGCTACCGGTGGAGTTCTTCGCAAGCCGACCGATCAGCGTGGTCTTTCCTGACCTAGGCGAGGCGCGGGTGGCCATCACCGCACCGCCTACGCACTCGCAACAGGACAGCGCATGGAAAGAGGCAACACTCGATAACGGCATCCCAATTCGAGTGCCACTGGTCATCGGCCCAGGCGAAATTGTGCGTGTGGATGTCAAGACAGGCCGCTATGTGGAACGAGTGCCAGCGGAACGCAAACGGAGCGCGTAAGACTTGCCCTTCGTGTTTGCCGCAATGGGAAGCTATAGCGGCCGCTCAATGATTAGCACTCCAATGTCGGCAGCTTTAGGGTCTCACCGTGCAATCTCGTGATGGATTTTGAAGAGATCGAACACACTGCCGACCGGGCCTTCCGCGTCCGAGGTCGGAGTCTGCCGAAATTGTTGGAGAATGCCGCGTACGCGATGGGTGCTTTGGACGGGCTGGGCCCGGCCGGAAAATCGTCCGTCATGCGCGAGACCGAGGTAGAAGGAGTTGATAGAGAGACGTTGCTGGTGAATTGGCTGAATGAGATCTTGTATCTGGAAGAGACCCATTGCGAGGTCTATGATCGTTTTCACATCCTCGAGGTGAGCGACACACACCTCCGCGCGCAATTCTACGGTTGCACGTCCGGAGATAGGGTCACACACATCAAAGCCGCCACGTTTCATAACTTGCAAGTAAAGCAGACTCCGGAAGGGTTTGAAGCCACCGTCGTTCTTGACGTCTGACCACACTGGGGCATGCGAAAGCTATGCTCAGCAAACACAATCTCGTACCGGTAGCCGAATATGTCTGGGAGATTCCCCCAACATTTCGTGATGACATGCGCGTACCCGCACGGCTTTATGCCGATGAAGATCTTCTGGATGCCGCCCTCGCCGACAACTCAGTGGTGCAACTCGTGAACACGGCTACGTTGCCCGGAGTGATCAAGTACGCGATTGCAATGCCCGACATTCACCAGGGTTACGGCTTCCCGATTGGAGGAGTACTCGCCACACGTTTGCCCCAAGGTGTGATTTCTCCCGGAGGCGTCGGATACGACATCAACTGCGGTGTGCGGCTCATGGTGTCGCTGACAACGGTTGAGGAGATCAAGCCGCTGCTCGACGAGGTTGCTTTTGCCTTATACGCGAACTGCCCAAGCGGCGTTGGCTCCCGCGGACCGCTGCGGCTCAGCAACCCCGAACTCGATGGAGTTTTGCACGAAGGTGCGCGCTGGCTGCTGGGCAAAGGGTATGCACGCCGTGAAGACCTGGACCGCACCGAGGAGTTTGGCCGAATCCCTGGGGCAGATGCTACGCATGTCTCCGACCGGGCTTGCGAACGTGGGCGCGCGCAGCTTGGGACTCTGGGTGCTGGAAACCACTTTATCGAGGTGGACAGAGTCGCCGAAGTCTTTGATCAACCCGTCGCCGCACGCTTAGGTATCTATTCGGAGAACGTCGCCGTACAGATTCACTGCGGTTCGCGCGGGCTAGGACACCAGATATGCGAGGACTATGTGAGCCGCTTCCAGAAGACAGTGCGGGATTATGGGATCACACTGCCGGACCGGGAATTAGTTTGTGCGCCATTCGAATCCAAGGAGGGGCAGGAGTATCTCCACGCCATGGCCTGTGCCGCCAACTTCGCGTTCGCCAACCGGCAACTGCTAGCGCACTTGATCCGGCGCAGCTTCAAGCAGGTGCTGGCGGGGAGGATCAAGGACTTTGACCTGCATCAGGTGTACGATATCGCGCACAACATGGCAGAGATTGAGGAGCATGAAATTGATGGCCACCGCGTGAGAGTCTGCGTACACCGCAAGGGATCCACTCGGGCCTTCGGACCGGGATCCGCTGGGCTGCCGGATGATCTGCGGGACATCGGTCAGCCAGTGCTGATACCAGGCTCGATGGGTACAGCCTCTTATGTTCTGACTGGCACAACTGAAGCCATGCAGCAGACCTTTGGTTCCACCTGTCACGGAGCGGGTCGAGTGATGAGCCGAGCCAAAGCGAAGAAGATGGTGCGCGGAGCAGACTTACGCCAGCAACTGAAAAGCCGGGGAATCCTAGTCTGCGCCGGGTCGATGAGCGGGCTAGCGGAAGAAGCTCCGGCAGCCTATAAAGACGTGTCGCGCGTGGTTGAGGTGGTCCACAAGGTGGGGATCGGGAAGAAAATAGCGAGGCTTGAGCCCCTTGCTGTCATCAAGGGCTGAGTGGCATGAGATTCTTCAACCTCACCCCAAACTACTGAGCCAGGACGGCGCGGGACGGGATGCGGCGGCGAATAACACGGTCTACCTACTCGCACGTTTCGTTTTCTGATCTCTCGCAATCCTATAGACTCCTAGCCTGAAAGAAGTGCAACATCGAACAGGGTGGGAGTCCACGGGCAAAGCAAAAAGATTCCGGCTGTGCGACACCCAGCCACATAATTTTTAGGAGATAACATGCGAGAGCTTTTTCTGCGCCTTATTCCAGCAGGCATCTTGTGCTGCCTGGCTCTGCCATCCGCAACGCAGGCCCAGTCCGATCCCGCTAAAATTTACAAGACGAACTGCGCCCTGTGTCACGCCGCCGATGGCAGCGGCGATAACGCAACCGGCAAGGCAATGCACGCGAAGGATCTGCGCTCCGAGGAAGTTCAGAAGCAAAGCGACGTGGCGCTCAGTGAGGCAATCAGCAAGGGCAAAGGGAAAATGCCCGCTTTCGCTGCAAAGATCCGGGCCGATGACGTACAGAAACTGGTGGCTTACATCCGAAGCCTGCCGAGCAAGAAATAACGATCTTGTAGGGTCGCCGGCTTTCAAAGCGGCGTCCAGGGTTTCTGATGGCCTAAATCACGGCAATTGAGGGATTGCATGTACGAACGCGCGGGACATCCAGAAAACACAACACCTAAACCTTCAGGATCCGGATTGTCTCTTGAAAGCAGGCGCTCTTTTCTCGGGGTGTTGCTGGGACTCGGCTCATTTTTTGTAGGTGCCCTGCTGGCCGTACCGCTCATTCGCTTTGCACTTTTTCCGTTGCTGCGCCGGACCACTGAACTTAAGAATTCACCCGTGGGAGCACTCAGCGAGTTTTCGTCCTTGACCGAGCCCATGATGCGCATTATTCAGATTGAACAAGTGGATGGCTGGCGCAAAGCGGTATCCGAAAAGGCAGTCTATGTGACGAAAGGCAGTCAGGGCCAGCTTCGCGTTCTCACCTCCATCTGTCCTCACCTCGGTTGTACAGTCCCCTGGAGCAAGGAAAAGAGCCAGTTTGTCTGCCCATGCCACAGCGCCACTTTTGCAGCGGATGGGACTCGCGTCAGCGGGCCCTCGTTGCGGGGGATGGATACGCTGGAAACATCGGTTCAGGATGGGCAACTGCTGGTGCGATTCCAATAGTCCGGCAACTGGTCCCTGACAAGGAAGTCATAGGCTGAGAGGATATGCATTCGACACATAAAAGTGAAGGGGACACTCCTCGACGGCCCGAGTCAGGATTATGGGGATGGCTGAGCCGCCGCACGGGCCTGGATGATTTGCTTCGGAGTGCTCTGAATGAACCCATTCCTGGCGGCGCACGGTTCGCTTACATATTCGGCTCAGGGCTCTTATTCATTTTCACTTCGCAAGTGATCACTGGAATATTTCTTGCGCTGTACTACGTTCCCTCCGCCGATCACGCGCACACAACGGTCGCTTACATTACAAAAGCAGTTACGGCTGGCTCTTTTCTCCGCAGCCTGCACGCCTACGGCGCCAGCGCGATGGTCGTCGTCTTGTTCCTGCACCTATCGCAAACGTACATCTACGGATCGTACAAAGGACGGCGCGAGCTTCTTTGGCTCTCTGGATGCGTGCTCTTCGGTCTGGTCTTGGCAATGGCGTTCACCGGTTACCTGCTCCCGTGGGATCAGAGAGCTTATTTTGCCACCGCTGTAGGAACCAACGCCGTCAGCGAAGTTCCCTGGATTGGTGAGAGCATTAAGCGCCTGCTGCGCGGTGGCACGGAGATGGGTACACTTACGATCTCGCGGTTTTTCGTAGCCCATGTTTTTCTGATTCCTGCCTTTATCTTCACGCTTGCGGCCTCCCATATTTTTCTATTCCGCAAAGCTGGAGCGGCCGGACCGGTCAACGAAGATCTTTACGACCCAAAACAGGAAGCGGAACTCTTCTACCCCCGTCAAGTGGTGATGGATCTCTCGCTGACGGCGCTACTGATTGTGGGGCTCGGCTTGCTGTGCTTTTTCGTCCCGGTGCGACTGGGGCCGCCTGCCAACCCCGCGGATGCGCAGTACGTACCGCGGCCAGAGTGGTATTACTTGCCCATATTTCAATGGCTGAAATACTGGCATGGGTCGGCCGCGATCATCGGCGTGCTTGTAGTTCCAATGCTGCTCGTCCTGGCCATCCTTGCGCTTCCTTTTCTGGATCGAAGCGTCGAACGACGCCCATGGAAGCGGCCTGCAGCGATGGGCGCATACGCATTCGTGGTGTTCTCGCTCCTGGGCCTCGGTCTGCGCAGCCAGTTTTTGGATCAGCACGACTCTGGAGTCGCTCGGCAGTTGTCAAAGCAGAGCGCCGAAGAAGACGAATACGCGCGCAAACCGTTCGAGCCTGAGCTTTCTTCCGCATCCCTGGCGGCTGCGAATGTGGCGCTCGCCGACCCGCTGGCCGCGAAAGGGAAGGCCATCTTCGAGGGGCAATCATGCAACGCGTGCCACGGTGACGGCGGAGTGGGCACGGCCGCGGCACCAGCGCTTATCGGCATAGGAACAAAATTCTCACCCGACCAGCTCGCCGAACTGTTCAAACATCCCACCGCGAAAATGAACGCTGGCGGCATGTCACCCATCGATCTTCCGCCGGATGATTTGAAGGCGTTGATCGCGTATGTGGAGAGTCTCAAATAGCTTACGAACGCGGCTGCCATCGTTGAGAATCACTGGGCAAGACTTACCAGTGATCAGTGTTGTACACGGGACTCCACGAGCTTCCTTACAATTGCGCCCACTCTAGCACTCATTAAGGAGGAAAAATGCAGAAGACAATGAAAGCAACGATTGTCGAGGGTGGGGTTCGGGGATGGGTAACCCATCCCCAAACCGCGTCCGGCACGTCGGCACAGTGTTGTCGGTCGGCAGGGTCAGACCGGGTGGCACTCGGCACGTACCGAATTCCTGCGGAGCGGAGGCCAGAGATTGCCCTCGCCTTGGGAATCGGCGCCGGGGTGCGCTATTTCTGAGATCAATTTCAGCCCCTGAGGTCAATTTCAGCCGAAGAGTGCCCATTAGAAGAGTAGAGGTGCCCTCCTGAGGACTTCCCCCACTGCAAATCGGTGAAAAAGGAGCTTTGAGACATCGGCATCTGAGTTCCGGAGTATTGGTGTCCCAGCGGCCTCATGGCCTGTGCCAAGTAGGCTGGCGAACCGGTAGAGTCCTGGGCTGACTGTTTTCGGTGCTCCTGTGGACCTTGAGCTTTTGCTATAGTTGCCCGGCGGAGGTGTTTTATGCCCCGGATTGTCCGCTGTGGCCTGATCCAGGCGAGCAACGCCCTCGGTGGTAGCCACTCGCTACCGCAAATCAAGAAAGCCATGATCGAAAAGCACCTGAAGTTGATCGAGCAGGCCGCGCGGAAGAAGGTGCAGGTTTTGTGCTTGCAAGAGCTTTTTTACGGTCCCTATTTTTGCGCCGAGCAAAACGTGCGCTGGTATCAGCTCACCGAGCGGGTTCCGGAAGGTCCCACGATCCGGCTCATGCAAAAAGTCGCGGCTCGGCATCGCATGGTCCTGGTGGTGCCAGTTTATGAGGAACAGATGGCCGGGGTGTATTTCAACACCGCCGCGGTCATCGATGCCGACGGTCGATACCTGGGCAAGTACCGCAAGCACCACATCCCGCACTGCCATCCTGGATTTTGGGAGAAGTTTTACTTCACGCCAGGCGACCTGGGATACCCGGTCTTTGACACTAAATACGGGCGCATCGGAGTGTACATCTGCTACGACCGTCATTTTCCGGAAGGCGCGCGCATCCTGGGACTAAACGGCGCGGAGATCGTTTTCAATCCCTCCGCTACCGTGGCCGGACTTTCTGAGTATCTCTGGGAACTGGAACAGCCCGCGCACGCCGTGGCCAACGGCTATTTCGTAGGCGCGATCAACCGCGTGGGCAAAGAGAAACCGTGGAGCATAGGTGAATTCTATGGCAAGAGCTATTTCTGTAATCCACGCGGCAAGATCATCGCACAGGCGAGCCGGAAC
>Ga0070708_100001418_pt1 | contig 18304 bp, 17 predicted proteins | sample KBSK5503metaG_FD_65469 | JGI IMG/M metagenome (GOLD analysis project Ga0070708, IMG submission 65469) | Corn, switchgrass and miscanthus rhizosphere microbial communities from Kellogg Biological Station, Michigan, USA - KBS K5-50-3 metaG | ecosystem: Host-associated > Plants > Roots >... | reverse complement strand
GCACGCGACCAAGGGCGAAAACCCGTGCGGATGCGCCCGCAGCCGCTCGATGAATTGTCGCTCGGCCCCGCCCACCCAGAAGCGCGACACGAGGTGCAGCACGGTCACGGACATGCGGCCCATGCTGTGCACCTTGGCGCGCGAGGGGAAGCCGCTGTTTGCTACAGTGCGCGCATGCGCACGTTCGCCGAGTTCTGGCCCTTCTACCTGCGCGAGCATTCCCGGCCGGCGACGCGGGCGCTGCACCTCGTGGGCACTTCGCTCTCGCTCTTGCTCCTGGTCTCCGCCGCCGCGCTGCGCAGCGGCCGCTTCCTGGTGCTGGCGCTGGTCTGCGGCTACGCCTTCGCCTGGGTGGGCCACTTCTTCGTCGAGCACAACCGCCCCGCGACCTTCACGTACCCGCTCTGGAGCTTCGCGGCGGACTGGAAGATGTGGGCGCTGGCGCTCACCGGCCGCCTCGGCCCCGAGCTGCAGCGCGCCGGAGTGAAGTAGAGAGCTCAGTCGTCCATCAGCAGGAGCTCGGGAGCCTCGAGCGCGTGGATGACCTCGTACAGGAAGGCGGCGCCGATGTGGCCGTCGATCACCCGGTGGTCGAAGGAGCAGGAGAGGTTCATCCGCTCGGCGATCTCCACGCCGACGCTCCCGTCGGGGCGGCGCACCGGCTTCGCGTACTCCTTGATCTTGTGCACGCCGAGGATGCCCACTTCCGGGTGCTTGACCACGGGCGTGGCCATCAGGCCGCCGTCCCTGCCCAGTGAAGTGACGGTGAACGTCGAGCCCTGCAGGTCCTGGAGCTGCAGCTTCTGTTCGCGCGCGGCCTTCGCCAGCCGGTCGATCTCGGCGCCGATCTCGCGGAGCTTCTTCTGGCGCACGTCCTTGACCACGAACACCGTGAGGCCCTGCTCGGTGGCTGCCCCGAAGCCCAGGTTCACGTCCTTCTTCACCACCAGCGCCTGCTTCTCCTCGTCCATCACGGAGTTCAGCTCGGGGTACCTGGCGAAAGCCGTGACGAGAGCCTTGGCGATGAACGGCAGGTAGCTCAGCTTCGCTTCTCCGCGCCGCGCCAGCTCGGCGTTGACCCGCTCGCGCAACGACGTCAGCGGCCCGGTGTCGCACTCCTCCACGAAGGTGAACGGCACCACGTAGGTGTGGCTCTGCGCCATGCTGCGGGCGATGCTCTTGCGCAGCCCGCGCAGCGGCCGGACTTCGTCCTGGGCCAGCGGCTCCGGACGCGGGGCGACCGGCGGGGCGCGCAGGTCTGGACGCGGCTTGTTCTCCGCGTGCGCCAGCACGTCCGCCTTCATCACCCTTCCCTGCGGTCCCGAGCCCTGCAGCGCGCCCAGGTCGACGCCCATCTCCCGCGCCATCCGCCGCGTCACCGGTGTGGCGAGGACCTTGCGGCCGTTCCCGTTGCCGCCGGCATGGGCGCTGGTCTGCGTCCCATGGGCCGACGCGCCGGCTTGCGCCTGCGGGACGTTGGCCGTCTGCAGCGGCGCGGGTTGACCCTCCCGCTCCGGGGAAATGCCCGGCGCCGCCTGCGCGGGAGCGCCAGTGCCCGGCGCCCCTTGCGATGCGCCGGCCCCATCGACCTCCAGCACCACCAGGGTGGAGTGCACCTTGGCGATGTCGCCTTCCTTGCCCACGGTCCGCACGACCTTGCCGCGGCGCGGGCTGGGGATGGTCACCGTCGCCTTGTCGGTCATCACCTCGACGAGCGGCTGGTCCTCGACGATCTGATCGCCCGCCTGCACCAGCCACTTGACGATCTCGCCCTCGACCACGCCTTCGCCGATGTCCGGCAGCTTGAACTCGAACTGGGCCATGTCAGGCCTCGTAGGCTTTCAGCTCGCGCAGCGTCTGGAGGATGCGGGGCGCGAGCGGAAGGTAGTCGTTTTCCAACGTGTACGGGAACGGCGTGTCCCAGCCGGTGATGCGCGCGACGTGCGCTTCCAGCGAGGTGAAGCAGCGCTCCTGGACGAGCGCGCTGATCTCCGCCGCGAAGCCACAAGTGCGGGGCGCTTCCTGGACGATGGCGCAGCGCCCGGTCTTGCGGACGCTTTGGGTGACGGTCTCGATGTCCAGCGGCCAGAGGGTGCGCGGATCGATCAGCTCCGCATCGAGCTCCGGCGCCTGCTCCACCGCCTGCTGCGCCTCGTGCAGCATCGCGCCCCAGGCGATCACCGTCATGCCCCGTCCTTCCCGCACCACCTTCGCCTCGCCGATGGGGACCGTGTACTCGCCTTCCGGGACCTCGCCCTTCACCGCCCGGTAGACGCGCTTCGGCTCCATGAAGATCACCGGATCGTCCTGGCGGATGGCGGAGATCAACAGGCCCTTGGCGTCGACCGGGTTGGAGGGGCAGATCACTTGCAGCCCCGGCGTATGGATGAAGAGCGCCTCGGGCGACTGCGAGTGGTAGTGGCCGCCCTTGATCCCGCCGCCGACCGGGGTGCGGATCACCACCGGGGCGCTGTACTGCCCGCCGCTGCGGTAGCGCAGCTTGGCCAGCTCGTTCACGATCTGATCGAAGGCGGGAAAGATGAAATCCGAGAACTGGATCTCCGGGACGGGACGCAGCCCGTACATCGCCATCCCGATGGCCGCCCCGATGATCCCCGCCTCGGCCAGCGGCGTATCGATGACCCGGTCGGCGCCGAACTCCTCGATCAGCCCCACCGTAGCGCGGAACACGCCGCCGAACTTCCCCACGTCCTCGCCCATCACCACCACGCGGGGATCGCGGCGCATCTCGATCCGCAGCGCGTCGTTGACGGCCTGAATGATGTTCCAGGCTGGCATCGGCTAACCGCCGTTCTCGACCCACCGCTGGATGAAGTACTCGCCCGCCTTGTAGCTCGACCGCACCAGAGGTCCCGCTGCCACGAACTTGAAGCCGAGCGCGAGCCCCTCCCGCTCCAGCGAGGCGAAGACCTCGGGCCGGACGAACTCCTCCACCGGGAGGTGCTTCCCGGACGGCCGGAGGTACTGGCCCAAGGTGAGGATGTCGCAGCCGGCCGCGCGCAAGTCCCGCATCGCCTGCGCCACTTCGGCCCGCGTTTCGCCCAGGCCCAGCATGATGCTGCTCTTGGTGCGCATCCCGCCGCGCTTGTAGAAGTCGAGCACCTCGAGCGACTGGCGGTAGCTGGCGCGGCGATCGCGGACGCGAGGCGTCAGCCGCTCCACCGTCTCTAGATTGTGCGCGGCCACGGTGGGCTGCGCGTCGATGATCATCTGCAGCGCGTCCCGCGAGCCCTGGAAGTCCGGCGTGAGCACCTCTACCATCGTCTTCGGCGCGGCCCGGCGCAGCTCCACGATGGCCTGGGCGAAGTGCGAGGCGCCGCCGTCCTCCAGCTCGTCGCGATTCACGGACGTGACCACCAGGTAGTCGAGGCCCAGCCTGCCCACCGCCTCGGCGAGGTGGCGCGGCTCCAGCGGATCGAGCGGCGCCGGGATCCCGCTGTTCACGTCGCAGAAGCGGCAGCCGCGGGTGCAGACGTCGCCCATCAGCATGACGGTGGCGGTGCCGCCGCCCCAGCATTCGCCGACGTTGGGGCAGCTCGCTTCTTCGCAGACGGTATGGAGGTTCAGCTCGCGCAGCGTCCGCTTGACGTGCTCGTACCGGCCGCCACCCGGCATCCGGACCTTGAGCCACTCCGGCTTGGGCTCGCGCGCTTTCCGGGGCGCTCCCCCAAGCTGCACCAGCGATTCCGCCATGAGGGCGGCGGTATAACCGAAACCGCCCTTTGGTGCGAGAACCGCCGTGAACCCTCAGGAGCAGGGATGGAAGACGGCGCCCAGCACCGCCCGGGCGACGCGCTGCGCAATCCCCGGTACGTCGACATCCGGCGCAACTCTCCCGGCGATCCGGTTGGTCAGGCGCATCCGCGAAATGGGACAGGTCATGCCGGCCGTCGCGCCGCCCGTGGCCAGATGACCGCCGACCGACAGCGCAAGTGCCAGGAATCCGGCGGCAAATCCCCGGCGCCACGACGTTGACTCACTCATCGGAGCCTCCCCGCGCACCCGAGTGAACACCTGGGCGGGCATATCCTTCCCGCAGTAGGTGATCCTTGAACGCGAGCGGTTTCCCGAACCACACGATGATCGCGCTCAAGTGTAGCCCCTAAGCCGCCTTCGGCGGCCGGGGCTAGATGTGCAGCGGTTTCCCGCGCACTCCCAAAGCGGCCTCGGTCAGCGCTTCCGAGAGCGTCGGATGCGGCCGCATCACATGGAGCATCTCCTCGCTGGTGGTCTCCAACCTGAGGAGCGAGCAGGCATCCGAGATCAGCTCGGTCGCGCGAGGTCCGACGATGTGAACGCCGAGCACCTCGTCGTATTTCTCCTCGGCCACGACCTTCACCATCCCTTCGGGAAGGTTGAGGATGCGCGCCTTGCCGTTGGCGGAGAACGGGAACGTCCCGATCTTCACCTTGTACCCGCGCTCCTTGGCCTGCTTCTCGGTGAGCCCGATGGAGGCGACCTCCGGCTCGGAGTACGTCGCCCCGGGCACCAGGTCGTAGTTCACCGGGTGCGGCCTCTTCCCGGCCAGCCGGTCCGCCACGAACTCTCCCTCGACGAACGCCAGGTGCGCCAGCTGGGGATGGGAGCGTCCGGGGATCGCCACCACGTCGCCGATGGCGGAGACCCAGCTCTCGCCGGTCAGCAGCGTGGCCGGGTCGATCAGTACGAACCCCCGCTCCACCTTGATGTTGGGGAACTTCTGCAAGCCCGCGTCCTCGCTCACCGGCCGGCGCCCCACGGCACAGAGGAGGAGATCGGCCTCGAGCACTTCGGTTCCCTTGGAGGTGGTGACGGTCGCGACCACGACGTCGCCCTTGATGTCCACCTTCTCCAGCTTGGCGTTGGTGAGCGCCTTGATCTTGCGCTTGCGGAACGCCTTCTCGAACTCGGCGGAGATGTCCTCGTCCTCCAGCGGCAACAGGCGCGGCAACAGCTCGACGATGGTGACCTCGCTGCCGAACCGGCGGTACGCGCTGGCGAACTCCGCCCCGACCGCTCCCGCGCCCAGCACGATCAGGCGCTTAGGGACCACGACGTTCTCCAGCAGCTCGTCGCTCGTGACCAGCCGCGGCCCGATGGTCATTCCCGGAAGCAGGCGCGGCGCCGAACCCATCGCGAGCACGACGTGCTTCGCCTCGACGATCTGCTCCTTCCCGTCGGGGCCGGTGACCGAGACCTTGCCGGGGCCCGCCAGGCGACCGTGGCCCTGGATCCGATCGACCTTGTTCTTGCGGAAGAGGAACTCGATCCCCTTGCTCGACTTGTTGGCGACGTCCTCCTTGTATCTCCGGACGCCCTCCATGTTCAGCTCCACCCCGCTGGCCTTCACTCCCACCACCTCGCCATGCTGCGCCTCGTCGTAGACGTCGGCACTGTGGAGGACGGCCTTGGTAGGAATGCAGCCGCGCAGGGTGCAGGTCCCGCCGACCCGCGGGTCCTTCTCGATGACCAGGGTCTTCAGGCCGTTCTGGCCCGCGCGGATGGCGCAGACGTAGCCGCCGGGGCCGCTGCCGATGATTGCGAGATCGTAGTTCGCCACGAAGCGTCTCCCTCGTACCCGAAGAGGCGCGGGTGGTAGCGCCCGGAACCTGTGATGTCAACCGCGGCGCGCGGGGAGGCCGGCGGCCTCCCGGACCACCGCCGCGATGCCACTCCAGTCCCAATCGCCGCGGCCCTTGGCCAGCGATTCGAGGAAATGGTCGCGCAACAGAGACGCGAGCGGCAGGGGCGCCTTGACCTCGTCGGAGGCGGCGAGCGCGAGCGAGACGTCCTTGAACCCGAGCGGCATGGCGAAGGCAGCCTCACTGCCTCCCGAACAGCGCCTTCAGCCGCCCGGCGATCCCACGGCCCAGCACCGTCCGGTACACGCGCAGGCCGATGTTCCAGGCCTTCCTCGAGTACGGGTAGTACCAGAAGGCGGGGAAGTTCAGCCGCTCGAGGTTGACGTGCCGGACCTCGGAGAAATCGCGCAGCGCGTGCTTGCCGTGCACCCGGCCGAGCCCGGAGGACTTCACTCCGCCCCAGGGAGTCTCCGGCGCGGCATGCGTGTACAGCGTGTCGTTGTGCATCACCGTGCCGGCGAGGAGCTCGTTCGCCAGCCGGTCCGCCTTCGCGCGATCCTTGGTGAAGACGTAGGCGGACAACCCGTAGGGCGTGTCGTTCGCCAGCCGGACCGCCTCCTCCTCCGTCCGGAACGTCATGATCGGCAGCATCGGCCCGAAGGTCTCCTCCCGCACGATGGCCATGTCGTGCGTGGTGCCGGTGAGCACGGTGGGCCGGATGAAGCGGGCGCCTTCCGGCGTGACCTGGATCTCCCCGCCCGCCAGCACCTTGGCGCCCTGCTGTCGCGCCTCTTCCAGGTGCCGCCGCACGACGTCGACCTGGGCCTGCGTCGTCATCGCTCCGACGTCCACGTCATGTTGATTGGGCTCGCCCTGCCTCAGCTCCTTCGCCAGCGCCACCACTCTGTCGGTGAACGGCTTCGCCACGCTCTCGTGGACGTAGACCCGCTCCACCGAAGCGCAGGTCTGGCCGGAGTTGGCGAACGCGCCCCAGGCGATCTTCTTCGCCGCCAGGTCCAGGTCGGCGTCCGGCAAGACGATGGCCGGGTCCTTTCCGCCCAGCTCCAGGACGCAGGGGATCATCTGCTCCGCCGCCAGAAGGTTCACCTTCTTGCCGGTGGGCACCGAGCCGGTGAAGACCACCATGTTCACGCCGGATCGGATCAGCTCCGCGCCGACGTCGCCCTTGCCCTGCACCACGCCGAAGAGGCCGCGCGGCAGTCCCGCTTCCTCGAGGAGCGCGCGCGTCTTCTCCAACACGATGGGGGTGAACTCGCTGGGCTTCACCACCACCGCGTTGCCCGCCGTCAAGGCCGCGACCGCGTCGCCGACCGGGATGGAGAACGGGTAGTTCCAGGGCGAGATGATCCCGATGACGCCGCGTGGGTAGAAGCGCAGGTACGACTTCTTGTGGGGGAAGAGGTGGAGCGGGATCTTCTCGTCGCGCAGCGCTTTGCCGGCGTGCGTGGCGTACCACTGCGTGGCGTCGGCGACCGGCAGCACCTCCATGAACAGCGACTCGTTGCGGGTCTTGCCGTTTTCCCGGGTGATGTGGTCGGAGAGCTCCTCGGCGCGCGCGAGGAGCAGATCCTTGAACCGCAAGAGCACCGCGCGACGTTCGGCGAAGGGCTTGCGCGCCCATCCGGGCTGCGCCGCGTGCGCCTGTCGAACGATCTCGCGGACCTCGGCGGGCGTCGAGACCCGCACCTCACCGAGCAGCCTTCCGGTCCCTGGTTCGTAGACGGCGAGCGTGCCCTCGGGGGTGACGGTGCCCTGCGCGGGCCGGTGCCGGATCGCGATCGCCTCTGCCATGGTTGACGTCCTCCCGGAAGCGTGGGGCCTACGCCCGCTGCTGCGCGGTGTCAATCGATCTGGGCGGTCCGGAAATTCGGATTTGACTTGGAGAGGTTACACCGCGATCCTAGGGGCCGAGGGATGTCAGGAATCCAGGACATGCTGCGGCTGGGCACCCGGCCGTTCGATCCGTCTGCCGAGCTTTCACCCGTCGAGAAGGACGGCGCCGCGGCGCAGCCGCCGACGGTGCTGGTGGTCGACGACGACCGGGCCGTGCGCGAGGTGCTCTCGGCCGTGCTCCGGGAGGAAGGGTACGGGGTCCGGCAGGCGGAGAGCGCGGACGCCGCCCTGCAGATGATGCGGGGAGAAGACCTCCCGCTCGTCCTCTGCGACGTGAAGATGCCCGAGCACGACGGCCTCTGGCTGCTGGACCAGGTCCTGCAGCGCCATCCGTACGCCGCCGTGGTGATGCTCACCGGATACGGCGATACCGAGAGCGCCGTGGATTGCCTCAAGCGGGGCGCCGCCGACTACCTGCTCAAGCCGCCCCGGGTCACGGAGCTGGTGCGCGCCATCGAGCGCGCCTGGAGCCGCAGCAAGCTCGGGTCCGCCCGGGCCCGCTATCACCAGGGCCTGGCGCGACGCGTGCGCGAGCGCACGGCCGAGCTGACCGCCGCGATGGAGCGGGTGGCGGAGTCCTACTCGAATACGCTGGCGGCGCTGGTGCACGCATTGGACGCCCGCGAGCACGAGACCAGCGACCACTCGCAGCGGGTGGTCCGCTACACCCTGGCCATCGCGCAGCGGATGGGAGTCCCGGAACAGCTGATCGAGGACATCGCCCGCGGAGCGCTCCTGCACGACATCGGGAAGATCGGCGTGCCGGACAGCATCCTGCTCAAGCCGGGGCCGCTCACCAAGGCAGAGTGGGCGGAGATGCGCCGGCATCCCGAGGTCGGATACGGGATCCTCGAGGCGATCCCCTTCCTGCGCCCGGCCGCCGAGATCGTCCTCGCGCACCAGGAGCGCTGGGACGGCGCCGGGTACCCCAACCGCCTGCGCGGCGAAGCGATTCCGCTGGGAGCGCGCATCTTCGCCATCGCCGACACGCTGGACGCGATGACCAGCGACCGGCCGTATCGGAGGGCGGCGACGTTCGCGCAGGCGCGCCAGGAGATCTCGCGCTGCGGCGGCACCCAGTTCGATCCGCGCTGCGTGCAAGCCTTCCGGGAGATCCCGGACGAAGAGCTCGAGGCCCTCCGCCAGGAACACGCGGCTTAGAATGCATCTCATGACCCCTGTGGCGATGTGCGCGCTCGAGCGCAGCCCTCATCCGGCCTTCGGCCGGCGGGGCTGACCATGCGCCTCTCCTTCACCGAGCGCGCTTCGCAGGCGGTGCTCGCCCGCGCCCGGGAGGCGGAGGTCGAGGGCTGGCTGCTGCGAATCGCGGTGGTGGCCGGCGGGTGCAACGGGCTCACCTACGACTTCTACTTCATCGAGAGCGCGGGGCCCGACGACACCGTGGTGGACCAGGGCCCTCTGAAGATCGCCGTCGACCGCGCCAGCGCGGCCCTGTTGGACGGCACCGTCATCGATCTTCCGCGCGGTCCGGGTTTCCGCTTCGACAATCCGCGCGCCCGCAAGACCTGCTCCTGCGGCGCGAGCTTCGAGACGTGAGGTGCCGAAGATCCTCCGCACCGGCGCGATGCTGCTCACGGTGGCCGTCCTCGTCTGCCTGGTGGGATTCGTCCACGCCCGCGTCTCGGGCGGCCCGGCCGAGTCGGCGCGTCCGTGGATGTACGGGCTCCTCGCGTGCTTCGGCTTGATGGCCGTGGCCGCGGCGTACATGGCGCTGGTCGGCGCCTACCACACCGTCCTGGCGCTGTTCGGCTGGGACGGCGGCCCGGGCATCCTGCGCAAGAACCCCAACTACGTGCCGGGAAGCGACGAGCCGCTCCCCGACGGCACCCGGCTCGACGAGCACGACTGAAGCGGCTCAGGCCGCGGCGGGCTTGGTCCCCATCCGCACCGGCTGCGGCTCGACCACGCTGCCGGTCCGGGCCAGGGCGGCGTTCCGCGCGAACTCGAGCGACTCCTGCACCAGCTGCTCGGGAGCGCGCTCCACGACGGTGGGGTGCGTCTTGTCTTCCAGGTGCGTGTGCGTCTTCATCGAGCAGAACTTGGGACCGCACATGGCGCAGAACTCCGCCGTCTTGAAGGCGTCGTGCGGGAGCGTCTCGTCGTGCTTCGCCTTCGCCGCCTCGGGATCGAGCGAGAGCGCGAACTGCTGGTTCCAGTCGAACGCGTACCGGGCGCGCGACAGGGCGTCGTCGCGATCGCGCGCCCCCGGCCGGCGCCGCGCCACGTCGGCCGCGTGCGCGGCGATCTTGTACGCGATGATCCCCTGGCGGACGTCGTCGGCGTTGGGGAGCGTCAGGTGCTCGGCCGGCGTGACGTAGCAGAGCATGGAGGCGCCGTGCCATCCGGCCAGGGCGGCGCCGATGGCGCTGGTGATGTGGTCGTATCCGGGAGCGACGTCGGTGGTGAGCGGACCGAGCACGTAGAAGGGCGCCTCGAAGCACGCCTCCTGCTCGATCTTCATGTTCATCTCGATCTGGTCCATCGGCACGTGGCCGGGACCCTCGATCATCACCTGGACGTCGTGCTCCCAAGCCTTCTGTGTCAGGTAGCCCAGGACCCGCAGCTCGGCGAACTGCGCCTGGTCGGAGGCATCGGCCAGGCAGCCGGGGCGGAGGGAATCGCCCAGCGAGAAGCTGACGTCGTAGCGGGCGAAGATCTCGCAGAGCTGGTCGAAGTGCGTGAACCAGGGGTTCTCCCGGCCGGTGGCCAGCATCCACTGCGCCATCAGGGCGCCGCCGCGGCTGACGATCCCGGTGATGCGGTGCTGCGCCAGCGGGAGGAAGTCGCGGAGGATGCCGGCGTGGATAGTCATGTAGTCCACGCCCTGCTTCGCCTGCTCCTCGACGATGTCGAGCAGGTCCTGCGGCGTCAGGCTCTCGATGCGCTTCACGCGCTCGATGGCCTCGTAGGTGGGGACGGTCCCCAGCGGGACGGTGCTGGCCCGGAGCAGCTCGTCGCGGATGTGGGGGATGTCGCCGCCGGTGGAGAGATCCATCACGGTGTCGGCGCCGTACTTGAGGCAGTACTCCAGCTTGTGCAGCTCGCTCTTCGCGTCGCCGTCGATCTGGCTGTTGCCGATGTTCGCGTTGATCTTGCACTTCGCCGCGATGCCGATGCACATCGGCTCCAGCTCGGGATGGTTCACGTTGGCGGGGATGATCATCCGTCCCCGCGCGACCTCGGCGCGGATCAGCTCGGCCGGAAGGCCCTCGCGGCGCGCGACGTGCTGCATCTCCTCGGTGACCACGCCGGTGCGCGCGAAGTGCATCTGCGTGACGTTCGGCAGCCCGCGCCGGCGCTCGATCCATTCTGCGCGCATGATGACCTCCTCCGGGGGCCCAGGACACTAATGTCCGCCCGAGGGAGCGTCAACCGACTCGAGCCGCACTCCTGCGTCAGCGCGCCCCCGCTCCGGTCCCGGTCCCGGGAGCGCTCTTCAGCTCGTTGACGAGGCGGCGCGCGCCATAGATGTGGTCGAGCGCCTCGATCAGGGCGGAGCTGTGGACGGCCACGGCCCGGTTCACCGTCTCGTCGAAGCCGTACTCCCCGCCCAGCGACTGGATGTTGCCGTCGAAGATGAGACCGACGATCTGCCGGTCCTGGTCGAAGACCGGAGAGCCGGAATTGCCGCCGATGATGTCGTTGCTGGTGCAGAAGTTGAACGGCGTCTCGAGCTTGATCTGCTGGCTCTCGTTGGCGCGGATCCAGCTGTCGGGCAGCTTGAACGGCTCGCGCCCGGTGGCCCGGTCGAAGGCGCCCGCCATGGTGGTGAACGGCGACACGTGATGACCCTTCTCCTCGTATCCCTTCACGGCGCCGTAGGAGAGGCGCAGCGTGAAGGTGGCGTCGGGGTAGTTGCTCTTGCCTTCCAGCTCGAACTTCGCCGCGGCGACGCGCTCGGCGCCGCTGATCTCCAGCGTCTCGATCTCGTCGTCGTGCCAGGTGCGCAGCGCGCGCGCGTCGGGCTCGACCAGGCGGGCGAGCTGGATCATCGGATCGTTGGAGGCCTGCACCGCCTCCCGCCCCGCTTGCCAGAGCTGCTCGCGCACCTTCACCTCGTAGAGCTTCGTCTGCGTCAGCTCCTGCGCCAGCTCCTGCGGGCTCTTCTTCCCCAGGACCTTCTTCACCAGCGGGTGGTCCGCGCCCAGCTCCTCGCGCAGCTTGGTCAGCGCATAGGAGAGCCGGAAGACCTCGAACTCCGGGTAGAGGGGCGCCTTGGAGAAGAGCTTCTGCTTCAGCTGGGGGAGCCTGGCGTCGGTGTACTCCTTCAGGCGCTGCTCGTTGGGCTTCTGCAGCTCCTCCGTCCCCCGGACCAGGTCGCGCGCGATCCTGTACAGCGGCGAATTGAACCCCGCCGCCTGCTCCACGTACTGGTACTCCTTGTGGCGCGGCTGGAACGCGGCGATGGCCTTCGCCACGTCGTCCCAGGCGCTGCCGTACTTCTGCTTGAGCGAAGAACGCGCGTTGACCTTCGCCCGCAGCGCGCGCTCGCGCTGCTCCTTCTGCTTCCAGAGCGACGGCGTGACCAGCGCCTCGAAGCGGCCCTTGAGCGCCTTGTAGCTGTTCTCCACGCTGCGCAGCTGGTTCTCGCCGATGCGGTAATGCTCGGGCGAGGTCTCGGTGAACATGGTGAGAGCGCCCCGGTACTGGGCCAGATCGAAGATGCGCTCGGGCAGCGCGATGTCGCGCTGGTATTGCAGCTGCGCCATCGTCAGCTCGCGGTCGGTCCCGCCCGGGTGGCCGGAGACGAAGGTGAGCTGGCCCTCCTTTGCGCCACTGGGCGAGAACTTGAAGTAGTGCTCCGTGCGCGCGGGCTTGCCGTCCTCGTAGGCGCGGATGAAGGAGACGTCCAGGTCGTAGCGGGGGAAGTTGAAGTTGTCGGGATCGCCGCCGAAGAAGGCGATGGCGACCTCCGGCGCGAACACCAGCCGCACGTCCTGGAAGCGCTTGTACCGGTACAAGCTGTACTGCCCGCCGTGGTACAGCTCGACCACGTCGCAGCGCAGCTTCTCGTCGCCGGCCGAGCATTCCTTCTCCAGCGACGCCATCGCCGCCTTGCGCTTGTCGTTGTATTCCTTGCCGGGCTTGAGTCCCTTGGTGGCGCCCTGCACCTTGGCGGTGACGTCGCTGATCTGGACCAGCTGGTTCAGCTCGATCTCGGGGCAGCGCACTTCGTTCTCGGGAGCCGCCGCGGAAAAGCCTTGCGCCACGAAGTCCTTCTCCTTGGTCGAGAGCTGCTCGATGCAGGAGTGGGCGCAGTGGTGATTGGTCATCACCAGCCCGTCCGGCGAGACGAAGCTGCCGGAGCAGCCGCTGGCGAGCCGGACCGAGGAGAGCCGGGCCGCGGAGAGCCACTGCGCGTCGGGCGCGAAGGCGTACTTCTTCTGGACCTTCCCGGAGGGGAAGTTGTCGAGCGTCCACATCCCTTCGTCGGCGCGAGCTGCGAACGCGAGGATGACGGCGGCAAGAAGGACGGCGTGCTTCATCGCGATGATCTCCGGAAGAGGCGGGCGCCGCTGTGTGCCCTACCCGTGAGCGGACGTCAAGGTAGTCACGGCGCGGCCACGGCGGCGAGGATGGTCCTCAGACGCGAGATCTCCACCGTCAGCTCGGGATCGTTCAGCCACTCGCCCGGGAAATGGCGCTGGGAACGGATGTAGGCGTCGAGCTGCTGATCGCGCCCGTAGAGGGCGGCAGCGGCCTTCACCGCGTCCGCCAGCTCGCCGCGCGCGACCTCCGGCGTTCCCAGGTTGAACTGGGCGGCTTCCAGGTGACGCCCCGCGCGCGCGAGCTGCGCCCGGTCGTGCAGGCGCAGGCTCTCCCGCCTGGACACCACGGACAGCGAGTCGAGGAAGCGGGCCAGGTTCTCCACCGCCTGCCGGATCTCGAGAGCGGGCGGCGGCTGGACCTTGGCCAGCCGGTACAGCGTCGCGCGGGTCTCGAGGAAGATGCGCTTGTCGCTGGTGCGCAGCTGCGGCAGCGCCCGGGTGCGCGAGAATGCATGCACGTCCTTCAGCGCGTCCTGCAGCACCGTCACGATGCGGTCCTCCGACGCGGCCGCGACGCGCCTGGCGTGGCCGCGAAAGAGGAACGCCAGGTTGGTGGTCGCCTGCCGCACCAGGAGGCTGTTGGAGAGCTCGCTGACGTAGCCGGGGACGACGGTCTCGCGATCCACCTCCATCACCAATGTGCAGACCTGGAAGATGAGCTCGCCGAGCGCGGCGCGGACCCGTCCGCGGAACTCGAGGAGGTCCTGGATCAGCATCCAGGGATCGCTCATCACGGTGGGATTGCGCAGGCGGTCGCCCAGGCGGGTGACGTCGGAGCGCATTCCCGAGCACACCGCGGCCACCAGGCTGGCGATCTCCTCCTCGGGGGTGCGCGGCTCGTCCTCGGCGGCAGGAGCGTCCGCGGAAGGGCCGAAGGCGGCGTCGAGGTCGTCCTCCTCGTCCGCCTCCGCCGCGGAGGGAAACTGCGCACTCGCTCCGGCGATGACTTCGTTGACGAACTCGACGGTGCTGCCCACCACCGGGGCCAGATCCTCCCAGAGCGCGAGCGTGTGCCCGCCCTGCTCTTCGTCCGCCGCGAAGCGGACCAGGTCGTTGAGCTCGGTGAGCTTGGCGATGGCGTCGGCCGCGGCGTGCAGCAAGATGGAGACGCGCTCGCGCAGGGGCCCGTCGAAGCGCTGGACCACTTCGGCCAGCCGCCGGTCGACGCCGAGGCCCGCCGGATCGTCCGAGGTCTGGGCCACCTCCGGCTCGATTCGCATCCCTGCTCCTGGCTAGCACGCCACCGTAAATCGGCCATATTTCGGTTGGCCCGTCAGGGCTGTGACGGACGACACCAGGGAGCACTTCCGGCTACCCCTGGAAGCTCAGCGGGAGCTGAAGTCGAGCTCGCCCCGCCAGCGCACCGCGACCGGCTTGCCGTCGCGCCGGGCCGGCGCGTAGGTGCAGCCCGCGATGAAGCGCTGGATGGCCTGGAGCGCGCCGGCGGATCCCTTGCCGGTGACCTTGACCTCGGTCACCTTGCCGTCGGCGGTCACCAGATATGTGGCGCGGACGACGCCGCTGACCGTCTCGCCGGGGGGAATCTCCGGTCCGGCGCTCTTGCAGGACTTGCGGACGGGATCGGTCTGGTTCTCGCCCGTCTCGATGCGCAGCGGCTTCTTGGCGGCCGGGGCCTCGGGAGCGGCGTGCGCGCAGCCGATCAGCGCCAGGATCAGCGGCGCGATCAGCGGGTAACGTTGAATTCGACCTGCCACCGCACCTCCACGGGCTTGCCGTCCTGCAGGACCGGATCGTACTTGCACGACTCCAGATATCTTCTCACGGCGGCCGCGGTCCCCGCGCTCACCTGATCCTTCACCACGACGTCCCTGACCGTGCCGTCGTGCCGGACGAGAAACTCCGCCGTCAGCTTGCCTTTGACGCGCTCCCGCTTGCCGAGGCGGATACCGGCCGGGTCGCATCCGTGAGGCGTGCCGAGATAGCGCGTCTCCAGATTCTTGGCGGCCGCCAGCTTCTGGCAGTGCTCCTCGATCGACCCGCGGGTCTTCTTCAGCGCCCCGAGGACGTCCGCGGGAGCTCCGTCGGGGAGAACGTCGATGGCCCGCTGCACGGATTGGATCCCTTTCGCGCAGTCCCCGGTGCCGGCCTGGGCTCCTCCGAGCGCCGCGAGAAGGTCGGAGCGTCCCGGCGCAATGGCCACGGCGCGCTTCGCGTGCTGCAGCGCCTGGTCGAACTTGCCCTGTCCGACTTCCGCCCAGGCGAGCCGCGAGAGCACGGTCGGGTTCTCCGGAGCGAGCTCAGCGGCTTTTTGCAATGCCGGAAGATCGTGGTCATGCCTGGCGGCGTAGACGAGCCATGCCCGCCAATCCTCGGGATGCAATCGGGTCGCGGCCGCGACATCTCCGCTCTCCGAGAGCTGGATGGCGAGCGGATTCCCCGGATCGGCCTGCAGCGCCTGCGCCAGGAGCCAGGCCTTTCGCGCCTCACGCTCCGGTGTTCGCGGGTAACCGACCGAGAGCCGCTGGAGATCGGCGAGCGTCGCGTAGACCTCTCCCTCGGGCAGCGTGCGGTCAACGACGGATCCCTTCCAACGGGGAGCATCCACGATCCCCCCCAGCGGCTGGGCCCTGCTCAGGTACGCGCTGACACCCTCCTGCATCCTTGCTTCAGTCAAATCCGGGAATGCGCCGGCGAAGGCGTAGCCGGCGTCTTCTCCGCGCGCGAGACGCTGGATCAAGTCTTCGAACGCGTTCAGGCGCTGGTCGATCAACCAGCGCACCAGCGCCCAGGCGCCGGTCTCGAACGCCCAGACCTCGCGGCCTGACATCCGCTCGGCCTCGCGTCCCGTGTTGATGATCTTCCAGAAGCTCGGCACTGGGTAGTCTCGCAGGAACAGCAGCCGATCGCGGCTCCAGTCGCCCACGATCGCCTGCCCGCGCACGCGGTCGAACCGGAGCGTCTCCAGGTAGCAGGCGAGTCCTTCCGCGACCCAGCGCGGGTTGCGGACGAGGAACTGGTTGGTCACCACGTGCGCAAGCTCGTGCTTGAGGAACCGCCGATCCTTGGGGTCGCTCCCGCTGATCACCACGATCGGCTCGCCGAAGGCGTTCTCGGCCACGAATCCCTGCAGGCCCTCCGCCGCGTACTCCTGGAGCTCGCCGTCGTCGGCCAGGACGATGACCTGCGTCTTGCCGGCCGGAAGGTCGCGGCGGCGCCAGCTGGCAACGAAGAGCGCGGCGCGGACCTCCTCGAGGTCGACCGCCACGCGTCGTGCGTCGACCAAGGGGAGATCGGTGCGGATCGCGAAATTCTCCGTCTGAAGCTCGTGCCAGCGGCCAGGCTGGATGGCGCGGGGACCGTGCGCACAGGCAACAATCAGCGCTGCGAGAAGGACGAACCTCACGGGACCCTCTTGAACTCGAACTCCTCCCGGACCTGCCGGGCGACCGGCTTCCCAACTCGCGACGCCGGTTTGTACTTGCACGACTTCACGAACGTCCGTACAGCTTCGAGCACCGGCTTGCTGGTGGTCCCGGAGACCGTCACCTGGCCGACCTGACCATCCGTGCCGACCTGGTAGACCGCGCTGACGGCGGCATCGATCGAGTCCTTCTTCGCCAGCCGCGGACCTTCTCCGTCGCACGACTGGAGCGTCGGTTCGGCCACCGGAACGCATTCACGGCGGAACCTGGCGATCGTTTCGCTCGTGCGACCCAGGTACTCCTTGCTCACGCCGTCGGGCATGACCTCGAGCACTCGATCCTCGGTGACGGAAGCATCGTCGCAACGTCCGGAATGGGTGAGCAACGCCGCGAGATCGAGCAGCAGGTCCGGCCGGCCAGGTTCGAACTGCACGGCGCGGAGGGCAAGCGAGACTCCTTCGTCGACCGCGCCCGCCTTCGCCTTCTCGTGCGCGAGCTCCGCCAGGACTTCCGGATCCTCCGGCGCGATCCGCGCAGCTTGTTCCAGCGCCGCGATGTCTCCCCCAGCCCGACCCGAGCGCAACAACCATGACCGGACGTCGTCGGGATGCGCCGCCGTCGCGGCGACAGGATCGCCTTGACCGGACAACTTCAACGCCAGGGGATTGGCCGCATCCGCCTGGAGAGCAGCCGCCAACTCCGCTTGGTACCGAGGATCTTTTTCCCCATGCCATGACCTGCGGATTTGCGCCCGTTGCGCATGGATCTCGGCCGCGGCCACGTCCCGGACGGCGATGGGCCCTGGATATCGGGGGACCTTGGTGGTGGTGAGCGACTTGTATCTCCCATCGCGGACATAGGTGGCGATGGTTGCGCCGATCCGCGCCACCGGGAGAGACGGAAATGCCTGCTCGAACGCCTTCACGGAGGATTCACCGCGCGAGATGAGGTCGAGATAGCGGTTGAAGCCAGCGGCATCGTTGTTGATCAGCCAGTGCACCAGTGCCCAGGCCTGCGTCTCGAAGGCGTAGCTGTCGTCCCACGACGCTCTCAGGTACGAGCTGTCCATCCGCAACACCTTCTCGTAATCGGTGATTGCGGAACCCCACCTCAGATATTCCAACCTTCGCCCGCTGGCCTCGCCGACGCGAAGCCGATCGCCGTTGTACTCTCCGCGAACGGTTTCCAGGTACGCCGCGATTCCTTCCGCGATCCAGCGCGGCTGCCTGGGCAGGAAATGCACCGACAGGCGATGGGCGAGCTCGTGGTTCAGGACCACGTCGACCCCGTCCGAAGAATCGGTGGTCACGACGATGCGCCCCCCAAATGCGTCTGGTCCGACCAGGCCGGCGATGTCGGATCGCGACACCTCGGCCAGGTCGCGCGCGTGAGCAAAATGGATCACGCGCATCCGTCCCGCGGGAGTGGTTCCGCCGCCCCACATCACCATCAGCATCAGGGCGCGGGCCCGCTCGAGACGCCTGACGATCGCCTGGGCCGTTTCCTGTGAGGCATCGGTGAGGACGACGAAGTGGTCCGACCGCAGCTCTTGCCATCCCACCGGAACCTGGGCGTCGGCCGGAGCTGGACGGGAAGCCTGCGCGTAGGAGAGGAGCAGCAACGTCACGACGGGAGCGCGTCGCATGGCTGGGCGGCACGCTAACCTGCCCGGAGGGGTGGCAGAAAGGCTCATCCCCCCGCAACTGTTACAAAAACGAGAAGGGCGTCAATCCTCGTAGGGATTGACGCCCTTCGTCGTCGCGTCTGCTTCCTTGGCTTACGCCGCCTCGTCGAAGTCCGCGAGGTAGCGGCTGAGGAAGTTGCGCGTGCTCTTCTCCACCTGCCGGACCCGCTC
>Ga0070708_100001417_pt1 | contig 18305 bp, 11 predicted proteins | sample KBSK5503metaG_FD_65469 | JGI IMG/M metagenome (GOLD analysis project Ga0070708, IMG submission 65469) | Corn, switchgrass and miscanthus rhizosphere microbial communities from Kellogg Biological Station, Michigan, USA - KBS K5-50-3 metaG | ecosystem: Host-associated > Plants > Roots >... | reverse complement strand
CACTCAACGATCGTTTTTACCAAATCAATTAGCACCCGCCAGGAATACAAAGTTGGGGACGCAAGGCTGGTGAACCTTAGTCGAGTCTTGGGCACGTTTGACCCGGTCGCTACTGCTCCCGGTTCTGTAATGGATGGCAACTCATCTTTTGTGTCAAATTCCACCAACACGGTCGGACCATTACGATTTATTTCCCATCATAAGTCCGCCGCACCGTATCAAGCTTTGTGTTTCCCTGCACCGGATTCCCACGACGATCAATCACCTCAACATCGAAGCCCGGGTACGAGAGACGAAAGCGCGTCTCTTTCCAGGTTTCCACCGTAATATCGTTTTCGGCGGCGCGATGGTATGAATATTGGGGCAGACCTTCCCGATCTCCACGCACGTCCGCCCCGTGCAGATGAAGTATGTGGACGCGAAAACCCTCTACACGTCTTATCTTTCTTTCAACATTGGCGACAGTGGACATCTTTACTTAGGCAACTAAGGTTTCTCTGATGAAGTCTTCGATCAGTTTAAGATATTGATCTCCGACTGATCCGAAGAGATTGTGTCCTGCACCAGGACAGGTTATCAGCTTTGTCTCGGGATGCTAAGATAAGTTTGTAATGAATCAGCGTGTCCATCTTACCGGGTTAACTCAGCCAGAACTGGTGTCGTTCAGCGAACAACTAGGCCTGCCTGCATATCGTGGCCGGCAGCTCTTCGCCGCCTTGCAGCACCGCCGGTTGCGCAGTTTTGAGGAGATCAGCGACCTGCCGAAGGATTTGCGCGCGCGGTTGAATGAAGTGGCGACAGCCTCATCGCTTAACCTTGAGTCGCGTTACATCTCCGCGGACGGCACTCGGCGCTATCTGATGAAGACGCATGACAATCTTCCGGTCGAGACGGTCTTTATTCCTGAGGAACGACGCGACACGATCTGTTTTTCATCGCAGTCGGGTTGCCCTTTGCAATGCACGTTTTGTCTTACGGCCCAACTCGGATTGCTCCGCTCACTAACGACCGGCGAGATTGTCGAACAAATCATCATCGCTCTCAATGATGCGTATGGCGTTGGCAAAAAGCCGCCGCGCGGTACAAACCTTGTCGGCATGGGAGCGGGTGAGCCGTTCCTCAACTTCGATGCGCTGATGAAAGCCCTACGTATCATGGCGAACCCCGAAGGACTCTACATTGTGCCCAATCGAGTGACCGTCTCAACGGCCGGAATCGTGCCGCGCATTCTCGATCTCGCAAAAATCCCGGACCGGCCCCATCTCGCAATCTCCCTTGCTGCTCCTACAGATGAACTTCGCGATGAGTTGATGCCGATCAACAAGAAGTGGCCACTCGAAGTACTGCTCAGTGCCTGCAAAGAGTTTGAGAAAACACTGAAGGCGGGAGAACGATTTACTTTTGAATATGTAATGCTCGCTGGTGTGAACGATTCGGAAGAACAAGCACGCCAGCTCGCAAACCTTCTGAACCGCCACAATCTCAAGGCTAAGGTGAATTTGATCCCGCACAACCCGGCCGACCCGTTGCCCTATCAACCTTCCACCGAAGGAAACGTTGAGCGGTTTCGGATTGTTCTCGAATCAAAGGGCATTCACACTTTCGTGCGGAGTCCACGGGGCCGGGATATCTTTGCCGCCTGCGGGCAACTTGCAGCACGGGGTGGGTCAACTATTAATCACTCAGAAGGCCAGTACCAACTGCCATAGCGAATGTGAGAAAGTCAGAAATAACATCCTGGCTTAGGAGAATTCATGATCAGACTTCCACGATGGTCGCGCTTATTCATGCTAACTACGCTCTTGCTTGTGCCCGCGAACTTGTATTCCGCGTCGCCACCACAATCCGCCGCGGACGTAAAGGTGAGGGGTTCTGTGGCAGGGGACAAGGTGAAGCGTGGGCGGGCGGCGCAGGCGAGCGTGGTTATCGATATACCTTCAAGCTTGCACGTGCAATCAAACAGACCCCTCGACAAATTCCTAATAGCTACGAAACTCGAGGTCGACGCCCCACAAGGGTTGAGCGTCGGACCGGTGAGTTATCCACGGGCGCTGGTGCGCAAATTGAAGTTCTCGAAAAAACCAGTTGCAGTTTACGAAGGCCGCGCGGTCCTTCGCTTCAATATTACGGTTCCCGCAAGCTTTTCGTCGAATTCAGCTGAAGTGAAAACAAAGCTCAGATTCCAGGCTTGCAACGACGATGCTTGCTTTCCGCCGCAAACGCGTGAGGTGACGTTGCGGGTGAGTATCGAGTAGTAGTCCGTTTCTGAACTTTGTGTTTTGTACTTGGTGCTTTGTACTTCTTCCTTAAGCGGGTACTACTAACCCAATCCATCAAGTAGTTTGAGCAACGAGTACAAAGCACCTAGTTCAAAGCTCAAAGTACACAAAAAGAAACAACTGACAACGGACTACTGACTTTTCCCTACGACTGCCATCAATCGTCCCACCTTTCCATACAAACTCTTCTCACGACGGTAAGAGAAGAACAGGTCCGTCCGACACATCGTGCAGATTGGCGCCGTGTGAATTCGCTCGGCATTGACGCCGGCCGAGACTAGTTGATTACGATTTGCTTTCAGGAGATCAACCAGCGCATGTCCTTCGCGCGTGGGTGTGAAGAGATCGTTTGCATCGTGAAACCGGCTCGCGAAGGCTTCAATAACTTCGCTGCCGACTTCGTAACAACACGCCCCAGCCGCGGCGCCAATCGCCACTCGCACATTTCCTGGTCGCACGTTATATTCACGAGTCAAACGCTCGAGAGCGTGGATGGCGATTCCCGCCAACGTTCCGCGCCAGCCAGCATGCACTGCGGCAAACGATCTTGTCCGCGCGTCTCCCAGTAGAAGGGGCACACAGTCAGCTGTCTTAACACCAGCCAGGACGCCATCAGCATCGCTAACAATCGCATCACAGTAGATAGTGTCGCCCCGTTCATTCTCAGCAGGCCTGGCATCCTGGGCATCATTAACCACGCGCACGTCAGCGCCGTGGACCTGCCAGCAACCGGCCAGGGACCACTGGCCCGGAAAAAGCTTGAGAAAGCGGCGGCGATTCTCCAGAATGTTCTCCGCCGTGTCTTGGTTAAAACCGGCAAGATTCAGTGCGTCATGCGGCATGGGGCTGGCCCCGCCGATTCGAGTGGAAAATCCATTAACAAAGCCGTCTTGCTCCAAAGGCGCACAAATCAAGGCGCGTACGCCGTCAATTTCGCGCCAGTAGAAGCCTGCTTTCGCTAGTTCTCTTTCGCTTGTGATTATTTCCATTGGTATAGACATTATCGAAGTCGTCAGAATTCGCGAAGTGCTCCTGCGCACGCCGCGCTTTGCTGAGCGTGTCTTCACGACAGCCGAGCGCGCCTACTGCGACAGCCGCGGAGTCGTCGCTGCGCAGCATTATGCCGTGCGTTTCGCGGCAAAAGAAGCGGCCCTCAAGGCCTTGCAGACGGGTTGGCGGGGAGGGATCAGCTGGCATGACGTGGAAATTTCAGCGCGTGAAAGCGGAGCGCCGTTTTTGATCTTTCGCGGACAAGTTTTGGAAGTCTTCAACAAATTTGGCGCGACTGCCACGCATCTCTCAATGTCACATACCACGCAGCATGCGATTGCGCAGGTTGTGTTAGAGAAGAGCTGACAATCAGTAAACTCTTAGGTCGGGAAGGCCGACCCTGTCCCCGCCCAGGTTTGAATGCCACACACCAACCTTCAATCATTCAACATCAGTAATCTCTCAGGTTGGGAAGGCGGACCCTGATGTTGAATGATTGAAGGTTGGTTAGTGGCATTCAAACTTGCGGCTAACGCATTTCGTTGACCAGCACTCGTCTCCCCCGCGCATCAACATCGACTCGCGTCGACTTCAATGTTTTCCAGTCCAGCGCTGCGGAATTCTCTTTGGGTGGTGCTTTCCGCTGCTGTGCAAGTGAGGTTTCAGAAACTGACTCGCTTTCTTCCGCGAAAGGATTCCCCGGAGGCGGCACACTTCCGTGAAAATAACATTCGAAGTTTGGCGCTAAGCGCTCAGTTACGGCAATCAATTCGCGTTTAGGACAAGCCAGCGTGGAAAGCAGACCTGTATCTGTATCAATCTCCACAAACTTTACACCCTCGGGACATTCGAAGTTTTTTCCACCAAGATCGGGTCGCACCTCGACCGCGCCTCTTACAAAATCGACCCAGGCCGGCAGAGCTGCTTCCGCGCCGGTCAATCCAAGCTGTTGATTGTCGTCAAAACCGATCCAGACAGCACAGACGAGATTCGGTGTATATCCGACAAACCAGCCGTCGCGTGAAGTGCCAGTCTTGCCGGCAATGGTCGTGGCGTCCACCGCACCTCGCGCTGCGTGAGCTGTTCCTCGTTCAACAACGGCTGAAAGCATGTCAGTAATCATGTAGGCCGTGGTCGGACTAATCACCTGTTCTCCGCTCGTGCCACTGAGTGTGTGTGCGCCAGGAGGTTCATCGACGGCGGCAATCACTTTCGGCCGGACGCGTCGACCGTCATTCAAGAATGCAGCATAAGCTCCAGCCAACTGAAGTGGCGTGACCTCTTCTGTTCCGAGCGCCAGCGCAGGATAACGTTCCGGCTTGGGCAAACCGAATCGTTCCGCGAGGTTGGCAATGCGTGCCAGACCGGTTTGCATTGCCACATCAACCGTAACCACATTCAGCGACTTCACGAGCCCGGTGCGCATCGTCACATCGCGCATCGAATAACCGCCGCCAAAGTTAGCGGGACGGTATATCTTGTTCCCGTCGTAAACAAACTCACGTGGCGCGTCGAGAAATGGCTGCACGGGTGATTTGCCGTCTTCCAACGCTGCTGCGTAGACAAAAGGCTTGAAGGTTGAGCCCGGTTGGCGACGCGCATCAGTCGCGCGATTGAGTTGCGATTCGGCGTAGTCTCGACCACCGACCATAGCCAGCACATTTCCGGTGCGCGGATCCAGCGCCACAAGCGCCGCTTGGGGTTTCAGCCCACGCTTGAGATAGACAGTGTCGAGCCGTTCCAATTGATGTTTCAGCGCATCTTCGGCAAGTTGCTGCAGTTCGAGATCGATAGTTGTATAAATCCGCTGGCTTTCACCCGATGCGTCAAACTCCAACTCCGCAACTCGATTTACATAGTCGACAAAGTAAGGCGCGGTTGAATTGTTCGCATTTCCCATCGGTGCAACGGCCACCGTTTCTCCGGATGCCGACGCAGCCTGGCCGGCACTTATCCAACCATCACGGGCCATTGCAGCCAGCACCGTGTTTCTTCGTGCCTGCGCATTTTCTGGGTGTCGCAAAGGCGAATAACGAGCAGGACCCTGGATCATTCCCGCAATCGTCGCTGATTCGGAAAGTGTAAGATCCTTCAACTCTCTTCCGAAAAAAATGTGGGCGGCCTCTTTGACGCCGCGGGCCGCGACTGCACCACGTTGGCCCAGGTAAACTTCGTTACAATAAAGCGCGAAGATATCTTCCTTTGACAGCCGCCGTTCCAGAGCAATGGCGAGCATTGCTTCAGCGTACTTGCGCCGGAACGTGCGTTCGGAAGTCAGATAGGTGTTTTTAACAAGCTGCTGAGTGATCGTTGAGCCACCTTGCCCCAGGCGCTCGTCGCCTGCGTTTCGCATTATGGCGCGGGCCAGACCGGCCAGATCCACTCCTGCGTGATCAAAGAAACGGCGGTCTTCTATTGAGAGAATGGCATGTACGAGCGGTGGCGGGATGTCTGTAAAGGCGAGAATCTCTCGCTGTCCAGTCTTTGAAGAAAGGTCGTTTGACAAAATCTCCGGCTCAAGAGTGAATGAATCAAGTGAAATGCCGTCACCAATCAACTCCGAGATTTTGTCCTCGGCAAAACTCACTTGAACGACGAGCGGTTGTAGTTTGTTTGTTTTACTGCGGCGAATTTCTACGCTGCTAGCCTGCCTGTAAAAGCTGCCGCTCCAAACCTCGCTGCCAGTGGACTCGACATAGCCGCACCGCCGGAGCGCATTCACAAGTCTTTCGAGAGATAATTTTTGACCCACCTGGAGCGAGCGCGGCGCCGCGTAGAGTCCAGGCCGACTCGTCAGGTAGCCTTCGGCTAGTCTGGCGTCGATGATGCGAGAATAGTATTTATACGAACGCAGCAGCGCATTACCACCGACAACTGACAACAGCAAGAAAAGTGCGATCAGATAACGAAAGGCAAGGCTTCGTTTGCCAAAGGCGGCGGCCCGAAACAAGGATGGGATAAAGTGCGCAAGTCTGTGCATCGAGATGACCCGGCGCGGATCGGGGACCGATGCAACCTCGATTGGCATAAGTAAGCAGTCCGACCTCTGATGGGCAGACTCGTGTCTGTGCTACGAGCCCTTCAGTGCTTCCCAATATTTCCTATGTTTACTATATATCGCTAATGAGGGATGAATTCTTGAACTGCAAGCAGGGGCATTCTTGCTTTTACGTTGGCAAAGTCAGTGGTCTTTTTGATGATATTTTCTTTCGCCGACGCAGGTTATACCACTTGGGTCGCGCCTGGGCGGCAGACTCCATGAGTGCAAGAATGATGGGAATACTTTCTACTCCAGCCTCATAGCCGGAGGCGATAAGCTCATCGGCGCGCGCCATTTCGTCCCAGCGTATGTGACCAACGCGCGGCTTGATCACCAAATCGGCAGCCTCCAGTTGATGCTGCGATGCCGTCCGTTGCACGACGAGCATGGACTGCAGCACGATGCTTACTACGGAGCGTGAAGGACCCATAAAGGTCGCACCCTGTGCATTCACGTCGACCGCCAGAACGATCTCGGCTCCCATCGAGCGAGCTACTGATGAAGGGACCATGGCGACCAGGCCACCATCCACCAGTTGTCGACCATCCTCGTCCATAACTGGCACATACCAACCTGGAATCGCGCAGCTCGCGCGAATCGCAAAAGGCACGTCACCCTTCTGAAGCACGACCGGTTCCCCAGTGTTGAGGTCGGTCGCTACAGCAGCAAAAGGTATCTGCAACTCCTCGAAGCGAGTTACGGGTAGGCGCGCACGCAGATACTGCTCGAGCCGTTCATTGCTTTGCACGCCGAGCCGCGACATGGTCATTCGCCCTATGTCGCGCCAACGAAGACTGCGACCAATGGCCTCAATGTCATAAAGCGGCAGACCCGAAGCCAGGGACCCGCCTACTAGTGAGCCGGCCGAGGTTCCCGCAATGCAGTCGATTGGGATCTTATGCTCAGCCAGGGCTAACAAGACCCCAACGTGAGCGATACCTCGTGCGGCACCACCCGACAGTGCGAGGCCAATGGTTGCTCTCTGTTGCTGGCGTCTTAACATGATCGAATTACTTTGCTTTGTGCTTTGTACTTTGAGCTTTGTGCTTTGTACTTTGTACTTTGTGCTTTGTGCTTTGTGCTTTGTACTCTACTTGAAGAGCACTTTACTTGTTTACCTGGACATGCAAAGCCACAAAGTACAAAGCACAAAGCTCAAAGCACAAAAACAAAGCACTCAGTTTCAAACTGGATTCAACATCACAATCTCAGCCCGCTCCCGTGCTGTGTCGAGAAAAGCGTCTGTGTCCGATTCAATCTTAGCCTCAGTCAAGATCTTTTCGATATCCGCCCGCGCTTGTTCGAGAGTGGGAACTATTTGTCCGGGAGACCGCGCTCGCAACCGCGGCACATAGGCGTCTTTGTAATAGGCGGCAATTTCATCCTGACTTATCACCACGAAGTTCCGAAACCGAAAGTCCAAATACTTCTCGATCCTCTCTCGCTGATCCAAAATCTCATTCAGTTTTTCACTTGTCAGGCCGACACGCAATAGCCGCTGCTGAAATTCGGTCGGCGACGCGAAGAGTTTTGCATATTCGTCGCGCTCCTCGTTAATTTCCTGGGCCGTCGGAGCGATTGACGGGAGTTTTTCGGCTTCCTGAAGAATCAAACGTTGGTCGATTACCAGCCGCAAGGCGCGATTCAGGTCCGCGGAAGTGGGATTGTCCAGCGGAGTGTTTGGCTCAAGTGCCAGTTGCCATAGCAAATCAGAATAGGTGATCAAATCCGTCCGTGCTCCGGCGTTAATGGTGGCTACCATCTTGTCGACCACTCGCTGCGCCGCTACGGGCGATTGCTCAAGGCAGAAAACAGTCAGCAGGCAGCAGACATTAGCCAGCACGCAAAAAGCAGTTCGTCTCAGATGCTGCGGCCAGATGATGTATAAAATGCCTGTACGGATCATTCGAATTCCCTCTAGAACGTTTGCGTGATTCTGAAATGCAAATGTCCCTGCTTGAGACGAAACACTGCCGGCGTTCCATCAAAGCCGTTTGGGCCCCGCTGCGGGATCAAGAACTCGGGTGGCTTCAAGAGGAAGCCGTAATCTACAGCCAGCGCTCCCCCGAGAGGGGTTTGAATTCTGAAACCCAAACCGACAGTGTTAGTCCAGTGAGCGCGTAAGTTCGCTGCATTGATTGCCGCCAAAATATCGCCTGGAGCGACCGGCGTCGTATCCTTCTTGCCAAACAGGTCGCCAACACGGCGGAAAACATTTCCACCGTCGTAGAAAGGCACTGCCTGGAAGGACTTTGTTAATTGAATACGAGCTTCCAGATTTACGATAGCCAGGGCGTTGCCGCCAACAGGAACAGTGAATGGATTAAGGAAGACTATCTGTTTGTTCTGATCCCGGAAAGGACCTTCTGGAATCACCACCTGTCGCGGGCCGGCTTCTTCGAAATTGAATCCGCGCAGGGTGGTCGAGCCTCCTGAGAAAAACCGCTCACTAATAGGCAAGGTAAGGTCAACCTCATCTATCTTGCCATTGCCATCACGGTCACGCGGGTTGAATATGTTGGAGAGTCCAAACGTCACATTCCCGGCCAGCACCGTGTTGCGGAGGCTGTTGAGTTTGTAGTAGCGACGATAGGTGGTCTGAAACCGGTTGAACGAAAGATTGCCGCCCAACTGCCTCAGCGCCACCGCGTAGTCCACACTGAGAAAGTCACCACGCGTGGCATCCACCTGGTTATAGCGACAAACCTCGCCTGGTGCACCAGGTTTCACATCATCGGATTCATGCCGCGTCATGCCGAGAAGGCCTCGCTCACATCGCTCACGCGTATCGCGCACCAGTGACCCGCCAATGCGCGAAAGTCGAACAGCGCGATCGGGCAGCAAGATTGGACTTACCACCAAACTCCGCAGGTTGTAGAGACGAACGTCTTCATAACTGTAACGGGCAAAGACAATCGTGTGTGACTTCTGGTCCAGCACGCGTTGGGTTTCGACCGCGGCGGTGAACCGGTTAATTGTCGGTTCGCTAACCCTCATGCCGAATATGTCAATCGGGTTCCCCTTTTCATCGAGACGCTGCACGATGCCCATGGTGCCGCGATCAATTGCCGAGCGAAAAAAACGTGTAATCGTCGAGTCGCGCTGATACTCGACGGACAGTGCCAGCGGAGCGAATTGCTTCTTGTTATAACGGGCAAAGCGCGAATCGAGATACTCGAAGCGCAGCAGCTGTTGCCGGCTGCTCGCACGCAATCGCATGCCACCCTGGCGCAGTTTGTTCATCAGGTTGACGTTGCTGATCTCAAACAAACCCAATGGGCCAAAGTCACTGGAAAACCCGCCCCCGTAATCCATTACTCGCGGCTTTTTCTCTTCAACGTCGATAATTACATCGCGCTTCTTATAGCCGGAGGCGGTGTCTCCGGCGGCCTCTGTGCGAATTATCACCTGCCGATACGCATCGGTGAGGTAGAGTTCACGCTCGGCGTCAGAGACACGATCGGCGCGCAGCACGTCGCCCTCCGCGAGCGGAATCGCTCTAATGATGGCATCGCGCTTTGTCTGTTGGGTCTTGGCATCGCCAGTCACTCCATTCACAAGGATCTGGTTGATGAAGACTTTGTCACCTTCGTTGGCAATCGTATAGACGAGCTTGACCTGCTCGTCATCGCCTTTCTTTGGCAGTTCGACAATGGAGAAATCGATTTGCGCGTTAACGTATCCTTCCCGGGCGTAACGCCCAAGCACGCGATCCCCATCGGCCCGGGCTTGCGAGCGTGAGAAGGGCGCATCTATCACAGTCTTCAGTTCATCACGAATTGTTTGGTCGGTATAAAGCTTGTTTCCTTTTACTTCGACACCGGCAATACGGGTGAGTGCGTTTTCCGTTACCTGAAACGTTATGATCAGGTTATCACCATTAATCGAAACACCCTGTAATACGTCAACGTGCGCCCTCCGATACCCGAGATCGCGCATTAGAGACTCAATGGTTCGGCGGTCCTGTTCCAGGAGCGCCGTACTCGTATAGCCGCGACCATAGCCAACAAACGGAATCAATCCCAGGGCACTTGCTTTTCGAGTCTTCAGGTCTCCTTGCACGTCCGCCAGTGTCAACTTGTTCGTTCCCGTTATGCGGATATCACTGAGATGGAAACGCCGGCCCTTCTCTACCTGGTATTGGATATCAACGGTCTTGCCACTGAGCGAAGCGGGGTTGAGGTTCTCGCATGTTTCTCTCGTCCCATTCGGCCCAGGTTCGGCGGGTGTGGGGCTTACTGTACAAACGGCCAAAACTTCAACGAAGAAATAGCCTTCCTCCTGTAGACGATTTTCAAGCCGGCGCTCTCCCTCGACTATCGCCGAGAAATCAATGATACCTTCCCGCTTGACTGGTAGTAGCTCGCGGGTAATTTTGTCGCTGACTGGGTAATCCTTAAAAGTTACATTTACCCGTGGACCAACCGCGCCACGCAGACTGATCGTGACCTGGTTCGTCTCAGCGTCGCGTATCACCTGGGCATCCTGCAGAGTCGGAGCCAGGTAACCTTTGTTGATTAGTGCGTCACGGATGCGCTTCACATCTGCCGCCAATGCTTCGCGCGTGAAGGCCGTTCCCGGTTGTAGTTGAAGCACCGGCATCCCCGCGGAATCGAAACCCTTGATGTCGCTATTGAAGGCGGCCACGCGCGTTTGTTCGCCGGGAGTGATCTTGTAAGTGACCGTAGCCCGAGTGCCGCTTGGATCGACCTGCTCAACCGGCTCGACTGTGGCGTTGAAGTAACCTCGATCGCGCAAGTAAACTTGAATCTCGTCAGCGTTGCGGACGATGATTTGTTTTGAGAGACGTGTACCAGGTTGCGCGAGATTCAAGCGCGCGCGCAGTTCATCGGTTGAGATTGGAGTGCCCGTAACCGACCCTAACTCGATCCGTACCTCGCCAATCTGGATCTGTCTCTGCACAACAAAGCGAAGCTTTATCGGACCGGTCTTGTTCGCACTCTCTTCAATTACTTCTACGCGAGCGTTAGCGACCCGTCCCGAGTCGAACAACGCCTGCAGCGAATCGCGTACGCGCACAGCAGAAAATTCGGTATTGGGAGAGACCTTGACTAGAGAAAGGAATTCCGCCTCGGCAGCAGTGTCCTGTGGAGATCCTTCAAAAACAAGCTCAAGGGAAGTTATCGGGCGGCCTTCGTACTCCTCGATGCGCGCATCCGTCTCAGCTTTCACGCAGATACCGCTCAAACCAATGAGGGATAACATCGCCGACAGCATTATGCGGGCTGCGACCATTGCCCAAGAACGGTAATTTAGACGGCATCTGTACGCAGCGCAGGCTTCCTGCATTTTGCTTTCCGCTCGCGGCATCTGTGACGACAATTGCTTAACCTGCCCCTGTGCTCAGAATCTCTTCCGGAACCGAATCTCAAAACTGAAGTTGTTGTTTCGTGTGCTCAAAGTCTGCGTGGAAGCTTGCTCATACTGCGCTGTGAACGAAAGTCGATCAGAAACGCGATATTCAAGTGACAGTATCTGATTCGGATCTGAGGTCACGTTAGTCGAATAAGTAACCGTAGCTTCCTTGCTGAGTCTCTTTCCTACGGTCAGTCGCGCTTCCGGTGTCGAACCTGAACGACCTCCGATCACTGGATTTATTTCGAAGCGCGTAAGGCCAAAAAGTTTGCTAGTGGCTCGCTGAGCAGGCGCATTAATCAAGGCATCCGTTAGTAAGCTTGTTGCCGTGCCCAATCCTGATTGCGACAAAACTGAAGTGCTGGTGTCGCTCGAAGACAACTGCCCGGTCGTGATCAGGGAAACGACATCCGCTTGCGGCAGCGCAGGCTCAGAACGGACTGTAGCCTGAGGTTGAGACAGCGGACCCGTAAGGCTTACGGTCACGCGATAACCTTTTATCTGCGATTCACCCTGGATGTTGATCACTGGATCGCCATTGCGGCTCGAAGGTAGGTCCATCAACGCCCTTGTGATGTCGTAACGGTCATTGCGGAAGTTGAGGGTGCCACTGGTTGCCGTAATTCTTCCTGAGATGACCGGATCACTTACGGGTCCATTCAACTGCAGGGAGACTGAACCAACAAGGTCAGCCAGATTATTTCTAACTACCAGCGTGTTCCTGCCTTCAACTTTCAAGTCACTAAACAGTGCACTGCGGGCGAGTTCGATCTCCGGGCCTTCTTCGATAGATTCCTGTCGTCTGAAGTTTATTAAGTCAGCCAACTCAATATCCTGGGTGTATTCAGCGCGGCGCAGATTAACCACGCCGGTTATTAACTGCTCACGCGATGAACCCCTGAGTTCAACCTCGGCATCAAGCGTAGACCTGAAGTTTTCCGGAAAAGGAACTGTTACATTGGTGCCGTGTAAGTTGATCAGAAATCTGCTAACTGTGAAGCCTTCCAGTAAGGCCCCGCCGGTTGCGGTTACGCGACCGCCACCAAGAGTTCCTTCGAGGGAATCAATCTGCGCCTGATTAGCGGTGAATCGCACCGACGCTGTAAGGTTTCCCACGGTCCAGCGTTCATTGCCTATCAAGGCCGAGACTGAGCCACCGGTAACGGAGGCAGTGCCTGTCACTCGCGGGACTTCGTAGCTGCCGTTGATGCGAACGGCCCCATCCGCCGATCCTGACGAGAAAAAGTCTGGAGAGATTCCATTCAAAACACGCAGATTCAGATTTCCGGTGACGTTTAGATTCTGCTTGCCTCCCGCTGCAGTGGCTAGCGTGCCATCAAGAACAATATTTGTTCCGGGTCCTGTAAATCGACTGTTATCAAACGAGATCTCGCTTGGTGAAAACCGAACCACGAGGGGGGCCGCAGCATTGAGCTGAATATCTTCCGCGCGGAAGCTAAGTTCAGAGAAGCTAGCTGTACCTGCCAGCCCAGCGAGGGACAGTTCACCATCTTCATTCATGAGATTTCCGGAGGCTTTGATAGTTCCATTAGCTCGCCCCGTAATCTTCATCGCGCTTTGCGGCAGAGCAATATTAAACAGACTGCTTAGGTCGGCATTGGTAAGCGTTGTTTCAATCGTGGCCGGCAAACGTTCCCCTGCCAGATTAACTTGGGCCGCGATCACCTGAGGCGAGCCTAGCATCCCGGTCGTTAGAGTAATATTGAGTTGTTTGTTCTCGGTTTTTCCGACCAGCGCAAGGCTTCCCGCCGGCCGTCCATTGATCGTTACGTCGCGTCCCTGTCCGTCGAAATTAATTTGGTAGGCCGAAAAGTCTTTCTCCAACAAATTGCCTGAGACATGAGCGGTGAAGTCGCCTACACCCGTCAGCACGGGTAGTCCGGGTCTATTTGCCAAAGTTACAAGGCGTCCTAATTGGATGCCTTCGGCTTTGCCCTGCAGATCAAAGGCTTTGCTGGTATTGTTGTAAGTCCCGCTGGCCACGATGTGTCCCGCCTGAAGTCGCGCATCAACGTTTTCGATAATGACGTTTGCGCCGTTGAAGGTTGCGCGTGCTACCAGGCTCTCGAGCGGTTCGCCCGCGAAACGGCCTGGGCCAAAACGCAAATCTGCAACTCCGTTCATGGCGTTAGGAATCCCCGTGATCTTTATCTGACCTGAGACATCCGACTGTGTGTCCGAAAATAATGAAGCGGGCGGTGGGTTGCGCATCTCATAGCTGCCTGGCTTCACAACCTCCAGCAGCGAAAGGAGACTTTTCGCGTTTACTCGATCGAGCGTCGCATTTAAGGCGATGTTGTCTGCGCCGGTTCGCGGAGCTGTCAATGAAAACGTTAGACCGCCTCCGTCTTTCTCAGTGAGCCGACCATCCGCAATTTGCAGTTCTGCTGCACTCATATTGATCGTGGCCGATAACGCGCCGAGATCAGTTCCATTAACTATCAGGGATCCCAGCATGACTCGCCCATTGAAGTCAGGCGCTGCGAGCTTGCCTTTTATCGTGCCATTGAAAGCAACCTGTCCCGCGAAACTGACTCCGTATCTACTCATTTGCTCTTCGAGATCCGGCAAAAGCCCGGAGGTGATGAAAAGACTTTGGAGTTCGGCAGCATCCGATGACGTAAGATCAACTTGCAGATTCGAATCGTTGTTGAAGGAAAACTGTCCACTCGCCTTCAGTTTGCTGGCAGGTGTTTGAATATTTACCTGTTGAATATCGAATGTGCCGCGGTCAGCGCGTACGGCAACATCCCCGGTGATAGGAATGCGATCGGCTGTCGTTTCCCCAGTCTCCGCAGTCAACTGCGTGGTGATTGTTCCTGTTGCCTGTTTGAAGTCCGTGCCCGGAAACGAGAGATCCACTTTGCCGGTGGCGCGCCCGCTAAGTGGCACTGTCGTTTGGGCGAATGCTGTGAGGGGGCCGGCAATATCCAGTCCATTGAAAGCAGCAGTCACATGAGACGTCCCGCGTTTAGTAATTGCGATGCGCGCACTCCCGCTGGCCTGTCCTTTGAAAATGTCAGCTGTGAAGTCGTTCAGTTGAATTTCCGCGCTTGTAGCTACCAGCTTTGCATGTGCCTGTCCCATGTTCATGCGACCCAACACCCCACCCCCAATGCTCAGGTCAGCACTGGCGCGATAACTTCCTGAAGGCTCAACTACGAAGACAGGTTTGGTGAGTTTGACGTTGTCTGCGTGACCATCGGCAAACTTTACAGTGCCCGCATCAATGTCAGCGGTAGATCCTTCAATGCGACGATTGTGGACAGACAGGCGTACTCCCGCGATGTTCAAGCTGCCAATCTCCGCGCCCGCGGCGCTTGTGGCGCCGACCTTCACTTCTTTCACGGCAACGCTGGTCACTCCTCCGCGGTCCACAACATCGACGCTCTTGGCAGTGACGCCTTTAACCTTTGCGCCGGAGGCGACCACGTCGCCGGCTTTAACGCTCGAGACGCTGGCCGTCGTGACATTGTTCTCGCTGCGCACACGTAAATCTGAAGCACTGATACCGTTTACTTTCGCTCCGGATGCCGCCAATCCGTTTGCGTTAAATTGGCTCGACGAAGCTGTGAGCACTCCGTTATTCATCTCGGCGCGAGCATCTCGAAGAATGAGACCCGTGATAGTTGTTCCGTAGCTTGTTTCGGCCACGACTCGAAGTTCGCCAAGCCAACGGAAATTCGTTCCTGTTCCCATCACCCGGCCTGCCAACTGCAACGCATCAAGTTGGAAATCGCCCGCGCTGAGCAGCTGGGCAACCGCACGACCGTTTAGGTCATAGCTTTTGCCCTGTCCCGATCCGCTTGCAGTGACGTTCAAACCTTGCAGTCGTACACCGTCTGCCGCGAGCGCGTCGGATTTGATCGCGCCGGTAACTTTGAACTTGTCGCCTTCGCCGGTCACAGTACCGGAAAAGTTTCCGACACCGCGTAGCGCGGTGCTCGTTTGAAGCGTGTCAGAAATCTGAGTGAGGTCAACAGACGAAGTGATATTCATCTGGTAACGAAGGGCGCGCCAATCATCCATCGTGCCCTGCAGGTGGCTCTCTGCCACCGGCGATTTCAGTACCAACTCCTGGATTTCAGCACGGGTTTGATTCACTCGGCCATTTGCCTGAACGTCAATGTTGTTAATTGCGTGTCCATCGTAGGTAAAGGTTGAATTGGACAGGCCCACTGTCACAGCGTTCGCCCAGCTTTCGGCGGGAGCATTTGGATCGTCTGGCTGAATCGTCGCCTGGAGGTTTCGTGCTTCACCGGAGATTTCATGGCGCGTATCGCCGTAGTGAATCACTCCGTTTTTTATCTCTACTTGAGCGGTGGAGTAAGCAAAAAGAATGCGGGCATTTGGTTCCGGAGCGGGAATATGTATGTTGCTAAAATTCGAACGGCCCTGATCGTCAAAGGTGACCCACGTTTCAAAACCCTCGATCTGGAGATTCTTCAGATTGATGTTACGACGCAGGTTCAACGCGTAAAGATCTTCGATTCGAATGGTGGCCAGCAGGCGATCAATCTTCCCGAGCTTGTTTCCAGTCTGCGCGTCGTACAAGTCGACTCCCAGCATCTCAACCGTTTGTGGCGGAAAACCCGCATGGAAGCTCTTGATGTCGGCGCGAATACCGTACGTCGCGAAGGTGTCCTTGATTTGGCCTGCGACGTAGCGATCGATAAACCCGAATCGATAAAGAATGAGGACAAGCAGAATGAGAGCCAGTGCGCCCACGCCGAGTATGAGTCCGGCAATGATCGCATGGCGGCGTTCAAAGTAGAGCCAACGCCTCCTTAGCGTCGGGTGCGCCTCGGGCGGCCGGCCGGCCGAGTCTCCTGGAGTATTAGGATCGTCTATACTCATAACAAACAGCCGCCCGTGCGATCTGGGAGAACTTCGAATACTAGAGGGAGAGGGCGAAAGTTGAAAGAGCCTCGCGCACCGGAGAGAGTTAAGAGACCCTTTGGTGGTCCAAAACCCAGCGCGAGCCCCGGGCACTTACGTGCGTCATTCTTTCTTGTTCATTTGCGGCAACCTGGTTGTCGTCTCCTGGTCATTGAAAGATGCTGGTTCACCCAGGGGAACGTTGCCCACAACCGTGAGCTCGAAACCTTCGAGTGCCGCCACTTTGGGGGGATGATTAGACAATAATAGTATCTGTCGCAAACCTAAATCGTGGAGGATCTGTGCCCCAACGCCGTAATCGCGATCAAGTCCATAGCCCGTTTCCAGGCTCGCCTCGCGTTTACTCAATCCGCTCTCCTGCATAACGCTGTAGGTGCGCAACTGATTGACTAGATCAAGACTGTGTTCGCGCTGGCGCAGGTATAAGACCACGCCTCGCGCTTCGGCTGCGATCTTCTCCAGTGCCGTATGAAGCTGGAAACCAGTATCGTCGATTAGAGATCCAAACATATCACAGGTCACGTTTTCCGTATGGACCCGTACCAACACCGGATCGTCAGTCCTCACTTCACCCATGACCATCGCCAGATGGACGTCGCCGTTGATGATGTTTTCGTAAGCAATCGCGCGGAAGCGTCCATAGACGGTTGGAAGGTTGGTTTCGACGACGCGTCGTACAAGTTTCTCTTTACTGATGCGATACCTTACCAGGTCAGCAACCGTGACCATCTTTAGATCGTTTGCTGCGGCAAATGCCTGGAGTTGTGGCAAGCGAGCCATCGTGCCGTCTTCATTCATGATTTCGCAAATGACACCGGCAGGATATAGGCCGGCGATCCTGGCAATGTCGACGCTCGCTTCGGTCTGTCCGGGACGAACGAGTACGCCACCGTTCTTTGCCCGCAGTGGAAAGATGTGTCCGGGTCGCGCCAGATCCTGTGGCCTCGACTTCGGATCAACCGCTACGAGTATTGTCGTCGCACGATCGGCCGCCGAAATGCCGGTCGTGATACCCCGGCGGGCATCGATTGAGACTGTGAAGGCGGTGCCGAGAAAAGAGGTGTTGTCAGCGACCTGTGTTGTCAGATGCAACTCGTCACACCTCTCTTCAGTAAGCGGTAAGCAGATCAAGCCACGCGCATTGCGCGCCATGAAATTAATGATCTCCGGTGTCACCTTTTCGGCGGCACAGACCAGATCGCCCTCGTTCTCGCGATCCTCGTCGTCGACGATGATGACCATCCGCCCTTCACGTATGTCTGCGACGGCGGCTTCGATTGAGGCAAAAGGCATAAAGGAATTTCGATCTTCGATTTTTGATTTCCGATTGTCCATTCGAGAACCAGGGTTTACAAAACAGCAAATCGGAAATCGGTGAATGCAAAGCGTCCCCATGTTAACCCAAACTGCTTCATTTTTTCGAACGAAGCGGTCCGTCGGGCGCCAGCAGGACCTGCCCGCGATGACAATTGGGGTCCCAGCAAGATCGAGTCCGCAAAATCATTAGACTCTTGAGGATGATCGAAGAGAGAAGGCAGTTATTCGCCGACAGGTGTCGAAAGCTTGAAAGCCACTAATCAAAATAGATAAATCACTCAACCTAATAACCTCACACGTCGGGAAGGTGGACCCTGTCCCCGCCCAAGTTTGTAGCCACTCTGCCAGCAATCAACAGATGACCTCAGCAATCCTGGAAGCAG
>Ga0070708_100001416_pt1 | contig 18313 bp, 20 predicted proteins | sample KBSK5503metaG_FD_65469 | JGI IMG/M metagenome (GOLD analysis project Ga0070708, IMG submission 65469) | Corn, switchgrass and miscanthus rhizosphere microbial communities from Kellogg Biological Station, Michigan, USA - KBS K5-50-3 metaG | ecosystem: Host-associated > Plants > Roots >... | reverse complement strand
GACCAGCCCTTCACCATCCGCCAGTTGAGCGCGCTCTGGCTGGTCGGGGAGTCCGAGGCGCCGACGACGGCGATGACTTTCGGGCGCAGCAACCGCTCGAGGTCGAGCGCGCGCATCTCAACGGGACGGCCGGTGACGTCGGTCTTCAAGGAACCCCTTGCTTGAAATCAGTGTTGAAATCTGACGGTGCGTCAGGTCGCATCGTATCATCGGGCACCATGGGCATCGAAGGCTCGATCGACCGCATGCAAAGCGTTGCCGAGCTGCTGCGCGCGCGCACCGCGGAACACCCCGACCGTGACTTCCTGTGGTGCGATGACGAGCGCTGGACGTACGGGGAAACCGACCGGCGCACCGATGCCGTCGCAGCCGGCCTGGCGGAGATCGGCGTCACAAGTGGTGATCGCGTCGCCGTTATCTCGTCGAACCGGCCCGAGATGCTGGAGCTCTTCCTCGCGCTGGCGAAGCTGGGCGCGATCCACGTGCCGCTCAACGTGTTCTTGAAGGGCGACTTCCTGCGTTACCAACTTCAGGACTCACAAGCGTCGACGCTCGTTGCCGACGTGGCAGGTTTGCAGGCAGTCAACGCGGTGATCGAAGACCTGCCCGAGCTGAAGCGCATCATCGTCCTGGATGAAGGCACCGCCGACACGATCCCGTATGCGCGCGTACGCACGTCGAGCGCGCCTGTCCCGCAACCCGATCTCACCCAAGCCAGCTTGATGGCGATCATGTACACGTCGGGGACGACCGGGATGCCGAAGGGATGCATGCTCCCGCACGGGTGGTACCTCAACACGCCGAAGTCGTCGAAACACATGATGGGTTACGGCCCCGGCGACGTCCTAGAGACCGCGCTGCCGCTCTTCCACGCGTGGGCGCAGGGCATGGTCATGGGCGCGCTGTACAACGGGCTGCGCGCGGTCATCGAAACGACATTCTCCCCGGCGACGGTCGTGACGCGCTGGCGCGAGACAGGCGCGACCGTGTACGCGGGCGTCGGGATGATGGGGATGGCGATGCTCGCGATGCCGCCCTCGCCGTCGGACCGCGATCACACCGTGCGCTGCACTCTCATGCTTCCGTTCGCGCCCGCGGAACAGGAAAAGTTCGAGGAACGCTTCGGCCTCACGATGCTCTCGCAGATGTATGGACAAACGGAAGGCGGGGCCATCACGTTCTGCGCGCTGTCCGAGGAGCGCAAGCCCGGCACCATCGGCCGGGCGTCGCCGTTCTACGATCTGCGGCTCGTTGATGACGACGACCGCGAGGTAGCAACCGATGAGGTGGGGGAGATCGTGATCCGTCCGCGCGAGCCCTTCGGCATGTACCTCGGCTACTGGCGGAAGCCCGACGCGACGATCGAAGCGTGGCGCAACCTCTGGCACCACACCGGCGATCAAGGCCGCATGGACGCCGACGGCTTCATCACGTTCGTCGACCGCAAGAAGGACGCGATCCGCCGTCGCGGCGAGAACGTCTCATCCGTCGAAGTCGAGATCGCGATCCAGCAGCATCCGAAAGTCGCCGAGGTGGCGGTGCACGCGATCCCATCGGAGATCTCGGAAGACGACATCAAGGCCTGCATCGTCGTCGTCCCCGGCGATGAGCCCGCGCCCGAAGAGCTTTTCGAGTTCTTCAAAGCGAACCTGCCGTACTTCGCCGTTCCGCGCTACGTCGAGATCGTTCCCGAGCTGCCCCGCAACGCCACCCTTCGCGTCATGAAGCACGTGTTGCGCGCGCGCGGCGTTACCCGGGAGACGTGGGACTTCGAGAAGATGGGACTGACGGTCGCGCGCGCGGACCGCCGCTAGCTCTGACCTGGGCACTCTGGCCCGGTGTTAGCGGATGCGCTAACATAGGGCGATGACAGGCGCTGCCGACCTCCTTCTCGAAGCGCGACGAGCAGCCGGGCTGAGTCAAGCATCGCTCGCTCGCCGCGCGGACATCCCGCGCTCGGTTCTGAACGCGTACGAGCACGGGAAACGCCAGCCCGGCGCAGACGCGCTGATCTCGATCCTTCGAGCGGCCGGATACGACCTTCAACTGACACGCCGGGTCGATCTCGAACGGAACGCACGCATCCTGGGCGAGGTGTTGGATCTCGCGGAGCGCCTTCCATGGCGGCCGCGTCGATCGTTGAAGTACCCGCCGTTCTCGCGGCGCGCGGTATGAGCACTCTTGCGGACCGGCTTCGAGCGGTGCATGACGCCCTGAACGATGCGGGGTTCGCCCATGCGTTCGGAGGCGCGATCGCCTTGGCTTATTGCACGGAAGAGCCGAGAGGAACGCGTGACCTAGATGTAAACGTGTTCGTCGGGGTGGAGCGAGCGCATGAGGTTCTCGACGCTTTGCCCGAGGGCGTCTCGGTTACAAAAGGGGACCGGCGCCGAGCCAAGAACGAGGGTCAGGTCCGCGTGATGTGGGACGGCACACCCATCGATCTGTTCTTCGACATGCACGAGTTCCATCACCAGGTAGCGGCCGAAGTCGGCGAAGTCCCATTCGAAGACACGACGATCCCAGTTCTCAGTTGTGATGCATTGGTCGTGTTCAAGGCGATGTTCAACCGGACGCGAGATTGGGCCGACATCGAGAGCATCTTCGAAGCCGGGACGACGAATGGGCCTCGCGTGCTCAAGATTCTGAGATCTATTCTTGGAGAATCCGATCCCGCCGTCGCTCGGCTACAGGATCTGGTTCGACACGCTTAGTCTTCAGGAAGAGCAGCGAAATCCTTCTTTGTTTTCCTATACCAGCCCATTCCTTTGATCGGATTTTTCCATCTCTTCTGCATCGCCTCCAAGGCGCTTTTGTGAGTCTCATCACCCCCGGCGACCATTTCTTTCAGATGCTTATCTTGCGCTTTTATGACCTCATCAGCTGTATCTCCATGGAACGCGACATCACACGGCCCACCCATTTGCTTGCATGTCATCGTTTTCATATTTGCGACCCCTCCTTTTTTAGAGTGAGCGAAGCGTCATTCGGGGAGGGCGGCTCGCGAGGGCCCCTCTCTTGTTTCGATGGCGTGGCCAAGACGTAATCTAAGAACCGTTCGACCGCGCGCACAACGTGGGCGCTGCGGATCGACGGGAACACGTCGAACGCGTGCTGCGCCCCAGGCAGCTCGGCATAGACGACCGGCGATTGCGACATCGCGCGGAGATGCTGCTCGAAATGGCGTGCTTCACCAACGGGAACCAGCGAGTCGTGCTGGCCATGGATGATGAAGAACGGTGGCGCGTCGGGACGCACCCGATGGAGCGGCGACGCTTTCTCGTAGTCTTCGCGATTCTCGGCAAACTTCTTCTTCATCACGATCGGTTCCAGCAGCGCCCATCGCCGTCCTTCCACCGCCGGGATACTGGCATCGTTCGTGAAGTCCAGCACCGCGTAGAACGGGATGCAGGCGTCGACCGACGTGTCGGCGTCTTCGAAACCGGGCTGATACTCAGGGTCGTTCGGCGTTAGCGCCGCCAACGCTGAAAGGTGACCGCCGGCAGAGCCGCCGGCGATCGCGATGAAGTTCGGATCTCCGCCAAACTCTGCAGCGTGCTCGCGCACCCACGCGATCGCTTTCTTCACGTCGATGATGTGATCGGGGAAAACGGCGGGTGGGCTCAAGCGATAGTTCGGCGCGAAGCACACCCAGCCACGCGATGCGAGGTGCAGCATCAACGGCTTGCCTTGGTGGTCCTTGTGCGTCACCGGCACCCACGCGCCCCCGTGCACGTAGATCAGGATCGGCGCGCCGTTCGGGTGCGCTTTGTTGCGGTAGACGTCGATGAGGTTCCGGCGCTTCACCGGCCCGTACGAGAGGTTGTGGATCCGCTCGACGTCGGGATGCTTCATCCAGAACGGCATGATCAGCTGACGCCAGGGCGTTCGGAGGTCGTAGCTGGTCGCGCGCTGTGGTGGGATCTTCGACTTGTAGTCGTCTCCCAGTCCCGCGCGCAGCGCGTTCTCAAGCACGGTGCGCGCGCGCTCTCCTTCCCATATCAGAAGGCCCAGTCCCACCGCGATGAGTACCGAGAACGCCAAAGCGAGTTGGCCTTCCCACCCGTGGTATCCGCCCCCCAAACCAAGGCCGAGCGTGACAGCGACGTGAACAACGAGTAGTTGAGGCGCTAATTCGGCCGTCAACCAGGACGTGAAGAAGCTCGGAACGGAGAGGACCATGCCGGGGACCGGTCGAATCGCATTAAGCACGAAGACCAGTCCGACGCAGGAGGCGATCAGGAATGCATGGGGCATGGAGGTCAGTGTGCCTCCGCGCGCGCTTCGCCGCCAATCACGTAACCTTGTCGCCGAGGGAGGACCCATGGAACGCTTGAGCGCGCTCGACGCGACGTTTCTGTATTTCGAAACGCCTGCCCAGCACCAGCACGTATGCGCGGTGATGGTCGTCGACCCGTCGACGGTGCCGGGTGGTTACAGCTATCAGAAGATCAAAGATCACATCGCGAGCAGGCTCCATCTATTGGCGCCCTTCCGCCGCAAGCTGATGACGGTCCCGCTGGGCCTCGACCATCCCATTTGGGTCGAGACCAACGACTTCGACCTTGACTACCACGTGCGCCGCGTCGGCTTGCCCTCGCCGGGAACCGAAGAGCAATTGGCCGAGCTCGCCGCGGACATCGCCAGCAGGCAGCTCGACCGGAGTAAGCCGTTATGGGAGATGTGGATCGTCGAAGGTCTAGAGAATGGGCACGTCGCGCTCATCGGCAAGATGCACCACTCGACGGTCGACGGCGTTTCCGGCGCGAACATGATGGTCCATCTCCTCGATCTGGAGCCGGGAGGAACGCGGCCTCCGCCGGAAGCGGACTGGCAGCCGGAGCGCGCACCGACCGAGCTCGAGCTGTTTGCGCGCGGGATCCTGCAGCGTCTGCGCCGTCCGTTCCAACTCGCGATGGTGATCCCGAAGACGATCGGATCGGTCATCGGTTTCGCGCGCGCGCGGCGCGGCTCAGATGCCGGTATGCCGACGCCGTTCACGGCGCCGCGGACCCCGTTCAACGTCTCGATCACGCCGCATCGTGTCGTGGCGTTCACGCGGACGCCGCTCGAAGACATCAAGCTTGTGAAGCGCGCGTTCGGGACGACCGTGAACGACGTGGTGCTTGCCATCGCCGCGGGTGCGCTGCGCAAATATCTGGAGCAGCTGAATGAGCTGCCGGCCAAGTCATTGATGGCCGTGGTGCCGGTGTCGGTTCGTACCGACGAAGAGAAAGACGTGCCGGGAAGCAACAAGGTCTCGGCGATGTTCACGTCGCTCGCCACCGACATCGACGATCCTGTCGAGCGGCTGCGCAGGATCGCCCAAGTCAACAAAGGTGCCAAGGAAGAGCACAAGGCGATCGGCGCGGGGATGCTGCAGGACTGGGCGAAGTTCGCGGCGCCGACCACGTTCTCGCTGGCCGCACGCTTGTACTCCGGGCTGAACTTGGCGGAGCGGTTCGCGCCTGTGCACAACCTCGTGATCTCGAACGTGCCGGGACCGCCGTTCCCCCTGTACTTCGGCGGTGCGAAGCTCGTTGCTATGTATCCCCTCGGGCCGGTGTTCCACGGGGCGGCGCTCAACATGACGGTCGTGAGCTATCAGGACATCGTGTGCTGGGGGATGATCGCCGGCCGTGAAGCGATGCCGGGGATCTGGGACCTCGCAGCCGCGATCCCCGAGGCCCTAGCCGAGCTGCGCAAGGCTGCCGAAGCGGTGTCCTAAACCCGATGCCGTCACCGCCCGACTTCCACGAGCTGGCGAAAAAGATCAATAACTGGGGTCGTTGGGGTCCCGACGACGAGCGCGGCACGCTCAACCTGATCACCGACGACGTCGTGCGGAAAGCAGCGGCTTGCATCCGGAAAGGTCGGCGTTTTTCGCTTGCGATTCCGATGTCGGAGGACGGGCCGATGCTCGGCAACATCCCACCGGGCCGGCCGAATCCTGAGCGGCGCATGTTCGAACTGCATGATCCCTTCACCAAGCATCCGGATTCGGCCCGCGTGAACAGTGATGTCTTCGTCCTTCATCTTCAGTCTGCTACGCATTGGGACTCTCTCTCGCATGTCGAGTACTCCGGTCGGCTCTATAACGGCTTTCCAACCTCCTCGATCGACGAAGCTGGCGCGCACAAGCTGGGCATCGACCAAATGACCTCTCTCGTGACGAGGGGAGTCTTGCTCGACATCGCGGGCCTCGAGGGTGTGGAACGTCTGCATGGCGGAAGGGTGGTCACTCCTGAGGATCTTGATCTGGCGGAAAAGAAGGCCGGCGTCACGATCGAGTCTGGTGATGCCATCCTGATACGCACCGGCTTCATGCGCTGGCTTAAGGAAGGCGACAGGGAGACCTATGCCGGAATCACGCAGGGCCTTCCTGGACCCGGTATCGCATGTGCAGGCTGGTTCCATGAACGCGACGTCGCGGCCGTTGCCACAGATACGGCCGGATTTGAGGTGTGGCCCCGCGAAAGCAGCGATCTGCTTCGTCAGTTCGGACACCCGTTGCATCTGCTCTGTCTCGTTGAAATGGGACTCGCGCAAGGCCAGAACTTCGATCTCGAAGAGCTTGCCGTGGATTGCGCAAACGACGGCGTATACGTGTTCTTCCTGGAGGCGACGCCCGAGCCGTTCGCGCGCGGCCTCGGCGGTCCCGTCGCTCCCATCGCGATCAAATAGCCCAAAAGATCCGGGCGTTAGTCCATCTGCATCTCGCCGGCGTTCCAGTACTCACGCCATTCCGTGATGAGCCCGTTGCGGATCGTCGACCTGCTCATCCCCGTGTAGCTGACCGTCACACCCTGGAGCCGCCACTCCAGCGTGATCTTCCACTCGGCCAGCACGAGGTCTCCATTCACCGCGATGCTCAGGATGTCGAACCCGACCGGCCTCACGAAAGTGGCCGATTGCCTGACCATCTCCTCGTAGGCGTGCTTGCCTTGCAGCGGCGCGTCGTGCACCGGCGCCTTGAACGTCATATCGTCCGCCCACAACGCGAAGTACGCATCGAGATCCTCGGCGAGCCACGCCTTGCGGCGCCGCTCGAAGAGATCGATCGCTTGTTCCAAGGTCGGCATCGCGCAAAGGGTATCCGGGCTCCCGGTTGACAGGGCTGCCACGGGCCGCCGACCATTCCTGATACACCGTCAGATTTGGAGAGTCATGGTCGCGATCAGCCTTTGGTACGACCTGCGGGCGCCCGAATGGGCTGCTATGCAGCACCCCGAGCTGTACGCCGCGTGCCTCGAGCAAGTGTCATGGGCCGAAAACTTCGGCACTGCCGATATCGCCGTCTTGTCTGAGCATCATGGGCGCCGGGACGGGTTCATGCCTTCGCCCTTGACCCTCGCTACGGCGATCTGCGCGCGCACGGATCACATCCCAGTGAATATCGCGGCGATCGTGCTCCCACTTCACGACCCGATCCGCCTGGCGGAGGAGATCGCAACTGTCGACCTCATTACACGCGGACGCGTGAGCTTCGTCGTCGGCATCGGTTACGCGGAGCACGAGTTCGAGATGGCAGGCGTCGATCGCTCGCAACGGGCGATGTTGCTCGAGGAATACGTGGAAGTCATGCGCAAGGCGTGGACCGGTGAGCCGTTCGAGTGGCGAGGACGAACGATCATGGTCAGGCCGAAACCGTTCAGCCGGCCGTATCCTCCCATGTTCATGGGCGGCGGCGCTCCCGTGTCGGCGCGCCGCGCGGCGCGCATGCACCTGCCGTTCTTGCCGTCGCTCGGCGATCCCGAGTTGAAGCGGATCTACGAGGAGGAGTGCGCCGCCGTCGGATTCCAAGGGATGTGCGTGTTGCCGGTTGGCCCGGCGATGGTTCACGTCACCGAGGATCCCGAGAAGGCATGGAACGAGATGAAGCGCTATGCGATGTACGACGCGGAGAGCTACGCAGAGATGCAGACAGCTGGGAACCGTTCGATGGTGGTGTCTTCCTACGCAGAGGATCCAGATGCTCTTCTGCGGGAAGGTATCTATCGGTTGGTGACGCCCGACGAATGCGTTGCGCTCGCGGAGGAGATCGGGCCGGCCGGGACGATCATCATGCGGCCGCTGATGTGCGGGATGCCGTCGGAGCTCGGATGGGAAAGTCTCGAGCTGTTCCGCGGGAAGGTACTGCCGAGGATCCGTCCCGCGTCGTGATGGATCTCGCGTCGCTGGTGGCACGAGGCCACACCGCGCTCGTCACGCAGGAATGTCAGAACGGTGTGATCGGCGAGCAGGCTGTGTTCCCTGATCTTGCGGCGGCAGCGCGCGCCGGCATGATCGGCAACGCGGCCCGGTTGACGAAAGCCGCGCGCGCGTCGGGGATCCCCGTCGTGCACTGTTTGGCGTTGCGGCGTGCAGACGGACTTGGGTCGAGCAGCAACGCGCGGATCTTCGGAGCAGCTCGGAAGTCCCATGTCGTCTTGCTGCCCGGATCCGAGGCAGCCGCGGTCGTCCCCGAGATCGGGGTTGAGGACACCGACGTTGTTTTGACTCGGTACCACGGCCTCGGACCGATGGGCGGGACCGACCTCGATGCGGTCTTGCGCGCGCTGCAGGTCACAACCGTGGTGGGGATCGGCGTGTCAGTCAACGTCGGGATGACGAACTTCGTGATGGACGCGGTCAATGCCGGCTACCAGTTCGTGCTCCCGCGGGACGCAGTAGCGGGGATCCCGGCGTCATACGCGGACGCGGTTATCGACAACACACTGTCTTTGCTGGCCACTGTTGTGACGACCGACGAGGTCGTGGCCGCTTGGGAGGCTGCGTGATGGCGCGCGCGAAGACGGCTTCTTTGCAGCGGCTGCGCGCATCGGATGGGCGGGTGCCGGGTCGCCGCGGGCGCGCGACGCGAGAGAGGCTGCTTTCTTGCACCGCGGATCTCCTCGAGAAGAACTCGTACCGTGATCTCAAGGTGATCGATATCGCGCGCTGCGCCGGAACGTCGCCGGCGACGTTCTACCAGTACTTCAACGACGTCGAGGCGGCGGTGCTAGAGCTTGCCCGCACGCTGCAAGAGGAAGGCAGCGTGCTCGTCGGGCTCATCCGCGATTCGTCGTGGAAGGGCGCGCGCGGGTATGACACCGCGTTATCTCTGACCGATGCGTTCTTGGACCTTTGGGAGCGGCATCGCGCGATCTTGCGCGTGGTGGACTTGGCCACCGCCGAAGGCGACCTGCACTTCCAGAACATCCGAACGCATCTGCTGAACGAAGTAACGTTGGCCCTGCGGGACGTGATCGAGGGGTTCCGCGAGCAGAAGCGTCACCCGCACGATCTCGACCCGATGGCGCAAGCAGCAAGTCTGGTCTCGATGCTGGCGCACGTGGCGGCGCACCGATATGGGTTCGAGTTCTGGGGGATCCGCCTGGACAAGATGCGAGAGTCGGTCGCGCGCTTGCTGTATTGGGGAGTCGCCGGGCGGGCGGCGCCCTGACTAATTTCAAGAAGTGACCCGCCGGAAGCCTTACCTCTCGTACCAGCCCTCGAGGAAGGCGCGTCCAAGGGTGCCGTTGTAGACCATGTACATCATGTAGGCGGGTGTCGCTCCCCGATCAATCTCGATCTTCTCGGCCTCGAGGGCGAGAACCGCGAAGATGTAGCGGTGCTTTCCACTGCCCGGCGGTGGCCCCGCGCCAACGTAGCGCAGCGATCTCGCATCGTTCGGGAGATGAAAGGCGCCCTCCGGGATCCCCTCGCCGGACTCGTCGCCGGCACCCGTAGGCAACTGGGTGACGTTGCGCGGAATGTTGACTACAGCCCAATGCCAGAAGCCAAGGACGGTCGGCGCTTCAGGGTCAACCATGGTGACCACGAAGCTCTTCGTCCCTGCGGGGAAGCCACTCCACGAGAGCTGCGGGGAAACGTCCTGGCCGCCCGCGCCGAAGACGTCACTGACCTGAGGCATCGCCAGTTTCTCGCCTTCCCGCAGGTCGCTGCTTGTCAGGGAGAAGGAGGCCGCTGGGGGAAGGTTGTCGTAGGGGTTCCAAGTCATGTGACGTCTCCTGTCCCTGAAGAGAGGGGAGTTGATCGAGCTTCACATTTCAACAGCTTGGAGTCAACGGCCATTGAGTTCTACTACGGATCGGTACTTCGAGCGCGAGGCCGCCTTGACAGGCCGGGCTGCTCGGGAAGATACTCCGTTCGCTATGCGGAAGGATTGTTTGCTCTAGCGAACGGAGGCGACCGGCATGAAGCTCGACCTTCTCTATGAGATCGATGTCCCGCGGCCTTGGCCCGACAAGCCGCACCCGTACGGCCAGCGCCAGGCGGAGCAGCAGGCGTATTACGAGGCCATCGAGCAGATCAAGCTCGCCGACAAGCTCGGGTTCCACACCTCGTGGCACGTCGAGCATCACTTCCGTGAGGGCCGCTCGCACTGCCCGTCGCCCGAAGTCTTGATAGGCGGCTTGTCGCAGTGCACCGAGAACATCCGACTGGGATTCGGCGTGACACTGGTGCCGCACGGCTTCGGTCCGCCGATGCGCGTCGCGGAAAAGGTTGCGACCGCCGACATCTTGTCGAAGGGCCGCATCGAGTGGGGCACCGGGCGCTCGACACCGATGGAGCAGATCGCGTTCGGCGTCGACATCAAGAACTCCAAGGACCAAGCGCGCGAAGCGATCCAGGCGATCGTCGGCATGTGGGAGGCGGACTACTTCGAGTTCCACGGCAAGTACCTCGACTTCCCGCGGCGCATGGTGACGCCGAAGCCGTACCAAGACCCGCACCCGCCGGGGTGGATGGCGGCGACGTCACCGGACTCCGCGAAGCTCGTCGGCGAATACGGCCTCGGGTTGCTGTCGTTCGCGATCATGCAGCCGCTCGACGTTTTGAAGCAGCGCATCGACGACTACCGGCTGGCGTCGCAGAACTCGAAGCCGATCACACGCGTGGTAAATAATCGCGTCGCCGCTTACACGCTTGTGCACTGCGCGCCGACGATGGCCGAGTGCGAGGAGCACGGCATCTGGGACGCCGTGTGGTGGTGGTACCAGAACCTTGCCGCGTTCACGTTGCAGTGGGAGTTCGCGCACTTCAGCGACGAAGAGAAAGAGCGCATGTTCCCGCTACTTCGCAAGCACTCTGAAGGCAAATTCAAGCCACAAGCGTTCAACGATTACAACATGATCATCGTCGGCGACCCCGACCAGTGCCTGGAGAAGATGATCAAGTTCGAGGAGATCGGCGTCGACGAGCTACTGTGCTACGTGCAGTTCGGCCGTTTGCCTCACGAGTCGATCCTTCAGACGATCGAGCTCATCGGGAAGCTCATCCCCGAGCTCGAGAAGCGCGAGATCCAGACCCAGGTGACCGTCAAGGCTGGAAACGGAGAGGAGAACGGCGGCTCGCAGGGCATCCCGGGGTTGATCGATTGACGTCGTCGGACGACTCGGCGGTCCCTTCGTACACGGATCTTCTGCGCCTCGACGACCGCGGGTTCATCGTCGTCGGAGCAGGCCAAGGGATCGGCCGGCAAGCATCGCACGCGCTCGCACAAGCGGGCGCCCGGGTGTTCTGTATCGACAACCAGAAAGAGCTGGCCGAAGAGATCGCGGCTGAAGTCGGCGGCGTTCCGCACGTTGCGGACGCGCGCGATCGTGATTCTGTCGAGCAGGCCGTCGCGGCGGCGCAAGCTGCCTTCGGCCGCCTCGACGGACTCGTGGACATCGTGGGTATGGCGCGGTACGTGACGCTGCTCGAAACAAGCGACGACGATTGGGACTGGACCTTCGGGATGGTGCTTCGGCACGCGTTCCTGTTCTCGCAAGCGGCGGGGCGTTTGATGGCCGGGAGCGGCGGTGGGTCGATGGTGTTCGTGGCGTCGGTCAGCGGCATCTCGTCTGCGCCCCGTCATGCTGCGTACGGCGCTGCGAAGGCCGGGCTGATGTCGTGGGTACGAACGTTGGCGGTGGAACTTGGCCCGAACGGGGTGCGCGCGAACGCGGTCGCGCCGGGGATGGTGTGGACGCCGCGGATCTCGAAATTCGTGGGCGAAAAGGGCAAGAAGCTGAACGAAGAGAACACGCCACTCGGGCGCGTTGCCGGACCGCCGGACATCGCGTCTGCGATCCTGTTCTTGTGCTCGGACCTGTCATCGTACGTGACCGGGCAGACGCTGGTTGTCGACGGCGGCGTCGGGTCGAAGTTCCCCTATCCCTTGGCGTTCTGAGATGGACCCGGCGCCATTCCTTTGCGGCAACGCGTTCGCAGGAAACGACAAGGTGCCTTACCCGCGCGCGAGTCTGCAGGACACGTTCCGGCTTCCGTTCGATACGTGGATGCAAGCGCAGATTCCGGCAACGGTGCGGCTGGAAATCGCGGGCGACGCATCGACCGTCGACATCTCGTACCGCACCGGTACGGACGACCTCGGCTACCGCGGCGACGGCGCGGGGCGGACGTTCCAGCTTTGGCGCAATCTTTCGCTTGTCTCCGAGGAGAAGGCCGAGCTCGGTGAGGGGACCGTTCGGTTGTCGATGGGCGGCGCCTCGGATCATCGAGCCATCGTCTACCTGCCGGAGGGGATGCGACCGCGCGTGCACGACGTTTCATCGGCCGGCGGCTCGATCGAACCGGCGTCGCCTCGAAAGAAGTGGGTCTGCTACGGGGACTCGATCGCTGAAGGGTGGATCGCGTCGTCGCCTGCGATGGCGTGGCCGGCGATCGTCGCGCGCGAGTACGGCCTGGACGTCGTCAATATGGGATACGCGGGCGCCGCGCGCGGCGAGATCGTTTCAGCCGAGCAGATCGCCGGCTTGCAGGCCGACGTCCTATCCATAACACACGGAACCAACTGCTGGAATCGGATCGCGCACAGCGTCGAACAGATGCGCGCGAATACCGATGCGTTCATCAACGTCGTGCGGCAAGGGCACGCCGACACGCCGATCCTCGTCGCATCGCCGATCATCCGACCCGACGGCGAAGAAACGGCGAACCGTTTGGGCGCCACGTTGGGCGATCTGCGCGCAGCGATGGAGGACGTGGTGCGTGCGCGCATCGCCTCCGGAGACTCGGCGCTTCAGCTTGTCGAAGGGTTGCCGTTGGTGCCGGCCGAGATGCTGGGCGACGGCATCCACCCGAACGACGAGGGGCACGTCACATTGGCGCGGGCGCTCGGTCCCACCCTGCAGAAGATGGCGGGTGCATCCTAGGTGGCCCGCAGAGCTCCTGCGGTTGAGCGCGCGGTCGCAGTGCTGAACCTTCTGGCCGCGCACCCGCAACAGCGGTACACGCTGAGCGAGATCGCGCGCGACCTGCACCTGAACAAGGCGACGTTGCACGCGATCTTGGGTGCGCTGACCGACGAGGGGTACCTCGTTCGCGAGCCGGGTGCGAAGTCATACGCGTTGGGACCTGCGCTGGTGGCCCTGGGGAACTCGGCGGTGTCGACGTTCCCAGCTGCGGAGTGTGCGGTGCCGGAGATGAGGTCGCTGACCGACGACCTCGGTCTGGACTGCGTCGCCAGCGCGGCCATCTCCGATGAGATCGTGATCCTGGCGCGAGCGGGCGTGCCGCGGCCGTTCGGCGTGTACATCCAGGCGGGCCAGCGGTTGCCGCTTGCGCCTCCGCTGGGTGCGGTGTTCGTTGCGTGGTCGGACGATGCGACGATCGAGCGGTGGTTGTCGAAGCTCGGCTCACCACCGAAGAAAGCAACGACCGATCACTTCCGGCGCGCGGTCGGTGCGGTGCGTACGCGGGGGTACTCGGTGGGGCTCGAAGGGTCGCGCAGGCCGCGGCGCGCGCGCACCGCGACTGTGGGCGGTTCCCTTGAGGAGGAGATCAGGGGCGTTCAGCTCGAGGAGTATGCGCTGATCGACATCGAGCCGAAGGAGTCGTACTTCGTGAACCACATCGGAGCGCCGGCGTTCGGGCCCGACGGGGAAGTGGCGATCGCGCTTTTCCTCATTGGTTTCACCGGCACCGTCAGCGGCGCCGAAGTGGAGCGCGACGCCAACCGGTTGCTGCAGGCGGCCGGACGCGTGACGAAAGAGATCCACGGGCGCGCGCCCGGCAGCTAGACCCCCGCATGCGCGGGCTCGCCTCGCGTATAGATGAGGGCGTTATATGACGATAACCGTACGCACTGGCGGCCTAAGCGGTCTTCGCGCGCGCGCGTACCTTCCGCTTCGGTTCCCCGCGCATGACCTCCGGGTGATCGCGCCAGTAATGGATCCGCACGGCCGAGCCGAGCGACATCTCCTTCGCCTTGGGCCGGATCGTCTTGCCACACGTCTTGCACGCGCACGAGCGCGCCATGGTTCCCCCTTGGTCGGGAGGAAGGCTGCTCGAACGTATCAGCGGCCGACGCGTGGAACTGCCCTGCAGGCGCGACGTGAGAAGAAGAGGCAGTATTTCTCGATCGCGAGGCTACGGTTGCTCGGCGCCTGGGTCGTTGGTATGACGCAAAAGCGAGGAGGAGGATCGACATGAACATCTCTGGAGTTGGAACGGTGATCGTTCCCGTCGGGGACCAGGAGAAAGCGCTCTCGTTCTACTTGGATACCCTCGGATTCGAGATACGTCGGGACGCGGACTTCGGAGGGATGCGGTGGGTCGAAGTTGCGCCGTCCGGGGCGACGACGACGCTGGCGCTCTTTCCATCGGGAGAGGCGGGGTCCGGCGGGATGGAGATCAGCTTCACGACCAAGGATGCGGACGCGGATCATGCGGCGTTGCGGGCGCGCGGTGTGGATGCGGACGAGGCAGTCATCCGGATGGGAGAGATTGCGCCGCCGATGTTCACGTTCCGTGACCCGGACGGGAACAAGTTCAGGATGGTTCAGCAAGCCTGATCTGACAGGGTAGGTCGCGGTCGTTTCGCGGCGCGAGGGTGTTGGGAATAACCTGCATATGCCGAGGCCGATCCGTATGACCTAGGCGCCGAACGCTTGGCCGCCGTTCGCGCGCCACACTTGACCGGTGCACCAGCGCGCGGCGTCGGAGGCTAGATACAAGATGAGGTAGGCCTGATCCTCGGGCTCGCCAAGCATCCCGAGCGGCGACTGCTTCTTCATCCGCTCTACGAAGGCGTCGTACTTCGACTGGTCGACCTCGCCCCCCGCACCTTGCAGATGCCGCAGTGTGAACGAGGTGATCGTCGATCCCGGCGCGAGCGCGTTCACTCGGATCCCATAGCGTCCTGCCTCCAGCGCAAGCGTCTTCGTCAGCATCGCAACGGCCGCCTTCGTCATCGCGTACAAGCCGTAGCGCGCGGCCGGTGCGTCGATCGCCGTCGACGACACGTTGATGATCGAGCCGGACCCTTGCGGCATCATCACGCGCATCGCCGCCTGACACCCGAAGAAGACGCCCTTGAGGTTCACGGCGATCGCGCGATCGAGCTGTTCTTCGGTCGCGTCTGCGATCAATCCGTCGGCAGCGATCCCGGCCACGTTCGCCATCACGTCGAGCCGCCCGAACTCCGTCACCGCGCGATCGGCCAGCGCTTCGAGGTCCGCGCGCACAGAGATATCGATCCGCTGGGCCACCGCGCGCCCGCCGCCGTCGACGATCCCCTTCGCGACGGCCTCTGCGCCGGCTTCGTCGAGGTCACCGACGACGACCGACGCTCCGGCGCCGGCGAGCACTTCGGCCGTCGCCCGCCCGATGCCGCTTGCGGCGCCGGTGATCGCAGCCGAGCGGCCTTTTAGGCTGAAAACCGAGAGAGGATCCATATGCGCTCCTGGAGGATAGAAGGGCTGCTCCGACCTCGCGAAACCGAACTTGACTGCTGCTCAAGGGAAGGGTACCTTGCTTTTGCGATTGTAACCACCTGTTCGCTATAGCGAACGACACGAGGAGATGGGCATGGCAGTCACCACGGTGTCGCTGGAGCCCGTAGCAAGTATCGAACCCGAAGCGCCAAAGCTCGCAACGATCGAGCAAGCCATCGAGGCGATCGCGCGCGGCGAGATCGTCATCGCCGTCGACGCTCCCAACCGAGAGAACGAAGGCGACTTCGTCATGGCAGCGGAGAAGGTCACCCCCGACGCGGTGAACTTCATGGTCACGCACGGTCGCGGCCTGCTGTGCTTGCCGATGTCGGGCGAGCGGCTTGACGCGCTGAAGCTGCGCGCGATGGTTCCCGAGAACGAAGCCGGTGCAGAGACGGCCTTCACGATCTCGATCGACATGCGCGCGCCCCGCAACACCGGCATCTCAGCGTACGACCGCGCGCGCACGATCCGCCGCGCGCTCGACGCCGACGCAAAGGCCGACGAGTTCCGCACCCCGGGACATGTCTTCCCATTGCGCGCGCGCGACGGAGGCGTGCTCGAGCGAGCCGGCCACACCGAGGCTGCGGTCGACCTCGCTCGGCTCGCGGGTTGTAAGCCTGCGGGAGCCATCTGCGAGATCATGAACGAAGACGGGACGATGGCGCGCGTGCCCGACCTGATCGAAGTCGCGAAGCGTCACGGGCTGCTCATGATCACGATCGAAGATCTGATCGCGTATCGCGCGCGCAACGAAGCGATGGTCCGGCGCGCGGCCGACGCGCGCATCCCGACGCCGTACGGCGAGTTCACTGCGGTCGGCTTCGAGTCCGACGTCGATGGGCGCGAGCACATCGCGTTGGTGTACGGGGATCCGGAAGGCGGTCGCGGCACATTGGTCCGCGTGCATTCAGAGTGCCTCACCGGCGACGCGTTCGGCAGCTTGCGCTGTGACTGCGGTGCGCAGCTTCGCGAGTCGATGCGCCTGATCGCCCAAGAAGGCGAAGGCGTGATCATATATGTGAAGGGTCACGAGGGCCGGGGCATCGGGATCATGCAGAAGCTGCTCGCATACCGTCTGCAAGACGCGGGTGCGGATACCTACGAAGCGAACCTGATGCTGGGTCATCCGGCCGATGGGCGCGACTACCTCGCCGCTGCGAAGATCCTCGCAGCGCTGGACGTCGACGACGTCCGGCTGCTCACCAACAACCCCGCGAAGCGAACCGGCCTCGAGCAGTACGGCATCACCGTCTCGACGCGGATCCCACTCGTCACCGTGCCTACCGAGGAGAACCTGCGCTACCTTCAGACGAAGCGCGACAAGTTCGCGCATGATCTGCTCGAGGTTTCGCTCGCGTAGGAGGTTCCGATGGGGGAGACCCCGCACATCGTTGGGATCGGCGGCACGACGCGCGAAGGCTCCTCCACGGAAAAGGCGCTGCGGTATGCGCTTGCGATGTGCGAGAAGGCCGGCGCGACGACGGCGATCTTCACCGGCCGCGACCTTGCCGGGTTGCCGATGTATGCGCCCGAGCTGCCCCACCGGGCCGACGTGGCACAGGGGATGATCTCGGAGCTGCGCAAAGCGCACGGTGTGATCGTGGCTTCGCCCGGCTATCACGGCACGATCGCCGGCATCGTCAAGAACGCGCTGGACTACACCGAAGACCTACGCGAAGACGACCGCGTGTACTTCAGCGGGATGCCGGTTGGCTGCATCGTGACCGGCCTCGGGTGGCAAGGCGTCGTCACGACTTTGGAGCATCTGCGTGCGATGGTGCACGCGTTGCGCGGCTGGCCGACGCCGCTCGGCGCCGCGTTGAACACGACGACGCCGTTATTCGATGCGAGCGGCGAGCCGAGCGATGAGCGCGCGCGGTTCCAGCTCGAGATGGTGGCACAAGAAGTGATGCAGTTCGTAGGCTGGCGGCTCGGCTAAGACAACTCGTACCGATCTAGCCCCGTAGCCGAGGATAGATAGGTACGAGCATAGTTCGAGGCGTCGTTGATCAGATCGTTACGCGTCGCTCGGCGTCGATGCTCCACATGTCGTCGCACAGTTGGCGGTCGGCTAGCCGCTTGGCGTTTCGGGGCCAGCGTCTACGCCTCCGGTCATGAGGCTCGTGACCCGCGCGATCTTGGTCAGCGCCTCGGTGTCATCCTCCTTTTGTGCACGCTCTCGGGCCTCGGCGAGATGCGCGCGCGCCGCCGGAAAGTCACCGACCGTTATCGCGTTCGCGGCGTCGATGAGAGCGGGCCGCCCCGACCGCGGGAACATGTCGCGATATTCCTCGAGCAACACCGCTGCCTCGTCGGTGCCGCCGGTGGCGTAGAGGCCCGAGATCAGGGCGTCCCTGATCTCCTTGCTTCGTGGGCAATACCGCAAGCCTCTCCGGAGAACGATCACCTGCTCGGCTTCTCCCCGCTGCTCGCCGACGATGCCGGCGCGCAGAAGCCACGCCTCCTCCCACTTTCGATAGAGCTTCGTGGCTCGAGCAGCCAGGCGCTGGGCTCTTTCCGGTTGGCGGGCGCGCGCGCGGAGCGCAGCGTCGAACAGCATGTTGCCCGGCGTCGCTCCGAGC
>Ga0070708_100001415_pt1 | contig 18331 bp, 19 predicted proteins | sample KBSK5503metaG_FD_65469 | JGI IMG/M metagenome (GOLD analysis project Ga0070708, IMG submission 65469) | Corn, switchgrass and miscanthus rhizosphere microbial communities from Kellogg Biological Station, Michigan, USA - KBS K5-50-3 metaG | ecosystem: Host-associated > Plants > Roots >... | reverse complement strand
CCGTACTCGAGCAACCGATCTCCAACCAAAAAGTCGAGTCGGTTCAGTTTGCCGTCGATCGAGAGCTCGGCCGGGCGTGGATTGATGTGGAGCTCGTATCCACCAGCGAGGCCGACAGGGGTCCGGAGTGGAGCCCGCCTGTCGTAAACGTAGTCCATCGCAACCTCGCGGGATTGCGCTATGACCGCGACCGGAAGCAGGTGCTTTACGGCGATGGCCCATCAGCGGTGGTTTGCGCAGAAGACGCTCCTACCGGCACCGCTTTGAAGACGACCGGTGAATGCGAGCTGAAGGTCAGCTCTGAAATGCGACGAATCGATGATGGATTCGCTCAGCAAGAGCAGCTCGTGAGCAGGGTGGTATTTCAAGTGGAATCGAGCTCCTCACGCGCAACGGCTGTTCGGCCCTGATCCGCAGGGTGAACCGTAAAGTTGCCCGGCGCGGGAAGCTGTCGGCGACCCCCGACCGGCCGCCGTGTCGCTCGATGATCGCTCGACAAATCCGAAGCCCCATCTCTTTCGGTGGGGCTTCGTTGTAAGACGGGCATGACGGGGCAGTGTCAGCTGATTTCGCGCATCGAGGCTACAACCGCGGGGCAGGGATCGCTGATTCCGAAATCCGTTATCAGGTAGATGCACGCGCCCGGTGGATCGACCCGCTCCAGGCATCGCTCCAGGCAACGACCACGCTTGGCGCCGCTCGCAACAGCGTCCGAGACTATCAGCGCGGGCGTATCCCCATCGTGCGCGACAGCAGTGCCTCCCGCACGACCAGCGCGCGATCGCGCGAGACGGGAATGCGCAGGCCCGTCTGCTGGTCGTCCGCACCGACGAGGAGCTCCATCTCGCTGCCGTAGCCCTCGAGCTCCTTCACGTGAAGCACGTTCACTAGCCAGCTGCGATGCGAGCGCAGAAGCGTCCGGCCCACGGAAGCCTCGACAGCCGAGAGGGAGAGATCGATCTCGAACCGCCCTCGGGCCGTGTGGACGTAGGCGAGCCGCTCGGCGGACTCGAAGGCCCAGACTTCGTCAAGTCGCAGGAAGACCAGCGCCCGCTTGCGGCGGGCGACGAGGCGCGCTGGGACGTCGGGCAGGAGCGGCGCGCGCCGCGTCCGGACGCGCTCGAGGCATCGCTCGACGCGCTCGTCGGTGAACGGCTTGAGCAAGTAGTCGACCACCTCGAGGTCGAAGGCCTCAATCGCGTGCTCGCGAAACGCCGTCGCCAGGACGAAGGCGGGTGCGCGCGGCCGCCCGGCGTAGGCGCGAACGAGCTCGAGCCCCTCGCCGTCGCGAGCGCTGCCGGCGAGCTCCACGTCGACGAACGCGAGATCGATGGGCGCCTCACCGGCGGCGACGTCGAGCGCCTGGCGCGCGGCCTCCGCGTTCCCCACCGCGCCGACGACCTCGGCGACGCCCGATACCTGCAGCACCTCCACCAGGTAGTTGCGGGTGGCCCACTCGTCCTCGACTACCAGCGTCCGCAGCTTCATGACGCCCGCTCCACGGGGAGCTCGACGATCGACCGCGTGCGGCCGTCGCTGCGCTCGAGGCGGAACTCGGCGGTCCTACCGTATTTCAACGAGAGACGGCGGGTGACCAGATCGAGCCCCAGGGCGCCGGGACGCGACACGCCCGCCGCCGGGCCGGGGCCGTTGTCCTCGACGACGCAGGTGATTCGAGCGCCGAGAGCGGGCGCGAGCATCGTGCGTAGGATCACCTCGCCTCCTTCCGCGCGGCGGAGCGCGCCGTGCTTGACCGCGTTCTCGAGGAGCGGCTGGAGCAGCAACCGCGGGACGAGCACACCGAGCGTCGCTTCGTCGATCTCCCAGCGGAAGGAGATCGATCCGCGGTGTCTCGTCTCGAGGATGTCGGCGTAATGCCGAAGCCAGGCGATCTCGGCATCGAGCGTCTGCATGTCGTCCGCCTCCACGAGAGAGTCCCGCAGGAGATCGCCGAGCGAACCGATGAGCCGGCGCGCCTCGCGAGGGTCCTCGCCGACAAGACCCGAGACGGTGCTCAGCGTGTTGAACAGGAAGTGGGGCTGGAGGTTCGCGCGAAGGCGGGCGAGCTCCGCGGCCGCCCGCAGGCGCTCCGCCTCCCGAGCGCCGCTGGCGGCGATGGGCAGCGCCACGGCCATCGCGAAGAGGCCCAGCCCGAGGATCCCGTTGGCGACCCCCATGCGAAGGACGACGGCGACGCCCCGGTGAGCAGGCTCCAACAAGCGTAGGCCGAGCGCGTCGGCGAGCACCCACGCGGCCATCCCCTCACCGACGCTCGTGAAGACCGCGACCACCCCCGTGAGCAGGAACAGGCGCGAACCCGTGAGGCGCCGGCCCATCGCGAAATCAAATGTCACATCGAGAATTGCGAGAAGCACGAGCGTGCCGATCGTCGTGAGTGCGATCGATGCGACGTTCACCCTCCCTCCGTAGCCGAGCATCCGCCCCGCGTCCATCGTCCCGGGGACGAGCGTCGCCGCGAGGAGCGCGAGCCGGCGCCAACGTCTCCCCTGGCGATCGTGCCGAGGTGTGCGCATGAACGGAGGATATCGCGGACGGGCAGCTCGTTGTGCATCCGCCGACGATTCGTGGATTGCGAGCCACTATTCGTGGCCCGGAACCGACCAATGGTCGGCGCCCGCAGAAGCGCACGAACGGCGATCGCTAGGATGGCCGGCCAGGAGGTCGTCCATGCCACTCTTCCGAAACGGATTCTTGCTGGTCCTGACACTCGCCGTCGTTGTCGCCGTCGCCACGGGCTGCGCCGCAGCTCGGCAGGATGCGCCCGCGGCGCGCGATCCCGGGTCCCTCGCTGCAGCGCGCGATCTAGCAACCCCGGCTACGACGCGCGATCCCGCGGTCCCTGTTTCCGTCGGCCCCCCCGGGCCCGGCGACTGGGCGACGTGGCCCCACGCGCAGAAGCTCGCATACATGAAGTCCACCTTCATCGTCGAGGAGCGCAAGCTGTTCGCGAGTTGGGAGCCGTCGCGGTATCTCAACCTCGAATGCCAGGACTGCCACGGCTCGGGCGTGCGCGACGGCACCTTCCGGATGCCCAATCCGGATCTGCCGAAGTTGGCTCCCGGACCGGAAGGGTTCAAGGATCTCGCCGAGAAGGAGCCGCAGGTGCTCGCCTTCATGCAGAAGCGCGTCGTGCCGGAGACTGCGCGCCTGCTCGGCGTGCCCGAATTCGACTTCAAGACGCACAGTGGCTTCAGCTGCTACCACTGCCACCTGAGGAAGCCGTCAGCCTCCGGCAAGTGATTCAATGCTTCCATTCCATGATCTGGACCAGGTTCCCGTCATCGATTTTGGCAACTGGAAAACGACCGTGGTGCCGACCGTACTCAAAGCAGACGCACGAAATTGGACCTTATACTTCACAGGCAAGCACGACACCGCACCGTGGACGACGCCAAACAGTGGCCTGGCGTGATGTCGGAATTTATGTTACCCGCGAATGGCGGAATCCGGGAAGCTGCGGCCGCCACTGCATCGTTGGGAGTCCCATGCCACACGGTGTCGAAGTACCCTCTGAGGTCGTCGAGAAGTGGCAAGAAATCGTGGATCTCCTCGCCGAGATCATCGAAGTCCCATCTGCGTTGATCATGCGGGTCGAGCCTCCGAACATCGAGGTCTTCGTATCCAGCGAGCGCAAAGGGAATCCCTACCACCCGCACGAAATCGCGTGTCTCAATACCGGGCTCTATTGCGAGACCGTGATGAATACTCGCAAACCGCTGCTCGTCCCCGACGCCCTTCAGGATGAAGAATGGAAATCCAATCCTGACATCAAGCTGGGAATGGTCTCGTACCTGGGCTTCCCGATCAGCTGGCCCGATGGGGAAATCTTTGGAACCATTTGCGTCCTCGACAGCAAACGGAACGAATACAACGAGCTCTACCGCAAGCTCGTTCGCCAGTGGCGCGACGTCTTGCAGGCCGACTTGAGATCCCTGCTGGCATCACACCGGGAGCTCGAACGGCGTGAGACGAAGATCCGGCGCCTGGTCGACGCCAACATCATCGGGATCGCCATCTGGACTCTCGATGGTCGGGTCCTCGAGGCGAACGACGCGTTCCTCGGGATGCTGGGATACGAGCGCGCGGATCTCGTCTCGGGCCGCGTGCGCTGGACGGACCTGACGCCGGCGGAATGGCGCGACCGCGACGCCCGCGCGGCGAACGAGGTGAGAACGACCGGGATAGTCCAACCGTTCGAAAAGGAGTTCTTCCGCAAAGACGGCCGCCGCGTGCCCGTCCTTGTCGGCGTAGCGGCGTTCGATGATCGACGGGAGCAGGGCGTGGCGTTCGTGATCGACCTGACCGAGCGCAAGCACGCGGAGGCTGAGGCGCGCGAAGGCGAGCGGCGGTACCGCGAAGTACAGCTGGAGTTGGTGCACGCAAATCGGCTCGCGACCATGGGCCAGCTCACGGCGTCGATCGCCCATGAAGTCAACCAGCCGATTTCCGCGGCCGTCACCAACGCCCAGACGGCCCTGCGTTGGCTGAGAGCGCAGCCGCCGGATCTTACCGAGGTCGAACAGGCGATCGATCGTATCGTCAGCGACGGCAAACGAGCCGGCGAGGTGGTCGGCCGGATCCGCGGCATGATCCAGAAGGCCCTGCCGCGCAAGGAGAGGATGGATGTCAACCATGCGATCCGCGAGGTGATTTCGTTGACGCGTGGCGAAGCGATGAAGAGCCGCGTCTCGGTGGAGGCGCGGCTTGCGGAGGGCTTGCCGCCCATCGAGGCAGACCGAGTCCAGTTGCAGCAAGTGATCCTCAACCTGATCGTCAACGCCGTCGAGGCGATGGCCCCCGCGACCGACGGACCGCGATTCCTCTTGATCAGCACGGAGAAAGCCGGGCCGGGCGGAGTGCTCGTCGTGGTGCGGGATACCGGTCCGGGGCTCAGTCCTGCGAGCTTGGAGCACATCTTCGACGCCTTCTACACGACCAAGCCCGAGGGGATGGGGATGGGCTTATCGATCTCACGTTCGATCATCGAGGCACACGGAGGACGGTTGCGGGCGAGGGCGAACGTGCCTCGCGGCGCGGTGTTTGAGTTCACGGTGCCGGCAAATGAGCGAGGCGAACCGGCAGAAGCGGGGCTGTGACCGGAGCGATCGGCCTCGCAACCCGGCCGCGGGAATAGTACAAGGCGGCGGAGATCATGTCCGACTCCGCGGCCAAGAAACCCTCGCTTCCCGACGGACTGGTGGCGGTCGTCAAGCGAGATTGCCCAACCTGCACCCTGGTCGAGCCGGTGCTGCGGGAGCTCCAGAAGGCTTCAGGTCGGCTCACCGTCTACACGCAGGACGACCCGTCGTTTCCAGCGGGCCTTCGCGCCGTGGACGATCGGGAGCTGGAGATGAGCTGGCACCACGCGATCGAGACCGTCCCGACGCTGCTGCGCATCGAGCGCGGCGCCGAGGTGGGACGCACGGTGGGTTGGAACCGGAACGACTGGGAGGCCCTGAGCGGGGTATCTGGGCTCGGCCCCTCACTGCCTCCCCATCGGCCGGGCTGCGGATCCATGTCCGTGGACCCGGATAAGGCCGACGCGCTGGTCGCTCGCTTCTCGGGCGGAACGATCCGGAGCCGGCGGATCGAGCTCGCTTCCCTCGAGGACGAGATGGAGTCCTCGTTCGATCGCGGCTGGACCGACGGGCTGCCCGTGGTTCCCCCCACCGAAGCGCGCGTACTCCGCGTGCTCGAGGGGACCCGGCGCGCGCCGGACGAGATCGTCGCCGCGGTCCCGCCCGACCTCGTCCCAGCGAGCGTCGAGAAGGTGGCGATTAACGCGGTGTTGGCGGGATGCAAGCCCGAGTACCTGCCGGTGGTGCTCGCCGCCGTGGAGGCGGCCTGCACCGACCAGTTCAACATCCACGGCGTGCTCGCCACCACGATGCCGGTGGGACCGGTGATCGTCGTGAATGGGCCCATCCGGCGCGCGATCGGGATGAACTCAGGCGTGAACGTCCTCGGCCAGGGCAACCGCGCGAACCTGACCATCGGCCGGGCGCTTCAGCTCGTGATCCGCAACGTCGGCGGCGGCCGCCCCGGCGAAGTCGATCGAGCAACCCACGGCAGCCCGGGGAAGCTCTCGTTCTGCTTCGCCGAAGACGAGGAGGGCTCGCCCTGGGAGCCGCTCTCCGTCGAGCGCGGCGTCCCCGCGGGCACCAGCGCGGTGACGCTGTTTTCCGGAGAGGGAACCCGGTGCGTCATCGACCAGAAGAGCCGCACCCCGGACTCCCTGGCTTCGACCTTTGCGGCGAACCTTCGCACGCTGCACCACCCCAAGCTGGCTCTGGCGTTCGACGCGATGCTGGTGATCGGCCCCGATCACGCCCGCGTCTTTCGCGACGCGAAATGGACGAAGGCGCGGCTGCTCGCGGAGATCGAGGCGCGGCTTCAGATCCCGTGGGCGGACCTCGCCCCCGGCGCGCACGGCATTGCCGAGGGCATGCCGGAGCATTTCCGCTCGGAAACGCTTCCCAAGTTTCGCCCAGGCGGCCTGTTGCTCGTTCACGCGGGCGGCACCGCTGGCCTGTTCTCGGAGATCATCGGCGGCTGGCAGAGCGGACCTGGCGGCAGCCAGCCGACGACAAGGGAGGTACGACCGTGACGATTCTTCTCGACCCCACGAGCGAGCGCACCGTCGCCGGCCGCGCGTTGGCCGCGCGTCCGCCGTCGCTGAAGGGCTTGACGGTGGGCTTGCTGGACATCTCCAAGCCGCGAGGAGACGTGTTCCTCGACCAAATTGCCGAGCGGCTCGCCGGCGAGGGCGCGAAAGTGCTGCGCTTCGCCAAGCCGACCTACACCAAGCCCGCGCCGGTGGATCTGCGCCACGAGATTGGCACTACGTGCAAGGTGCTAATCGAAGCTCTCGCTGATTGAGGGAGCTGCACGTCGTGCAGTGTGCACGACATCAGCGACCTCGAAGCGCGTGGTATCCCGGCGGTGTTCGTTGCCTCGCGCGAATTCTTGGGCGCCGCCGAAGCTCAGGCGCGGGCGCTGGGGTTTGCTCCCGCACGCGTTTTGGTGTCGCATCCGATCCAGGACCGAACGGACGAGGAGATCCGGGTTCAGGCGGACGCCGCGTACCCGGAGATCGTCCGCGCGGTCACTTCGGAGCGCTGAACTCTCGGCTGAATTTGGCAAAGGCGCGAGGGAGCTCTTCAAATGGGAACCCCCAAGGAGATTGCCCCGGCTCTGTTCCACTGGACCGCGGTTCACCCGGGAATCGGCGTCAGGGTGCATTCCTATTTCTGGTCCTCAGGGCGCGTCCTGTTGGATCCGCTGTTACCGACACCAGGGGGGATGGCCTGGCTCAAGAAGCACGGTCCACCCGAGCACATCATCCTCACGAACCGACTGCACTCGCGGCACAGCGCGGAGCTGGTCGCCGCATTCGGCTGCACAGTCTGGGCGAACAGGAAAGGACTCTTTCATCTCGCCGCGGCGCTGAAGGCACGGCCCTTCGATGACGGCGACACCCTGCCTGGCGGAATTCGCGCTGTCGAGATCGGAGTTCTCTGTCCGGACGAATCGGCGGTCGTGATTCCGGGCGCTCGTGCTGCAGCCATCGCAGACGGGGTGGTTCGCCGTGGCAACGGACCGCTCACGTTCGTTCCTGACCGGCTCCTGGTGGACGACCTTCGCGATGCCCCAGGCGTCAAACGCGGGCTTAAGGCTGCCTACCTGAAGCTTGCGAATCAGTCGTGGGACCACTTGCTCATGGCACACGGAAGTCCCTGGGTGAGCGATGGCCGTCAAGCGTTGTCCGCCTGGGCGAATCTCAGTTGAGAGCACCCGCGGTCTGTAGTTTGCGCAGCGCTAAACGACGGAGAAGCGCACCTGGACATCGGCGGCCGCGACCGCGACCGTACCGTAGAGCGGTCAACGCAGCTTGAAGGCGTCGACCAGGGCCGCGGCCTGCTCGGCATCGGGACCCGAGAGCCGGAAGTCGAGGGCCACCGAATTGAGGGTCGTCAGATCAGAGCGCGCCTGCTTGGAGCGATCGAGGGTACCGTGGATGCTCACTGCGAGCCCGCGCAGGGTGACTTGCCGATCGCGCGCGATGCCCTGGATCAACTCGACGCCGCAAGCCGCGACGGCGGAGAGGAATGCCTCGACCGGCGTGACCTCCTCACCTGGACAGCCGTTCTGCACCGGGCCATCGATGATGTAGTGATGGTCCCGCACGCCGCAAAGGACCCGGCCGAACACATCAGTGGAGCGAGCGGTGACGTCGTACTCGCGAACCGTTGATGATGTGGCGGTCATTCGAAGAAACTACGCCTCTTTCGTGCGCGCGGTCCAGTGGAGATCATCGTCAAATGCCCGCGCGCGCTGCGCGCGCCACGGCAGGCGGCAGTCTGGTAGAAGAGACATTTTCGCCCGTGAGGAGAACAAACCATGGGAATCGAGGCTGAGCGACGCGTCGGCTTGCACACCTGCATGCTCTGTGAGGCGGTCTGCGGTTTGACCGTTCAGATGGAAGGGACCTCGGTGCGGGACGTGCGGGGCGATCGAGACGACCCCTTCAGTCGCGGCCACGTCTGCCCCAAAGCCGCCGCGATTGTCGATGTTCAGACTGATCCCGACCGCATCCTCGAGCCCCAGCGCCGGGACGGTAACGGCTGGCAAGCCATCTCCTGGGAATCAGCCTTGGAAGAGGCTGGTCAGCGACTGGCCGCGATTCAGCGCAAGCACGGTCGCAGTTCGGTGGGGGTTTATATCGGCAACCCGACGGTGCATTCCTACGCGGCCATGCTGGGGGTGCCGTTCTTCCTGCGCGCCGTGGGGTCTCGCGCGCGCTTCTCGGCGACTTCCGTCGACCAGCTGCCCGCGATGCTCGCCTCGCTGGAGATGTTTGGTCACCAGTTGTTGTTCCCCGTCCCCGACGTGGATCGTACGCGTTTCTTTCTGATGCTCGGCGCCAATCCCTGGGCGTCCAACGGAAGCCTGATGACGGCGGGAGGGATCGCGCGGCGCCTGGAGGCGATGCGGGCACGAGGGGGAAGGCTGGTGGTCGTCGACCCGCGCCGCACCGAGACGGCGGCCCACGCGGACCAGCATCTGCCCATCCGCCCGGGGACCGACGCGCTGCTGCTGCTCGCGCTGCTCCATGTTGTCTTCGAAGAAGGGAAAGTGCAGCTGCGCCATCTGGCCTCTTCGTCCGACGGACTGTCCGTTCTCCAAGATACTGCGCGCCGATTTTCGCCCGAGCGCGTCGAGGCGAGAACGGGGATTCCCGCGGGCGAGATCCGAACGCTCGCGCGGGCCTTCGCCGCGGCCCCCTCGGCGGTGGCGTATGGCCGAGTCGGCACCTGCACTCAGGAGTTCGGCGGCCTGACGGCCTGGTTGATCGTCGCCCTCAATGCAGTCACTGGAAACCTCGACCATGAAGGCGGCTTCATGTTCCCCACCCCCGCCGCTGATCTCGTCGCCTTGACGAAGCGAACCTCCGATCGCGGTCACTTCGGCGTGTGGCGCAGTCGGGTGCGGGGGCTGCCCGAGTTTGGTGGCGAGCTGCCCGTTGCCACGCTTGCCGAAGAGATTGACACGCCTGGCAAGGGGCAGATCCGAGCGCTGATCACGTTTGCCGGAAACCCGGTGCTCTCAACGCCCAACGGTGCACGCCTGGATCGAGCCCTGTCCGGGCTCGAGTACATGGTCTCCATCGATCTGTATCGCAACGAGACCACTCGCCACGCGAACCTGATCCTTCCCACCAACTTCGGTTTCGAGCGCGATCACTATGATCTGGTCTTCTACCTGTTGGCGGTCCGAAATGCGGCGCGCTACGTCAAGGCGCTCGTTCCCTCACCGGGAAAAGTGCGCGGTGACTTTCAGGTGCTGCTCGATCTGGCGACGTCCCTGCGGCGCGACGGCGGCGGGCGGCCCGGCCGGGCGCTCGGAGCGGCGTTATGGGCTGCGCGAATGCTGGGCGAGAGACGATTGCTTGACCTGATGCTCCGCTTTGGCCCGCACCGGCTGAGCTTGCGAGAGCTCGAAAAGCGTCCACACGGAGTCGACCTGGGACCCTTACGTTCGCAATTGCCGGCTCGCCTTTGCACGCCCGGCAAGCGGCTTCAGCTCGCCCCCGAGATTTTCCTCCGCGACCTCGATCGTCTCGAGTCTCGACTGGCTGAAGTCGGACAGAATGGGCTGCTACTCATCGGCCGCCGCGAGCTGCGCAGCAACAATTCATGGATGCACAACAGCTTGCGCCTGGTGAAAGGCCCGCCCGGCTGTACCCTGCTCGTTCACCCGGAAGATGCGGCCGTGCGCGGCCTACGCTCCGGCGATCACGCGCGCGTATCTTCGCGCGTGGGGAGCGTGGAAGTGCCCGTGGGCGTGACGGATGACATCGCGCCCGGCGTGGTGAGCTTGCCTCACGGCTGGGGCCACGTCCGCGATGGTACACGCCTGGGAGTCGCCGCGGCACACCCGGGGGCAAGCTTGAACGACCTTACCGACGAGCAGTTCGTAGATTTGCTCTCGGGGAACGCGGCATTCAGCGGCGTCTCCGTCACCGTGATCAAAGCCTAAGTCACCATCTTTGCAATGCCGGAATGCTCTGCGGCAGGTATAAGTGGGTCGGAGGCGTCGAATGAAAGCACAGTCGAAAGGCTCATCGGGGAAGCAACGGCACAGCCATTTGAGCAGCGCAGATCTCAAGGCGCTTCGAGCGGCGCTCGAGGCCAAGCGCGCCGAGTTGCAGCGCGAGGTCTCAACCGACATTTCCGAAGGGACGCACTCGGAGCAATTTGCTGAGGTGAGGGACTCGGCCGAGCAAGCCGAGCGAGCGGAGGAGGAGGAGGAGCTGCTCGACTTGGCAGATCAGGAGACTGCGTTGCTCTCGGAGATCAACCGCGCGCTCAGCAAGATGGACAACGGGACTTACGGGCTGAGCGAGAAGAGTGGCCTGCCGATCCCGCTCGCGCGGTTGCGTGCGGTGCCCTGGGCTAGATTTATCGCCGAGGAAGAATGAGGGCATTGAGCGCTGCCCCGCTCGCGCGAACGGGCCTCTACCCGCTCTTTTTCGGGTCGCGCGGCCGATAGGTGCCGGGGACAGTCCGGGCCGCAATGGACAGGCGGTTCCAGGCGTTGATCGTCGCCACGGCGAGAGTCAAGTCGGACAGCTCGCGGTCGGTGAAGCGCGGGCGTACTTCGGCGTAGACGCTGTCGGGCACGTGGCTCTCAGCCACAAGGGTGACTGCTTCAGTCCACGCCAAGGCGGCGCGTTCGCGGTCGGTATAGTAAGGGCTCTCGCGCCAGGCATCCAGTGAGTACGGCCGCTGCTCCGTTGCCAGAATCGGAAATAAACCGTGGAGCTGGAGGCGCGTGCTACACCGTCAGTTCGGGGAAAGATGCTCGAGGTCTCGGAAGTAAAGAAGACATTCGGTCCGAACATCGCGGTAGACGGTGTCTCTTTCGTCGCCCGGCCAGGAGAAATCCTTGGCCTGCTTGGTCCCAATGGGGCTGGAAAGAGCACCACCATCGCGATGATTGCCGGTTTGCTGCAGCCCGACAGCGGTAGGGTCTTTCTCGAAGGAACCGCCATTTGCGGCGACAATGATCTGAACAAGCTCAAGCTCGGTCTGGTTCCACAGGAGCTCGCGGTCTATGACGAGCTCTCCGCCAACTACAACCTCTACCTTTTTGGAGCGCTCTACCTCCTGAAGGGGGCGCGCCTGAAGCAATCGATCCGGGATTCGCTTCAGCTGGTCGGCCTTGGCGACCGGGCCCGGGACAAGGTGGCCACGTTCAGCGGCGGGATGAAACGCCGTCTGAATATCGCCGCCGCATTACTCCATGACCCTCAAGCGCTCCTTCTGGACGAGCCGACGGTCGGGGTTGATCCGCAAAGCCGAAACGCGATCTTCGAGAATCTCCAGGCGCTCAAGAAACGGGGCAAGACGATCGTCTATACCACCCACTACATGGAGGAAGCAGAGCGTCTGTGCGACCGAATTGTGATCATCGATCACGGCAAGGTGATCGCCAATGACTCGCTCCCCGGCCTCTATCGACGCTTGCCCCTGACCCACAAGCTGGTGGTCGAACTGGAACCCGGAGCGGGCACTCTACCGCTGGAGGCCTTGAGCGCCTTCCCGGAAGTGGAATCGTCGCAGCTGCGCGACAGCACGCTCACCGTGGTGCTCAAGGATCTCTCCACCGGAGCCCCCCGCGTGCTCCGGTGGCTCACTGAGAACCGTTGCCGATACCAGAATCTAACGACGGAGCGTCCCGACCTGGAATCTGTATTCCTCGGGCTGACCGGGAGGAGCTTGCGAGATACATGAACGTTCCCGCCTTCAGTGCATTGGTCAGAAAGGACCTGCGGCTCTTCTTCGGCGATCAGCGGGCGCTGCTGCTGAGCTTTGCCGCGCCAATCGCAGTCGCCTCGTTCTTCGGATTCCTGTTTGGCGGCCAGAGTGGCAAAACCGAGGCGAGTCCAATCGACATTCGCGTCGTCGATGAGGACGGAAGCGAGACTTCCAAACAAATTGTGGACAGCCTCGCGTTGGACAAAGCCATCGCGATGAAGCCCGCCTCGAAAGCGGACGCGAGAGAGACAGTGGCCAAGGGCAAGGCGGTGGTCGCGGTGTTGATTCCCCGCGGTTTTGGCGATGCTGCGGCGAAGGCGTTCTTCAGTACTGGCCAGAAGCCGCAAGTGGAATTGCTCTACGATCCCTCCCACAGCGCGGAATTGGCGATGATTCGGGGCATTCTCACCGAGCACGTGATGCAAGCGGTGAGCAAGGACGTTTTCAGCCCAACCGGTGGGCGGCGCAATCTCCAGCATTGGCTGGCGTCAGTCGATCAAGACGAGACGCTCAATCCGGAAGACAAAGGCGCGCTTCGAGACATGTTGAAGTCGGTGGATAGATGGTTCGCGCAAACAGAGAACAAATCGGAGATGCGAGGCGTCGGTGGCTTGAAAATGCCCTATGACGTCAAAGAAGAGCCCGTCACCGCCGGCGGTCAGATCAAGTACAACGGTTATGCACACTCTTTCGGCGGGATGGGCATTCAATTCATGCTATTCATGGCGATCGATGCCGGAATCGCGGTGTTGACACAGCGAGCCCGAGGATTCTGGAAGCGGTACCGCGCAGCCCCTTTGTCGAAGAGCACTCTGCTCGCAGCGCGCGCCTTGAGCACTGGCCTGATCGCATTCCTGATTCTAGTGGCCGGTTTCGCCTTTGCCCGGATCGTCTTCGGGGTGCGGATCACCGGCAGCTTCGTCGGTTTCCTTGGCATTTGCGTCGCATCCTCGTTGATGGCCTCTTCCTTCGGCTTGATGATAGCGGCGCTCGGAAAAACGCCCGAGGCCACCCGCGGCCTGGCGATTTTTGCGACCCTGATCATGGTCATGTTGGGCGGTGCCTGGGTACCGGCGTTCCTTTTCCCATCCTGGCTTCAGAAGCTGACGCTCTTCATCCCCACCCGATGGGCGGTCGATGGGCTGGACGCGATGACCTGGCGAGGGCTCGGCGTGGCGGACGCTGTCGGGCCGATGGCGGCGTTGGTCGCCTTCGCGCTCTTGTTTAGCGGGCTGGCGGTGGCCCGCTTCCGGTGGGATGGCTAAACGCGCCGTTCAGCGACAAAGACCCGTGGTCTGATGAGGCCCCCAAGGATAGCCTTCCTTGAGCCTCATCTTCACGTACGCTGAGGCCGGAAACGAAGTAGGAGATGTTCATGCTCCAGATCGTCCTGGCCTCCCTCTGTTTGGCGGCTCCAGCTCCGGACGCCGGCGTTCTCACGTCCGCACGCGTGCTCGAGGAGTCTTCCCCTTCCGACTGGCGCCACGTGGACCCTTCCAATACGCTCTACCTGGACCTCCCCGGTGGCCGAGTGGTGATCGAGCTCGCGGCTGGCTTCGCCCCCTCGCACGTGGAGAACATCCGCACGCTGGCGCGCGAACATTACTTCGATGACTTGGCCATTCTGCGCTCGCAGGACAACTACGTGGCCCAGTGGGGCGACCCGAATGCCGACGACCGCGCAAACGCCGGCGACCGCGCTCATGCCAAGTCTCTGGGCTCGGCTCGCGCCAAACTCCCGGCGGAGTTCTCGCGCCCGTCCCAGGGGCTGGCCTTCACCAAGCTCTCGGACGGCGACGTGTACACACGGGAGGTGGGATGGGCGGACGGCTTCCCGGTCGGACGTGACCCCAGGACCGGTCAGATCTGGATCGCTCACTGCTACGGCATCGTGGGCGCAGGCAGGAACAACCCCGCCGACAGCAGCAACGGTGCCGAGCTCTACGTCGTCACCGGCCACAGTCCACGCCACCTGGACCGCAACATCACCACCGTCGGCCGGGTGCTCCGGGGAATGGAGCTGCTCTCCAGCCTGCCCCGCGGCACAGGAGCGTTGGGCTTCTATGAAAAGACTCAGCAGCGGGTCCCCCTGAAACGCGTCACGTTGGCCTCCGCCATTTCTGCCGCCGATCGAACGGAGTGGGAAGCGCTGCGGACGGACACACCCACGTTCCAGCGGTGGGTGGAGGCGCGGCGAAACCGGCGCGAGCCTTGGTTCGTCTATCCGGTCGGGCACGTCGAGCTGTGCAACGTGCCCTTGCCGGTACGCGAGGTCAGATTTCAGAAGAAGTAGAATCCCATTCCCGCGAGCAACGACGTCTGTCTTCGGTCGGAGATGGCGAGCCCGTGAGCCGGCCCGCGCGTGCCTTCGGTGAAGAGGCGGCCTTTCAGCTCTCCGGTGAGGAAAAAGTCGCGGCCGATGTACAGGTCCACGCCGGCGGAAGCGCTACCTTCGCCACGCAACGCCCTATCGGGATTGATCGAGGCAACGCCTAGGCCGAGAGCCAAGAAGGGCCGAAAGAAGAATCCGTCGAAAAAGTCGTACTTGAAAGAGAGCTCCCCAATCTTGCCGAAAGCGGTGTACTCCCCCGTGAGCCGAACGCGCCCGCCGCCTTCCGTCCCTCGGAGCTCAAGCGCGAGTTGGCCCTCCGCTTTGGTCTGATCGAGCCCTCTGTAGACGGGAAAGGCCGCGACTCCCGGCATGAAGACGAGACCGACGTGGCCGCGGCCCTCGGGAGCCGGCGGCTTCGTGGCAAGCCCCTCAGCGGGAGTCTGGGATTTGACCGGCGCCGGAGGAGGAGTGTCGCCTGGGCTCGGTAGGGAGTTGACGTCGCAGGCATAAAAGAGGAGCCGGCCGGAAGCATCGAACCGCGGCCGGTAGCCAGGAAGGCAGCCGGGGACTTTCGCCACTGAGCATGGAGGCGGGTCCGAGGGTGAGGAGGGGATGAGGCACTCCCAGCCGAGCAAGATAGTTAACAGGAGGGACGTGGAAACCAGCATGGTGGCCCCCTTTTGAAGTTTCTTCCGCGCACCGCGACGGGAAGACTAGCTCCTTTTGCCCATCGAAGCCCACCACCAGGCCAGCACTTCTCGGATTCACCCCTGACAATCCGATGAAAGCCGGTGCAATTCTGGCAACCCGATGAAAGATGGTTGCCAGGTCTAACTGCTCCCTGAGATCCACAGGATCCACCGACCGCTACTGGATCAAAGCACTTACCGTGCGTTGAATCGTTTGTGGAGACTGTCCGAATGCCCGAACGAACGAACGCCGCATCCGCTCCCGATTTCCAAAACCATTCTTCCTGGCAATTTCATCGGCGGAGAAGCGACCGGTCTCCATCATCAGACGCGCAGATTCCACGCGCAGCCGTTCGATTGCCTTCGCCGGTGACCGCCCCGTTTCATGTTTAAACAGTCGGCTGAATTGCCGCGGGCTCAGGAACGCAGCCTTCGCCAGATCACGAACAGACAACGGCTTGCTCAAACGTTCTTTTGCGTAAGTGAGGGCGGTCTGGACGCGATCTGATGTTGCATCGAGGTCCAACAATGTCGAGAACTGCGACTGTCCGCCGGCGCGGCGGTGATAAACGACCAGGACTCTGGCGACCGCACGAGCAATCTCGGCGCCAAGGTCCTTCTCCACCAAGGCGAGCGCAAGATCGACGCCAGCACTCATCCCGGCCGATGTCCATATTGGTCCGTCGACCGTAAAGATACGATCTTCCTCGACGGAGATCTTGGGGTAGCGCAGCTGCATAGCTCTAGCGAACTGCCAATGCGTGGTTGCTCGCCGACCGTCAAGTAACCCTGCCTCCGCGAGGATGAGCGCACCGGTACAGATCGAAGCTATCCGTCGGGATCGATGAACAGCGGCTCGAAGATAGCTTAACAACCCCGGCGTAGCCGCCGGGATGGCGATGCCACCCGCCATGAGGAGTGTGTCGAACCTCCGGCGTTTGAACGACGAAGTCTGAATCTGAGATCCCAGCGAGGTGGAAACGGGGCCGCCGTGCTCCGAGAGCAGCGCGACTTCATACTCCGCCGACCCAAGCTTCCAGTTTGCCGTTTCGAACACGCTCGTCACACCCAAGTTCATCGGAGAAAAAGCGGGAAACACGATCAAGCCAATTGTGGGCATCTGATTTCTCCTGCCGCCGGCTGCACCCCTGCGTTCCGAATGTCCCAAAACGCTGCATATATGACCGTCAGCTCATCCATGACGTCGCTATTTGGTGGAAGAATTCACTAGCCAAAAGCTACTCGGGATGACGGACGACATCACCAAGAACACGGCGCTCAAAGCGACCAGTCAGCGATTGGAGTAAATCATGAAAGTGATGGCCATCGGCACGCTAAAAACTCTTTCGCCTGAACAAAGAGAGCGATATTTGCCGAAGGAAGTACCGGCGACGTTTCAACTTTATCTCGACGGCAAGCTGGAGCAATTCTGGCTTCGGGACAAAGAGGTGGGCGTAATCTTCTTGATGAGTGTGGAGTCGGTCGACGAGGCGAACCGGCTTCTTAAAGGACTACCGCTCAGTCAAGCCAATCTGATGACCTTCGACCTGATGCCGATCGGGCCGCTGCTGCCGCTCGGTATGTTGATGAAAGGCTAAATAGCAACTCTCATCCAGGCCGGTAATGTCCTAAAGGGTTGCATGCCCGACCGTCGCGCCATCGGCCCCGGAGCTATCCAAATTAGAACTGACAGGAGAGGTACATACCAATGAAAAGCACAGACAAAGCAGTGGAGGTCTCCCCACAGACGACGAGGACCAAGTTCGATGGGGTCCTCGTCACCATACGCTCGCGTAAGTCCTTCTTCGAGGTTACTGAAGCGATCGAGAAGACCCTGCAGCGCTTCCACATCCCCAAACTGATGGAATACGTGACGCACGCCGATCGTGCGGGTGTCGAGGTTTACGTCGACTCCAGTTCCACGCCCTTCTCAATCTTCTGGGACTTCGAACAGGGCTCCACAATGCGCCTCGCGGGAATTCCCATCGAGTCGAAGTTCTACCTCGTCGGGAACGCTGTCATCGCGCGTGGCCTGTTCGAGTACACCGGTGCCGCCGGCCTCGGCGCTCCCGTGCGCGTCTGCGTTTCCCAGCGGGACGGCGAGCAGACACGGATCGACCTGGACCTACCGTCGGCCGACTTCAGCAAATTCCCGGAGACGCGGCCGTCGTCTGTGCCCGCTCTGCTCGACGCCAAGCTAGTAAAGGTCCTCGAGGATGCCGCTGCCTAAAGCTACTGGTTGCCAGAATCCGAAAAAACTGTAGAGCTAACCGGGATCGAACCGGTGACCTCTTGAATGCCATTACGGAGTGATACTCAACTAAACCCTCGTTCTGTTCTGCCACGGGTTTCCGGATACCTCCCACACGTGGCGCCGACAGATGAAAGCCGTCGCGTCAGCCGGATATCGAGCGATTGCTCCGGATATGCGCGGCTATGGACATAGCTCGACTCCAGTGGACGCAAACTTGTACACGTTGCTGCAAACGACCGGTGACTTAGTCGGTCTGCTTGATGCGCTGAGGATCCCCAGTGCTGTACTCGTGGGCCATGACTGGGGTGCTGCTCATGCATGGGGCGCGGGGCTCATGCGTCCTGATCGATTTAGGGCGTTGTTCTGCCTCAGCGTCCCTTACGTTCCGCGTGGAGATGTCAGTGTCTTCGAGAAAATGCGGGTCTCCGGCCATCAAAAGGACTTCTATATGTTCGAACAGATGCGACCGGAGGCCGATCAAATTTGGGCTGACGCCGCAGTCACCATTCCCGGGGTTCTGTATTGGGCGTCGGGCTCTGCTCCAGCCGACAAACGTTGGAACCCCATGGATCCCATACGAAGCCTTCATCGCCCGGTCGGAGTCTCATAGTTGCCGCTGTACCATGACATGGGGCTGATCGGCTGTTTGCTCAGCGCCCTGTACTATCCAGCGCCGCTGGTGCTGATTCCGCCCGAGAATTTCCTCGCTGGGCCC
>Ga0070708_100001414_pt1 | contig 18341 bp, 10 predicted proteins | sample KBSK5503metaG_FD_65469 | JGI IMG/M metagenome (GOLD analysis project Ga0070708, IMG submission 65469) | Corn, switchgrass and miscanthus rhizosphere microbial communities from Kellogg Biological Station, Michigan, USA - KBS K5-50-3 metaG | ecosystem: Host-associated > Plants > Roots >... | reverse complement strand
CCAGGCCGACTTCCCTGCGCTCGTGTCTCGCGTGCTTGCCGCCTCCGGCCTGGCGGCCGGCCAGCTGGTGCTGGAGATGACCGAGAGCGTTCGCCTCGACCACGACGCCGCGTCCGTCGCACTTCACGAGCTTCGCAAGCTGGGGGTGCGGCTGGCCATCGACGACTTCGGGACGGGCTTCGCCTCGCTCAGCCAGCTGCGCCGCATCCCCTTCGACATCGTGAAGATCGACAAGAGCTTCATCGCCGCATTGACGCCTGGCTCACGTGCCGAGTCGCTGATCTCCGGGATCGTGGAGATGGCCGGGCGCCTGGGGATCGGTGTTGTGGCAGAGGGGATCGAAACGCCGCAGCAGCTCGCCCAGCTGCGCGCCATGGGCTGTGCCTTCGGCCAGGGCTTCGACTTCGCCGAACCGATGCCCGCCGACGAGCTCGCCGCCCTCCTGGGCGTGCCCCCCAAGGGCCTCCGCCCCGCCCACGTCCCCGGCGTCGGCGTGGCCTCCCGCCGTGCGCGCCGCGTCCTGTTGCCAGGCTCCATGTCCTAGAACCTCGCCTCCGGCCGCGGCGCCATCGGCCCTACGTCGGGCCGCACATCGGCCCTAGGTCGGCCCGCACATCCGCCCCCCATATCCGCCCCCATATCGGCTCATGCATCCTGGGTATCTAACGGAGAAGCTGACGCCAATCCGAGGCCCGTGAAGGGCCAATCGGCTTCGGTTTATGCATACACCGCTTAGACCGATCTCGCGCAGGCTGATTCCGACCGCTGCTTGATCGTTAGATACCCCGCATGACTACGGCGGGAGATTCCAGGCGGGAGATTCCGGGCGGGAGATTCCGGGCGGGAGATCCCAGGCGGGAGATTCCCATAAGACTTCCGAAGTAAGTGAACGCTCATGGGCCGATAAGTGCAGCCCAGCATTCTTGGCCGTCGTGGCGAATCGGAACAGCACCCTCCACGAGGCGACGCGCCAGGCGGCCTGGATGCTCCATCAGCTTGGGCGCGAGCTCCGGATCGCGAGGGTCGCGGCAGGCCTCACCCAGTCACGGGTGGCGGGGCGCATCGGAGCCTCGCAGTCGAAGATCAGCCGCACCGAGCGCGGGCTCGCGCATGACCTAGGCGTAACCAATCTGACTCGACACACTGCGGTCGTTGGGCTGCGAGTCCACCTGCGCTTCTACCCCGGCGGCCGGCACCTGCTCGACGCCCCGCAGCTTGCCCTGCTCGCGCGCTTCCGCAAGCGAATCAACGCCCTGTGGAAGTGGGAGCAGGAGGTGCCGGTTGCCATCCCCGGCGACCTGCGTGCCGCCGACGCACGGATATCACTCCTGTCGGTAAGCGTCGTGGTGGAAGCAATCACCCGCTTCGCAGACGCCCAGGCCCAGGCGCGCGCAGCTCAACTGAAGAAGCGCGATTTGCGGGCTGATCGGTTGATCCTTCTGCTGGCGGCGACCGCCGCGAATCGCCGAGCGTTGCGAGAGGCCGGCCCCAACTTTGCCGCAGCGTTCCCCATGGCAACCGCAGCCACTCTCAGCGCGCTGGCGAGGGCTCGGGACCCGGGAGCGGACGCGATCGTCGTGCTCTGACCCCTCCGCTTATGCACAGCGGGTATCTAACGGAGAAGCAGACGGCGATTCGCGCCAATTCGGGCCACCAAGAGGCCAGACATGCGCCGGAATATGCCTCGGCTGCATAGATCGGCAAACTGAACACCGACTCTGCGCTCCGCTTGATCGTTAGATGCATCGGGCGACTACGAAGGCGGCGAGAAAGAGTCCACACAGCGTCCACATCTGATCCACCGGCCGTCAACATTCGTCGTACCCTGATCCACAGCATGTTGTGGCCAGCCCATGCCCCACTCCACAACATCTTGTGGTTTTGGCTTGACTTGAGGGGTCTCGCGTCCTACACTTAAGGGCCTGAAATCCAGGCGTGAGTGCACGTCATCCAGGGGAGGGTGCCCTCGAAATTCACCGCCGCGGAAGAAGCCTCCGCGAGGCAGCGGGCACCCCTTCTGGCGACCCAACACAGAGGCCGGGACGAACACTCCCGGAGGATGAGGACACTGTATCAATGGCTCGTCGCGCGACCCCCCAGGCCACCAAGCAGAACGGCCATGCAACCGGAAACGGCAATGGCCACGGCCAGGGCGGGGTCGCGACGGCCCATGCGAGCGGCGAACCGATGGCCGCGACAGCCGAGGTGGGCGTGAGCGAGGAACCGATGGCGGCCGGCACCACGACGAACGCGACAGGCTCTGGCTACCACCAGCTGAAGCCCGGCGAGTCCAGGACCTGGAAGGGAATCAACGTCGAGCGCCGGTTCACCCGCGAGCGCGTGGACCCGTACGACACCGTCGAGTGGGACACGCGTGAAGCGGTCATCACCAACGAGCACGGCAAGGTCGTCTTCGAGCAGCGCGACCTCGAGGTCCCGCGGACCTGGTCGCAGCTCGCCACGCAGGTGACCGCCAGCAAGTACTTCCGCGGCCCGCTCAACACCCCGGAACGTGAGCGTTCCGTCAAGCAGATGCTCGACCGGGTGGCGAACACCATCACCGACTGGGGCATCAAGGACGCCTACTTCGCGACGCCGGCGGATGCCGAGGCCTTCCGCGACGAGCTCAAGGACATCCTCCTCAAGCAGCGCGCCGCCTTCAACTCACCCGTCTGGTTCAACGTGGGCATCGACGAGCACCCCCAGTGCAGCGCCTGCTTCATCAACTCGGTCGACGACACCATGGAAAGCATCCTGGGCCTGGCCAAGACCGAGGGCATGCTCTTCAAGTACGGCTCCGGCACGGGTTCCAACCTCAGCCCCATCAGAAGCAAGTACGAGCAGCTGGCGGGCGGGGGAGAAGCAAGCGGACCGGTCAGCTTCATGAAGGGCTTCGACGCCTTCGCCGGTGTGATCAAGTCCGGTGGCAAGACACGAAGAGCCGCCAAGATGGTGATCCTGAACGTCGACCATCCCGACGTCGAGGAATTCATCGACTGCAAGCTCGTCGAGGAGAAGAAGGCCTGGGCCCTCATCGACGCCGGCTATGACGGCAACTTCAACGGGGGCGCCGCCTACGAATCGGTCTTCTTCCAGAACTCCAACAACTCCGTGCGCGTGACCGATGCGTTCATGCGCGCCGTCGAAGAGGACGGGGACTGGACGACCCGAGCCATCGTCGACAAGCGCGTCATCAACACCTACAAGGCCCGATACCTCCTCAACAAGATGGCCGAGGCGGCGTGGGTCTGCGGCGACCCGGGGATCCAGTACCACGACAACGTGAACACGTGGAACACCGTTTCAAACACGCACACAATCAACGCTACAAATCCATGCGTAACCGGAGACACCCTGGTCGCGACCGATGAGGGCTGGCGCCGGATCGACTCCCTGGCGGGCAAGAGCGCCAACGTGATTGGAGCCGATGGCCAGCCGCACCCGGTCGACAGGATCTTCCCGACCGGCACCAAGCCGGTCTTCGAGCTGAAGACGCGTTCGGGTTATCGGGTCCGAATCACGGAAGACCACAAGATCGCGACGACTCGCGGCGACGTGGCCGTCAAGGATCTGGGCGACGATGACCGTATCTTCCTGAACGCGCCGGGCTTCGGCCGCAAGGAACTCGCGCCCCAGTTGGCGGAGGCGATCGGCCTCGCGGTCGGCGACGGCTGCGTGGTCTACGCGAATAGGCGACCGATGGTGATCATCACCATGCACGACAACGAGTTCGGCGTCCTCGAAGCGGTGGCCAAGGAGGTAAACCATCAGAAGGCGATGCTCCGTGCGGTCGGTATCGTCGGCCGGCCAGATCCCGTGCACGTCACGCGCAGCGCCACGGGTCCTCGGGTGTCCTTCGGCTCCAAGGTGGTTGTCGACCAGTTCACGAAGCATGCCGTCCTCGATCAGGGATCCGACGGGAAGCGATTCACCGATGCGGTCTTTGGCCTCGATCAGTCGAGTCAGGCGGCCCTGCTGCGTGGTCTCTTCACAGCGGACGGCACGGTCCTTAACAGCAAGGATCGAACGCAGGCCGTTGGCCTCGACTCGACCTCACTCGAGTTGCTTCTCCAGGTCCAACGGATGCTGCTCGGCTTCGGCATCAAGAGCCACATTTACGAGAACCGCCGGAACGGGAAGCTCATTCAGCTTCTTCCCGACGGCAAGGGTGGCATGAAGGAGTACGCGGTCAAGGAGACGCATTCGCTACGGGTCACTCGGGCGTCCCGGGTGCGCTTCGAGAAGGAGATCGGGTTCGCGCCGGAGAGCCCGAAGGTGGAGGCGCTGCGCAGGCTCAATGGTTCGGTCGGCACCTACAGCGACGAGCTCATCGACGACTTCGCATCAGTCTCGCCTCTGGGTGATGAGCCGGTCTTCGACCTGACCGAGCTGGCCACGAGCCACTTCGTCGCAAATGGTGTTGTAGTTCACAACTGTGGCGAGTACGACTTCATTGATGATTCGGCTTGTAACCTGGCAAGTTTGAATCTCATGACGTTCGTCAAGGACGATGGCGAATTCGACGTCGAAGCGTTCAAGCACGCCGTTCGGATCGTCTTCACCGCCCAGGAGATCCTCGTCGACAACGCGAGCTATCCCACACCCAAGATCGAGCAGAACTCAAAGGACTACCGGCCCATCGGAATTGGGTACGCCAACCTCGGCGCGTTGCTCATGAACCGCGGCCTGGCGTATGACTCGGATCAGGGCCGCGCGCTGGCCGGCGGGATCACAGCGCTGATGCAATCCGAGTCCGCGCTCCAGTCAGCTCGGATTAGTCGCGATCAGGGCGGCCCGTTTGCCGGGTACGAGCCGAACCGCGAGCCATATCTGAAGGTCATGGGTCAGCACCGGGACGCGGCCTACCGCATGGATCGTCAGCTCGTGCCAGTGGATCTGCTCGATGCGATTCTCACAGGTTGGGATGATGTCATGGCTTTGGGCGGGTCCGCCGGATTCCGCAACGGGCAGCTGAGCGTCCTCGCCCCCACGGGAACCATCGCCTTCCTGATGGACTGCGACACGACCGGCGTGGAGCCGGACATCGCGCTGATCAAGTACAAGCGCCTGGTCGGTGGCGGCTACCTGAAGATCGTCAACGGGACGGTGCCCCACGCGCTCAGGCGGCTCGGCTACAGCGCCAACCAGGTCGAGGAGATCGTCACCTACATCGACGAGCACGAGACCATCGAGGGCGCCCCGCACCTGCGCAGCGAGCACCTATCGGTCTTTGACTGCGCCTTCAAGCCGGCCAACGGCAGCCGATCCATCCACTACAACGGACACCTCAAGATGATGGCGGCGGTCCAGCCGTTCATCTCGGGCGCCATCAGCAAGACGGTCAACATGCCGGAGGCCTCCACCCCGGCGGATATCGCGCAGGTCTACATCGATGGCTGGAAGCTGGGCCTGAAGGCCATCGCGGTCTATCGGGACAACAGCAAGCGCAGCCAGCCGCTCAACACGAAAAAAGAAGGGACACAGGACGCCGCGGTCACCCAGGCCGCTGTGGCGACGGCCGCCGCGGCGTCCACCTCTCCCCACGCCTATCGACGACGGCTGCCGGACGAGCGGTCAGCCTTTACCCACAAGTTCAATGTGGCCGGGCACGAGGGCTACCTGACGGTCGGCCTCTTCGAGGACGGCCAGCCGGGCGAGATCTTCCTGCGAATCAGCAAGGAAGGCTCCACGGTCGCCGGCATGATGGAGGCCTTCGCCATCGCGGTCAGCGTCTCGCTCCAGTACGGCGTGCCGCTGCGCGACCTGGTGAACAAGTTCAGCCACATGCGCTTCGAGCCCAACGGGTTCACGACCAACCCGGAGATCCCCATCGCCAAGAGCCTGGTCGACTACGTTTTCCGATACCTGGCCAGCAAGTTCCTGAGCCAGGACGAGAAGGATGCGCTGGGACTGATCAATCGTCAGCAGCTGACACTCGCCGAAGCTCCGGCAGTGAGTGGGGGAGCCTCCGCGGACACCCCGACCGCTTCGGGCTCCGCAACCTCAGCGGCCACGGGGCCCGCGGCGGCTAAACCAAGTTCTGCCGCAGGTCTGGCACGGGACGCTGCTGGGGCTGATCAGGCTGGAGAGATTTCTGCTTCTGGTCAGACCGATGCGGACGACGCACCTGGCGGGTCCGTTGAGGAAGCGACCGCCGAGTCCGGACCGGGGCTGCTCGAGGGGCTGAAGATCGTGGCCCGCAACGGCGAGGCCCATCGCGATGAGCGGCTTTCAGCCGGTCAGCCGACGGTCATCTTCGACACCGCCGACAGTCCGCCCTGCAGCGAATGCGGCTCGATCATGGTGAGGAACGGGTCCTGCTACAAGTGCCTGAACTGCGGGTCCACGAGCGGCTGTAGCTAACCCACGAGGATCGGGACCAAATTGCCTAGATCAGTAAGTCGCTCAGCGAGCACTGGCCGTTTCGTTCGGCGTGGAACAGTCCTCCGACACCCCAAGACGACAGTTACACAGTCCGTGCCGAGGGCCGGGGGAGGGCACGACCGTTCGACAATTACGGGCCGATACATCTCAGGTGTTGCCGCTGCAAGGCATCCACGGACCTCGATGCATGAGAGTTGACGCATCGAAGGATTAGGAGAGGAACGGCCCTAAACGTAGTCAGCGGCTACCGGGAGCGGTCGGTAACCGCGATCCTCCAGCATACGAAGGGTCACTCTGTTCTCCGGAAATTCCGCAAGTAGCGCTCGGACAAGTGGCCGCCGTTCGCCCGCTTGAAGCAAGGCGAGCACTAAGCAGCGTCGTTCGAGAGGATCGGCGGCAGCTTTTGCCGCATCCCGAAGCACAGGGCGTGCTTCGTTCGGGCGCCACGCGGCTAGCCGATGGGCTGCAAAGGCTGCCAGTGGCAATTCCCGGTGCTGCGGTATTACCGACGCAAAGTATTGGGTAATGGCGCCAGGAATCTCGCCAGACCCGGGGAACATCCCGCCCAACTGGCCAATCGACCAATCGAAGCAACCCCAAGGCGACGAGACGTAGTCCAGATACCAGTCGGTTAGACCTTGCCACTTTCCACTATCGCGAAGAAGTCGGCCGATGTGATCGGCACCATGTGGCATCTGCCAAGCCACGCGAATCAAGGGGTCGGCCTCTCGCCACAATTTCTTGTCCCGAATACGCCGTGCCGCAAAACGTATGGAACTGTGCGGAGCCGATTCAGGGTCCAATGCAATCCTGGAGAGGAGTGTGTGAAGCGGTTCGAGGTCGACGGGAGCTTCCTCAAGGCCGACGTCAACGGCGCTGTGTTCGATTGATCGCGCCGCCTCGACCAAGGAAGCCCCCTCAAGGACTTTCGTTTTTCCGCTGCCCAAATCCAACCCGAGGTCTCTAACGACCCCTTCGATCTCAACTTGGCCGCGTCGCAGTTCACCTCGATCGCTGCCAAAGATCCAGACATCGTCCATCCAGCGGAGACATGTCGCGCCCTTGGCAGATGGGGCGGCGCGCCGAGAGATTGCCTCCAGTGTGTCGTCCAACGGACGCAAGTATCGATTCGCGAGGACCGCGGAAGCGCTTGATCGCTGCGGCAAGCCGGACCGGCCCGGGATCTCTGACCATCCCCGCAGCATCGCGGCTAGTCGGGATCCAATCCGGCCTCCGGCGGTTGCCGCTGCGTCTTCGCAAATTCGTTCCGTGGGGATGCTCGCGAAGAACGAGACCACATCAGTGACCAGTCCACAGGAGTAGCGACCAGCGAGCTGGGAGAGCGAGTTCCGATACAGCCGCCATTCGGTGCTGTTTGGGGAATAGTCTCCGGCTTCGTGGGCTGTTCGCGGCAGCCTCCAACCGTAGGCCCACCACGGCAACCCATCGATTAGCGACCGGCTGGCAACATCAACAAGCGACTGATAGACCAGTCGATCTAGGGGCGGGATGACGACGGCCGGGCGAGTCCCAAAGTTCTCCTTCGGAACCTCTAACTTTGCGACTCGGTGTACGCCGTCGGCCTCCAAGCGGTCTAGAAGAAGTGCATGGTCCCCGGCAACAACCCAAGCAATCTCGGGCCAACTCCAGGGATCTCTGTACCAGTCGCCCGTGAACTCCAAATGAACGTTGCGCGCCGCTCGATTGAAGTCCAACGCCTGATGCCACGATCCGCTCAACGTCGCGTGGCCTCTCGCTCAGTTCGCACAGTAGGGTCGGTTACCGGGCCGACGCAAGAGTCCTCGGACCCCGCGATTCCCGTTGCGGACATGACGTTCATCGTTGCGGGTGGGCTGGCGATAGAAGACTGCCCATTCTGTGCCGACGTGAACCAAGCAGCACCTCCCAAGGCAATCTTCTCCAAGACCGTCATTTGCCTCATCCGAGATTCCAGCCGCCTTCGCGGCTGCAACCAGTTCATCGGTATTCACTGAGTAATCCGATGTTGGACGTGTGCTTTTGTCGCCGGATCCATGAAGCACACATAGCAGCCCTTCATGCCGCGGGTGAGAAGCACGCGGTAGGTGCGCTTCACGAGGTCGGTGAACTGCTTGCCGCTGCGCTTGACGATCGAGTCTTGGGACTCGGACGGGTCGCCGATCCAATCGGATGAGGCGGGATCCCAGCGCAGGTCGCGGCCAACGATCACGCCCACGTAGTCGAATTCGAAGCCCTGGGCCGTGTAGACGCAACCGACCTGGTCGATGCCATTCGGATTCGATGCCCAGAAGTTCGACGGCGGGACGTTGGCCGCGAGGCGACCAGCATCGGGCCGGGCGTTCCATGGCATCTGCCAAGAGCCGATTTTCACGTCGTTCACAAGGGTGCCATCGGACTCCGGATCAGACCAGCGCCAGCAGAAGCCGGCAGTCAGGCGGGCGCTGAAGCCTTCATCGGCCTTTGATCGGATGAGGGCGTCAAGCTGCTCGATCGAGTCGACGATCCGGTAGTCGAAGCCCTCGGTGCCCTCCCAGACCGGGTTGGCGGTCTCGGCAAGGCCCAGGGTGTTGTCGACCCAGCTGACGAATGCGTCCGAGCCGGCACATCGGAACTGAGTCTCCAGCTCGAAGACGTCGATCTCGGCGTTATTGCGGAGTGCCGCTTTTGCGATGAGGTCACTGGTGCCGACCTCGTTCGGACGCACTCCCTGCAGGTCGTCGATGAAGAAGACCGATACCTTCGCGGCGTGGATCAGCTCGTCCACCTGGGCAAGATCGCTCCGCTTGGCCTTGGGCGTGTAGCGGCTGTCCGAGGTTTCTCTGAGCCGATGCGCCTCGTCCAGGATCAGCACGTCGATGTCATTGCTCGCCGCCGGTCCATACGAATTGAAGTACTTGAACTGGGCGGAGGCGCGTGACCCGACGATGCGGCGGACATTTTCAGTGAAGGCCTTGGAGCCGGTCGCGTGGTGGGCGTTGTAGCCCTGCTTCGCCAGCTCACCCATCAGATTCAGCGCGATCACGGATTTGCCCGTGCCCGGGCCGCCCTTGACGAGCATCACGCCCTTCTTGGTCTGGTGGAAGCTTTCTCGGGCGGCGGCCATCACCGAGTTGAAGACCACCAGTTGCTCGTCGAGTAGGACGAACTCGGTCTGGCCGCGAACCATCGCTGCTGTGTGGTCGAGCAGCTTCTTCGAGGGGCGGTATTTGGAGTCGAGGACGGCCGCCATGATCGGAATGCCGTCCCCTGCGGCAAGACGCTCGTTGAGGTACTCGGCGAGCTCATCGGTCTGGTCACCGGTGAAGAGGGGATTGCGCTTGAGCGCGTCGGAATGGCGCGCCGCGAAGAGCTCTTCGGTCGCGTGATAGGTCATGTTGTGGACATAGCTGACCGCTGCCAGGCCGATGCCGCCGTCGTAGAAGGCCGTGTGGGTGTCCTGCAGGTACTGCTCGTATCGGCCCACCTGCACGCTCGGGTGAAGGACACGGCGGATGTTGTGGCCGACAAAGGTCTCGACGCATCCCTCGACGTTCGACGGCTGGGTCTGCCCCCACTGCTTGAGCTCGATGATGACCGCGTTCTGAGCCTGACTGATCGAGCGGCCTGTGAGCATTGCGTCTAGGCGGAGGCTGCTTAGCGGTAGCTGGTATTCGAGGATGATCCCGTGGTCATGCAGCTTCGCGTGGTCGATCAGCCACCCGAGTGACGTGAGGGAGTTCTGCCACGCGTTGTACTCCGCGCCGCCCGGCTTGTGGCCCATCTCGGCGACGTACTCGTGCGCAAGCTTCTCCGCGATACGGTGCTGCATCGCGTCCTGCACGAACTGCTCGGTCGTCCCCGCATAGAGCTTCACTATGCAGATGCCTCGAGGCGGGCCCGTGCGTCCCGGTAGAGAGGATCATCGGCCACGAGCTTGGCCCAATCGGCCTTAGCTTTTCGGTGTCGCCAAGTAGCTCGTATGCCTCGGCCGGGTTGTAACGGATCTTCTTCAGGAGCTCTGGGTCGCGACCAGCGGTTCGTCGGAGACAGGTAGTCAGCACTTCGGCGGCCGGGGCGAGCAGACCTTGATTTGCCAGGGCCTTCGCCTTGAGGTGCAGCATGGCGAGCGATAAGTCGTCGTTGTTCTCGATTCCATCGGTCACTTCAATCAGGCCTTTGAAGTCATTGTCGTCGTAGAGGAGATCCGCGAGTGACAACCGAATGGTCTGGTCCTCGGGCGCGATCTGCCGCAACCGTTGCACAAGACCGATTGCCTCCGATCGCCGACCAAGTTGCTGGTAGAGCTCGGTGAGGATGAGCGTTGCCCCGATCGAGTTGAAGCCAACGCTCGCGGTGATCCGCTCGGTGATTGGCAGTTGCATCGCAAGACTTCCCGGGACGTACTTTCGCATCAGGTCGTCGGGAAGCCCTTGCTGACTGCCGATCACCTTCTCGAAGCATTTCGCCGCATCGGCGAAACGCCGAAGGCGTACATATGAAGCGCCCAGGAAGTAGTCGTCGCTGAGGTTCCGCGTGTCGGTGGCCGAAGCGACCTCAAAAGCCTGCGCGGCGCGGCTCCAGTCTTGCTGAAGGTAGGCGACGAGGCCCTCCCGGAATCGCTTCTCGGTACCGGATGCCAGGAAGCCCGGCTTGGGTATGACCTGCTCGACGATGTCCGGGGTGACGAAGGTCGGCGGCTGCCGGTTTCCCCTACCGCCGGCTGGCGCAGTCCGTGGGCCTTTCCAAGAGCTGGCACCCGAGCGGCGCGGCCGAGTCTGGGATCGGTAGTAGAGCCCGGTCCCTGGCATGCCTGCTGAACGCGTCGACTGCCCCGACGTGTTCACGGAATACCGCATACCTGGGATGCCGGCCGAGACCCCGAGGCTCCTCTTGTTGAAGTTCAGCCGAACGCCGCCACCAAGGGAAATGCTGCGGCGAAATCTCAGGCTTCCCATAAACGTCGGTCAGTACCGCAGCAAGGTCATGACCCCGCCGATGCGGTTCATCATCCAGATCCCAATTGGGAGAGTGACGATCGGAAGGCTGATGAACCATGAGGCAGCCATCCAGATGGCGCCCAGCCACCACCCGACCAGCAGGAACCATATGGCCCGCAACACCAGGGGTCGCTGGTCCGGGTTGCGGCCTCGTAGGTATGTGACGCCGTCTCGGACCGACGCCTCATAGGTCAATGTCCGCCCACGCAAGGTCATGATCGCTGGGATTCGGTTGAACAGCATGAAGGCCAATGGGAGGCCGATGATCGTTAGGGCCAGGAACCAGCCGACGATGATCGCCAATCCTGACAGCCACCAGCCAACAAGGAGGTACCAGACGACGCGCACCAGCCAACCAGGACCGCCTCGATCGGTGACCACGATTACCTGGTTGGGTGGCTGGCTCATGTGGGCTCTTCGTCACACTCCTCGGCGATCCCAGTGCTCGGCGCCCTCGAAGGCCAGCAGATGAAGCGTATCCGCGTCGCGACTTTCATCGCCGCCATGAAGCGCTCCAACACGGGCCTGCATTCGTCGTGGCTCACGTGTCGCTCCTCGGCTCGTCGCGGAAGATGTCGAGGGCTGACGACATAGTCGAGGACGTTCTGGCGAGATCGGTCATGAGTTTGACTTGCCTCGCGTGTCGGTGGCAGCAGGTTGGCATTCTGTCGCTAGATCCTCAGGGGTTACCTGGAACGCCACGGTGTAGGCGAGCGCAATCACCGTCGTGCGCGAGATACCGAAGATCGACCAGCGCAGCGGGATCGATGAGCGCGCGACGCCGCTATCCACCCCATACGGAACGGGCACCTTCGGGTCACAGGGACCGATCTCCCAACGGATCCAAAGTACGACTTCTGAGCCTGGGGCGACAACGGCTTCCGTGAATGGTGTTGCTGCGGCGACGTCGATGGTCCCGTGTGGGTCGTCCTTGGTCCACCCGTTAAGCAGCTCGACCGGCTCAATGGATGGGGTCGTTGGCAGAGCCGCGCTCGTGTCGACGCCGAGGACCTTGACGGGCAGGGGACCGCTGTTGCGGACCGACATGAGGGTGTAATAGGAGGCGCCGGCATGGAACCGGTATTCAAAGATGAGGAAATCTTCACCAGTGTCGGGAGATGGCGTTCGGGTGTCGATGAGCAGGTGTTCATCGTGCCCGCCGACGGAGCCCAGCACGAGCGGCTGATACCAGAACGCGACAGCCCACACGACCGCCACGAGGACGAGTAGGGCGATGACCGCGATCCACACCAACCAGCGTCGCATTGCTCTATGTCATCCCTGCTCGGCGGGTACATGATCCCAGAGGGACCCGGCGTCACGAGGGCCGACATGGTGGTCCACCTAGCAGATCGGCCCGAGGGGCCTAGCCTATCCGCTCCTCCGATCGCTGACGCGGACGTGGAGCGCTGGGCCGACGATCCCGCCGTCGGTGTAGGAGATCTCCTCCACCTTCACATCATGTCCGGTGTCACCTGGTCCTGGCTCTAGCTGGCTCGCGGCACGACCAAGTGCCTCGCCAAGCGACAGTGTTAGGGACGTGCCGGTTGCCTCCCCTGGCTTCGTGCTTTGCACAGCCAGGTCAGGGACTACCTCGACTTTGACGTTGTGGGGCCCCGCCGCGTCATGGACAACCACGGACTTCGGATCGGTGGCCATGGGAAACTGCCGACGCACAAAATACGGTGTGACGACCTCAAGGCATGGCCTCGCAGACCGGCATGCTTCCAGGCTGAACTCGGGCGGAAAGACTGCGATCGGGCTCCTCTCCAAGCTCACGTCCCAACAGCTGCTCAGGCACGAGCCACGTGCGACGATCCAGAGAGAACCGGCAACATAGCTTGCCTTGATCTGATCGGCCGCTGGGGCGGCCTCACATAGTTGTTGCACGAACCTCTCCTCACTTCAGGCGGCTTGGGGGCACAGAATCGCCGTCCGCAGTAGACATCTATGGCTCGACGGCAGTCAAGTATTATCTGGTAGGCGCCTGCTTCGGCGGGTGTCGGATGACCGCCCGCGGGGGGAACATCCGGGGGGACGGGCGGGCGGATTCCCTGGGGTGGCGCTCAGAATGAGCTCCGCCGGCAGCCGTGTATAGTGCGTGATATGGCTCAAACTGAGCGCAAGACGCGGCAGGTCACCGTCGTCGACAACCGGCCGCTGGCGAGGAAGATCGGCGCTCGGATCCGGCAGGCTCGGCTGGCATCGGGCCAGACCCAGGCCGAGCTGGCGAAGGGCCAGTACACGGCTGCGTACATCAGCGCCCTCGAACTCGGCCACGCCAAGCCCTCGATGGCTGCGCTCGCCTTCATAGCTGATCGGCTCGGGGTGCCGGTTCGAGACTTCGTTGGCGGAGATGAAATCGGGCCAAGCCGCCTCGAGGCGGACCTGCTCCTGGCATCGGGAGACTTTCAGGGCGCGCTGGATCGATACCAGGCGCTGCTCGAGGGGGCGACGGATCGACGCCGGCGGGCCGAGCTCCTCCGCGGATCAGCCGAAGCGCTGTGCCGATTGAACCGGGGAGGCGAGGCGATCGGTCCAGCAGCTGAGGCGGCAGAGCTCTTCCGAACCCTGCATCGGCCAACAGATGCAGCCGATGCGGGCTATTGGCTCGCCTACGCCCACTTCCAGCAGGACAACATCGTCGAGGCGCGCGCCCTTCTCTCGGGCCTCCTGGAAGGCGCTCGCGCTGGCGTGCAGCCCGTCCCGGATTTCCGATTCCGTGTCCTCATGGCCATTGCCAGCGTTGAGATGCGTGACGACGAGCACCTGCGAGCAATCGACTACATGGAAGAGGCGCGCGGGCTAGGCGGGGACCTCGACCTGCGTCGCCGGGCAAACCTCCTGTCCGGGCTGGCCCTGAGCTACCGCGAGGCAGGCGACCTCGAGGCATCGGTCACGACGGGCATCCAGAGCCTCGCCCTCTACCGCGCGGCAGAGGCTGAGCGTGACGAGGCTTCGTTGAGTGGAAATCTGGCCCTCACGTACATGCGGGTTGGAAACCTCGATCGAGCCGATGAGCTGCTCGCATCAGCATCGGCGACCTTCGAACGCCTTGGCGAGCCCCGTCTTCTCGCCCACATCGTCGAGAGCCAGGCCCAGGTGGCACTCGCGCGTTCCGACCTTGCAGCGGCCGATGAATTGACCACCCGCGCAATGGAATTGGCTGAGCAGACGGATAACTACCACGCACTCGCCAGCGTTCGACAAACGGCCTCGCGGATCGCCCGGGAGCGCGGGGATAGTGTGGCGGCCGCCGGCCACCTCCAGACCGCGGTTGAGCTTCTGCGCGAGCACGGACCGAAGGCGCGCCTACAGGAGGCACTGGCGCAGCTGGCTGATCTTCGCCGTGCCGGTGGCGATCTGGCGGCGGCAACCGACCTCTATGCCGAGGCGCTGCGCATTCGTCGCTGAGCTCGTTCCCTGAGCCGGAATGGCGGACATCTTCCGCTGCCCGCGGCCTCTTGGCGGTCATGTAATACTTGATAGTGGGCACAGAACCTGCGAGGCGCGCGTAGTGCCGGTTTGGAGGGAAGCTAGGCGGCGATCACGGCCAGGGGTGCGGCAGATTGTCAGCCAGGACCTGCGCCGCGAATGCCAGCAGGGTAGCCAGGGTAGCGAAGAGAGATCCAACAACAAGCCTGAATCGGGGGACGCGCAACTTGGGTCTCCTTTCGGGAGGCGCGCCCGCTGGGTTCAGTGCCCACTCGGTGTCAGCGTAGGGCTTTCCGGTGAGGGAATCAACTATTAGTAAGCATTACGGATGGGGAGCGAAGTCCGGGTTTGCGCTGGCCGTCGGCGTGACCCTCCGTTCGGAGCGGCGACGGAGACGCCTGTCGCAGCGGGATCTGGCCGGCCCATTCAGCGCAGCGTTCGTAAGCCGCGTCGAGCTGGGCGATGCCATCCCCTCGCTCCCGGCGCTCGCTTACCTAGTGAAGCGACTTGACCTCACCCTGGGCGAATTCTTCATACGCGTATCGGACCGACTAGAGGCGAACGGAGCCGCATAGCTCGACATGCGGCTTTGAGCTCATCAGCGAGGAGATCGCATCCCAGGGTCGCCGGTGATGCTCAAGACGACGTTGCCGGTTTTCTGGGCGGTGTCGACGTAGCGGGCGGCCTCGACGACGTCCTCGAAGGAGTAGGTGCGGTCGATGACCACCCGGTACTTGCCCGCTTCGATGAGCTCCATCAGCAGGAGGACGTCCTCCTTCGTGGAACGTGCGATCGGGGGCATCACTCGCTTGTTGCCGAAGCGGGAGGTCCACAGCGCCCAGAACGCGTTCATGGGCCCGTCAGTTGGCAGGAAGAAGCCACCTGGATTCAATGAGCCTCTGCATCGCCGGAACGAGAGCTTGCCCACGGCATCGAAGATCACGTCGTAGGTCTCGCCGTTCCGAATGAAGTCCTCCTGCGTGTAGTCGATGACGCGATCGGCTCCGAGCGATCGCACCAGCTCGTGGTGCTTCGCCTTGCAGACGGCGGTGACATCGGCCCCGAAATACTTTGCGAGCTGTACGCCTGCGGTGCCGATGGCGCCGGATGCGCCGTAGACGAGGACGCGGCGCCCCTCAAGCGGGCCGGCAAGTCTCAGGCACCCGAGGGCGTTGAGCCCGCCGTCGCAAGTGGGTGCGGCCTGCCCGAAACTGAGGCCGGCGGGCATGTGCGCGATCCGGCCGTCCTGTGGCAGGCAGATGAACTCGGCCCACGCCCCGAAGCGGAAGAAAGCGGTGGTCCCAAACACGTGGTCGCCGACAGCGAACTCGCTGACGTCCTTCCCGAGCCCGGCGACCTCGCCGGCAAACTCGATGCCAAGGATCGGCTGCCTCGGTCGGCGGACGCCGAAGACCAATCGGCTCAGGACCGAAATGAAGAGGCCGCTGCGCCGGTTGGCCGCACGTGTCTCGCAATCCGCGCGGGTGACCCCAACTGCGTGGACCTTTACCAGGACCTCATCGTCCTTCGGGACGGGCCGCGGCACTTCCGCGAAATGTAGGACCTCGGGCGGCCCATACTTGTCGTAGACGACCGCGCGCATCGCTCTATTGCCATCCCTGAGTGAACAAGGCGTATCTTGCGCCACGTGAGCTGGTGGCGGCGCCTCCTCGACATCGGAACGGATCCGGCTGACGACCCCGACCTCGTCCTGCGCAAGCGGACGGCGATGGGGACCGTGTTCGCAGTCATCGTCACCGGGGTCCTGTACCTCTTCATCGGCCTGGTGACCAACCGCCCACTGGTCGCGGTCTTTGCGGTCGCTCAACTGGGCGCCCAGCTCCTGAACCTTGCGATCTTCAGCCGGACTCGACGGCTGGAGCCGATGGTGTGGATCCTCATCGGGGTTGGCCTGGCCACCATCTTCAGCGGGGTACTCACCCTGGGCGGGCTGGCCCTGTCGGCCGGCAACGTCGTCTGGGGCATCATCGCTCCGCTCGGCGCGATCCTGCTGATCAGCGGGCGAGCCGGTCTTCCGGTCTACCTCGGCCTGGTGGCGGTCGTCATCGGCGGCGTCCTGCTCGACCCCTTCATCCCGGCGGACCAAGCCTTGCCACATGGCCAGACCGTCATTGCTACGGCCATCAACGTGCTGGGCGCGGCCGCCGTTGCGCTGGGGCTGGTCCGATACATCGACGGGCAGCGGCTGGCTGCCCGCCGCGAGTCCGACGCGTTGCTTCGCAATGTCCTGCCCGAACCAATCGCCGTCCGTCTGAAGTCCGGTGAGCGGGTGATCGCCGATCACTTCGACCAGGCGTCGGTCCTCTTTGCCGATGTGGTCGACTTCACCCCGTTTGCCGAAGCCCATTCGCCACAGGAGACGGTGGCTATCCTCAACGAGCTCTTCACCGAGTTCGATCGGCTCGCCGACCGGTTTGGGCTCGAGAAGATCAAGACCATCGGCGACGCCTACATGGTGGTGGCCGGCGTGCCGCAGCCGCGTGAGGATCACGCCGCCGTGCTGGTGGAGATGGCGTTGGCCATGCATCGCCATGTGGAGCGGCACGAGCCGGTGTACGGGCGCCGCCTTCAGATCCGCACCGGCATCGCGTCCGGGCCGGTGGTGGCGGGAGTCATCGGAGAACGGAAGTTCAGCTACGACCTGTGGGGCGACACCGTGAACACCGCCGCTCGCATGGAGTCGAGCGGGATCCCGGATTGCATCCAGGTCACCGATGAGACGTGCCGCCTGCTTGCCGGGCGATATCCCTTCGAGCGCCGCGAAGGCGTGGAGATCAAGGGCAAGGGGATCATGTCCACATGGACCCTGAACCCGGCGGGTATAGGTGCAGTTACCGACTAGGGGATTGATCGGCGTCAGGTCGATTCGGCCCCAGGGGTGCTTGACGCCTCCGACTCCACTCCCGCCGTGGTCAACCCTTTCCGCCGAGAGCGCGGCTTGCTCGCGGCTGGCTGAGTTATCGGTGTCGCTCGACGCAGCCAGACCGGGCGCCAGGCTGCGGCCGCTTCTTCCGCAGTCGCGGCGGGAGCATCGGCCGATGCCGCCTTGTCCAGGCCGGTCGCGATGATGGTGACCTGGACTTCGTCGCGCAGCCGCGGGCGAAGGCTCATGCCGAACATGATGTTGGCATCCCGACCGGCCGCTGCCTGAACGGTCTCGGTCACCGCGTCGACTTCAGCCAGCCGAAGCTTGTTGGACCCCGACAGGTTCACCAGGATCGATGACGGACCTGCATTGGAGCGGCCCGCGAGCGTGGTCGCCATCGCCCCGCGAGCAGCGTCCACCGCGCGATTTTCGCCGGCCGCTCGACCAGTCCCCACCGCCGCCGCTCCACCGCCCTGAAGGGCCGATCGCACGTCGGCGAAGTCGAGGTTCAAGCGGCCTTGGACCGCTACAAGGTTGAGGATCTCACCCACCGTGCGGCACAGCGTCTCATCGATGGTGCGGAAGGCGTCCTCGATGGTCGCAGTCGCCGCCATCTGCTCTCGCACGCGATCGTTGGGGATGGTGGCCACTGCGTCGAC
>Ga0070708_100001413_pt1 | contig 18343 bp, 10 predicted proteins | sample KBSK5503metaG_FD_65469 | JGI IMG/M metagenome (GOLD analysis project Ga0070708, IMG submission 65469) | Corn, switchgrass and miscanthus rhizosphere microbial communities from Kellogg Biological Station, Michigan, USA - KBS K5-50-3 metaG | ecosystem: Host-associated > Plants > Roots >... | reverse complement strand
TTATTGGGATTTGAAGCTAAGGAACACGCTCTTCCAAAGGAAGAGTCTATGCCTGTAGTATCTGTTCTAGAGCAGCTCTTTTACCACCGTCCCTTTACACAATATTCGGGATGGCATCAATACTGAAGCATCTAGGCGCTTACTAAATGTGACAAAGAATACAAAAGCTGATACTAGGACAGTTGCAGACAATTTCTTTGCTTCGAAGCAATTCGTACTGAACTGACCCACGACCTGATGCAATTGATCAATGCTCTTCATGTCTTGTTGATCTAAGATCTCTTGAAGTTCTTTGGCTGGTGATGGAGCACTTTGCTGATTTTCACTTGGCATTTGATCTTCTCCCAAATGTCCTCTATGTAAACGCTCTTTCCATTTTTTGAGGAAGATTATATCATAATTGTCTCATTATTAGCATCCGCTATACAAAGCAGTAGGTTAAATTCCGATGTCATCTCGATTGTTGGTTCTTCCGCACTTCCCGTGCTCCCTTATCCTGCCTTCAACACGCGTTGGCGCAATAATGGGAAACCGCCCCGACCATACATGGAGCGATGTACGGGCGCGCTAAATTCGGTTTGCTGCATCAGCGGGTCTTGTATCAGGCTCCCTCCCCACCATCACCTGCTTCGACTCGGTCTTTTCACACAATGCGCGGGTGAGCCCGTTGTCAAGACAGAAAAATCAGCTAAACTAAGAGCTACTCTCCTCCTTTTCTGAAATGATTCGCAAGACCACGGGAATGGGCCTCTCGTAATAGTCCGTAATATCGACTCCATAGATCGCCTTGACACGAGCAATGAGCTCCTGCCGCCCACCGGGAACATAGAAGTGTTGCCATCTCTCAAGAGTGCTTTCATTGGAGACGAAAGAAGTGCTGTAGGAGGTTCCCAAGATCCGCTGCCAAAAATCATCCACCAAGGGATGAAACTGTTCAATCTGATCATTTGCAGCAAACGTCGGAACTCGTTTGCCGCTTCCTGGAAAGGGGAGCGACTCTCCACGACTTTGAAGCAGCTGCACTCGCCCTTCAAACTTCCGACGCAGCTGATGGATGGCTTCCTCTTCCGTTTGACCATCGGCAATCAACGACCCGAATTCCTCGATCGAGGCCCAATAGCCAGGCCGATCTTGTAGCTTGCCAGTTTGAATGGAATAGTCTTCAAAACGATAGGCCATCGTCGCTCTTCCCCTCTGTTCTACTGATCAATTGCTTCCTCCTTTGCCGATGCTAGTCATGCTGCCTTTGCCCGGCTGTTCCTTGGTGAAAATACACTTCGGCCGGGGTCTGGTAATCGAGCGCCTGATGAGGGTACTCCTGATTATAGAACGCGAAATAGCGGGTTAAGGCCTGACGTGCCTCACGGGGTGATCAGCTAAAGGAGCTTCACAGGTTCGTTCAATGCTCGCGCTTTTTACAAGCAAGAGATCAGAAATACCTCTGCCTTATGGAAGCAGGAGAGTCAGGAAAGGCGCTTTCAAGCCAGATTACTGATGAGTTAAAACTCGTTGCGAATCCCGTGGAAAGACCCAGATCATTTTGACAAATGGCATCGCCATTTCTTCTACTTTTCATAGGCATTGAGGTTAAGCTGTTCCACCCGTGGAGCTAATTGCTCCACGGAAGGTTGGCTATAGAGCCGTGTCGTATCCAGTGAGCTATGCCCCAGCAGCGTCGCCAATCCGACCACATCGCCAGGATACTGTGCCAGATACTGCCGAGCGAAGGTATGCCGCAGAGTATGTGCACTGGTCTCTTCTGGCACGAGTTCCCCAGCAGCTTTCACCAGATTTGCAATTACCTGCCCCATAGCCGAGGTCGACAGTGCTCCACCCTTCTGTGAGAGCCACAGTGGCGCATGCGCCTCTCTCGATTTTGGCTTGGGCCACCTGGTGGCTACCATTTTGAGCGACGGCTTCTCCACCTCAAGTCGTGGAGCCACGTACGCTGCAATCGCTTCTCGGGCCGATGCATTTAATGGAACAGTGCGAGCCTTGTTACCTTTACCCGCCCGGACCTGGAGCAGACCGCTGCGCTCTCCAAAGGTAATATCTTCGAAAGTCAGTGCCGCGCACTCGCTCAGGCGAATTCCGGTTTGGAGCAAAACCTGGATGGTAGCATAGTTACGTTCCTTGTCGCGAGAGATCTGGGCCTGACGAAGCAGGGCATTGACCTGTGCGCTTTTCAGCCCTGCTCGCGAGGTCGATGCCTCTCCACCAACCAGTTTCACATGGGCTGCTGGATCAGCAGCCAGATACCCCTGTTCCGTCATCCAGCCGCACCAAGAACGGAGAGCACTTACCTGCAAATTCACCGTGCTTTTGGACTTGCGTTGCTCATGTTGGAGCGCATTTCGATAGCCAATGAGGGCAATGGGTGTGAGGGATGAGAGGATCAACGGACTCCGTTCCTCATGTTCATACCAGGTAAGGAAGTGAGCAACTGCTTGCGTATACTTTTTGACGGTACCTGTGGAACGATCGTGATCCTGCAAGTATCTGCTCCACTGCTCCAGTAAGTGCTGGGCTGTCCATTCATTCAGGTTGGCTTTGAAAGAGGTAACCCGTTGCTGCATCGGCTCCTCCTGGAGTAAAACATTTCCCGCTGTTATTTTGGTGACTTAGCTGGGTCTTGCACATGGTCATCTGAGCGTGACTTTTATCCCAAGTATAGCACAGAACAGTGAGAAATACTGTTTTCCCGCTCTTATCCCAAGGAGAGTTTGCCTGAGATTGTTCAATATGCTAATGGAATTGAAAGGAGACATTTTCCGATATCTTCTTACATAGTTAGACTTTACAGCTTGAGTTTAGGCTCTTTATACGTTACAATAGTGCCCTAATTAAAACCCGAACCCTTATAACGGTGGAGAATAGCTGGTGGTAGAGTCATTGGTTGAACAGATCATTCACGAGATTGACCAAGCTGAACAGCTTTACTATCGACTTATTTTGGTGGTAGCTCCAAGTGGCATGGGAAAAACCATGGCCCTACGAGGGGTTGCTGAGCATACGACGTTCGGATATACCAATTTAAATTTAGAACTCAGCCAACGATTACTGGAATTAACCGAGCGGCAAAGGTCTTTGCAGGTATTCCGGCTGCTCAACGAGATTGTCGAAGAGAATGGTACTCAGGGGGTGCTCTTAGACAATATTGAACTTCTCTTCGATACCTCACTGAAGCAAGATCCCTTACGCCTCCTCCAAGGAATCTCTCGCAACAGGACTGTGGTTGCCAGTTGGAATGGCAGTATTGAACATGAGCATCTCATCTATGCGCAGCCCGACCACCCTGAGTATCGCCGTTATCCAACAACTGGCCTGTTGGTGATAGGTGTAGAGCGCCGGAGATAAAGTTGGCTAGCAATAACCATGAAGGTAGTGCTATGAAGTACGGAGATCTGATACAGTTTGATCCTATTGAAACTGTTATCCAGCTTCGCGATGCAGACAAAATGAGCGAGGCGAGGCAGCTTGTCAGTACCTACGTTATTTCAGAAGAGATGGCAGAAAAACTTACTACGATTGTGTTTCCCCAACTCCAGTTCGAGAAGCCTGCGGACAATAAAGGTATTCTTGTTGTAGGAAACTACGGTACTGGTAAATCGCACCTGATGTCCGTTATTTCAGCCATTGCTGAGCATGCTAGCTTGACCACTGCGCTTGGAAACCCAAAGGTTGCAGATAGCGCTGCCTCTATAGCAGGAAAATTCAAGGTGATCCGTACAGAAATCGGTGCCACAACGATGTCGCTCCGCGATATTTTGGTAGCTGAACTAGAAGAACACCTGGCAGATCTTGGAATTAGCTATACATTTCCTGATGCGAACCAGCTCACGAATAATAAGCGAGCATTCCAAGAAATGATGGTGGCTTTCCACGAACACTATCCAGACCACGGTTTACTCCTCTTCGTTGATGAACTCTTGGATTACTTGCGTTCCCGTAGAGACCAGGAATTAATCCTTGATCTTAATTTTCTTCGTGAAGTGGGAGAAGTAAGCAAGAGTCTTCGCTTTCGCTTTATCGCAGGCGTACAAGAAATGCTCTTTGATAATCCGCGGTTCTCCTTCGTTGCGGAAACTATTCGTCGAGTGAAAGATCGTTTCGAGCAACTCTTAATAGCGCGAAACGACGTAAAGTTTGTCGTTGCTGAGCGGCTTCTCAAAAAAGCTGTTGATCAGCAAACCAGGATTAGAGAGCACCTTATTCCTTTTGCCAAGTTTTATGGAAATATGAACGAGAGGATGGATGAGTTCGTACGTCTCTTCCCGGTACATCCTGACTACATCGACACCTTCGAGCGAATCACCGCAATTGAAAAGCGCGAAGTACTTAAGACGATCTCACAAGCAATGAAACGCCTGCTTAACCAGGGTCTTCCTGATCAGGAACCAGGTTTAATTGCCTACGATAGCTACTGGCTCGTCCTTCGCGAAAACCCGGCATTTCGAGCGATACCCGATATGCGAGCAGTGATTGAATGTAGTCAAATCTTAGAGTCGCGTATCCAGCAATCTTTTACTCGACCATCTTACAAACCGATGGCACTGCGTATTAACCATGCGCTGTCGATTCACAGGCTAACTACAGGTGATATTTACTCACCAATTGGCGCTACAGCGAAAGAACTCCGTGATAGCTTATGCCTGTATGATCCAGTAGTAGCCGAACTTGGGGGAGACCCCGCCGACGATTTACTATCCCAGGTTGAAACGGTTCTGCGAGAAATACACCGAACGGTTAGTGGTCAATTCATCTCTTCCAACCCGGATAACGGGCAATATTATCTTGATCTGAAGAAAACCGATGACTATGATGCACTTATCGAGAAGCGCGCGGAAAGTTTAGAGGAGGAACAGCGTAACCGTTACTACTTCAATGCACTTAAAAGAGTGATGGAATGCACGGATCAGACATTATTTACAGGATACCGCATCTGGCAATACGAGCTGGAATGGCGCGAACACAAAGCCTCCCGCCTGGGCTATCTCTTCTTCGGTGCTCCCAATGAGAGAAATACAGCTCATCCCCCGAGAGATTTTTATCTTTACTTCTTACAGCCATACCATCCGCCCTATTATAAGGACGAGAAAAAAGACGACGAAGTTTTTTTCCGCTTAAGCAAGCCAGATGATACTTTCACTCAAACATTGCTTAGATACGCTGCGGCACTGGAACTTGCATCCACGTCCTCAGGACAGGCCAAAGCTACTTATGAGAGAAAAGCGGATGCATTCCTGTTTAATCTGGTCAAGTGGCTTCAAGAGCATATCATAACAGCTTTCGAAGTAGCATATCAAGGAAAAACGAAGCCGCCGTTAGAATGGGTAAAGGGAAAGGTCACCTCGGTTAGTACTTCGCGTACCAATGTACGCGATATTGTCAACGCTATTGGTTCGGGATGCCTCTCAACACATTTTGAAGATCAAGCACCAGAGTATCCTTCCTTCTCAGTGCTTATCACAAGCGCCAATAGAGCTCAGGCAGCACAGGACGCGTTGCGATGGCTAAAAGGCACAATGAAAACACAACAGGGGACTGCGGTGCTGGATGCGCTGGAACTACTCGACGGTAATCAACTTGTTCCCTACCACTCTAGATATGCCAATTACGTTTTAGAGCTTCTTAAGAGGAAGGGACATGGTCAGGTACTAAACCGGGAGGAACTCGTCAAGGACGTACAGGGGGTTGAGTACGTAGCTCCTGAGAAATATCGCCTGGAACCCGAATGGGCAGTTGTCCTCCTCGCGGCCTTAGTGTACAGTGGTGATATAGTTCTGGCTATCCCTGGAAAAAAGTTCGATGCTAATAGCCTGGATACGCTGATAGCCACTCCGATTAATGAACTTATTTACTTCAAACACATAGAGCGACCAAGAGAATGGAATCTGCCAGCTCTCAAAGCTCTCTTTGAACTTCTTGATCTTAGTCCAGGAATGGCACAACTGGTAACCCAGGGAGAAGATGGGCCTGTACAGCAACTCCAGAAGACTGTCGGGCAGACTGTTGAGAAGCTGGTTCTTGCGCAGCAGTACTTACAAAGCAAATTTCCTTTCTGGAACCATACGTTACTTACAGAACAAGAACAGGCTGAGTATCAAGCTAAACTAAACGAACTCAAAACATTTCTCGAATCGCTCCAGGCATATTCCTCTTCTGGGAAGCTCAAGAATTTTCGTTACGATTTAGCCGAGATATCCTCGCAACGGATACCTTTAGAAATATTGCGTGAACTCATGGCTCTCCATGAGCTCATCACTGATCTAGGGCCGTCTGCAAGCTATCTCTCCCAGGCAGAATTGGCATTATCTGTCGATCATCCTCTAACGAGGAAAATGGAAGAAAATCGTAACGAAATTCTTGCCAAGCTGAGTACCCCTAGCAAACGTGGTGAGGCCTCCTTCCGCCAGCAGACCATTCAATCCTTGAATGAGTTGAAAAGACAGTATATCAATACTTATATTGCTCTCCATAGCAGAGCCAGACTAGGCATGAACGACGACAAACGAAAGGCCACCCTTTTACGGGATGAGCGCTTGAATACATTAAAGCAATTGACTACCATCGATTTGATGCCAGCCAGCCAGTTGACCGACTTTCAGAATCGTTTAGCCGGGCTGAAGAGTTGCTTTGCCCTTACTGAACAAGAACTGCAAGCAACTACTATCTGCCCTCATTGTGGATTCAAACCAACAAATGAGACAACGGATATCTCGGTAGAAAATCGCTTGGCAGCATTGGATAGTGAATTAGATAGGCTACAGGAGAGCTGGACGAAGACTCTATTGGAAAACTTAGAGGATCCTACAACCCGAGAAAACCTTGAATTGCTTTCAACCGAACACAGGAGATTGATTGATGCATTCCTCAAAGTGGGCAAACTTCCTATAGATCTTAGCCAAGACTTTATATATGCAGTACATGAGATACTCGCCGGTCTCACTAAAGTAGTAGTAAAGAAAGAAGAGCTGTACCAGGCGCTTTTTGCCAATGGATCCCCTGCCACGCCGATAGAAATGGAGAAACGCTTCAACGAGTATTTGCGTAGCCTCTCAAAAGGTAAAGATCTCGACAAAGTTCGCGTCGTGCTAGAGTAGGAATAGGAAACGATGGCTACAAATTACGAACAAACCCCACTTTTAAACGAGCAGGATACGAATGTTCAGAGACCAGTTGAATGCTTAGGGCTCACTTTCGACAGTGATGAAGCCCGCCGAGCTCATTTCTTAGAAATCCTGCGAGAGAAGCTTCGGGATCCTGAGTTCCGTAAAATTGAAGGTTTCCCTATAGGCGATGACGAGGATATCCTGGCACTTTCCGATCCCCCATATTACACAGCCTGCCCGAATCCTTTCATTGCTGACTTCATTAAGTACTATGGGAAGCCTCACGATCCAAATATTCCTTACAGTAGAGAACCCTTCGCGGCAGATGTAAGCGAAGGGAAAAATGATCCTATTTATAATGCCCATACGTACCATACAAAGGTGCCTCATAAGGCCATTATGCGTTATATTCTCCATTACACCGATCCCGGCGATGTCGTTTTTGACGGCTTCTGTGGTACTGGTATGACCGGAGTGGCTGCACAAATGTGTAACGACCGTAAGGTCGTCGAATCTCTCGGATACAAGGTGTGGGAAGATGGTACCATTTTAGATGAAAATGACAATCCATTTTCAAGATTAGGCTCTCGTCATGCTCTTTTGAATGATCTTTCACCTGCCGCAACATTCATATCTCACAACTATACCACCTCAATTGACGCAAAGATGTTTGAGCGGGAAGCATATCAAATCCTAAAAAATCTAGAGAGAGAACTCGGTTGGATGTATCTAACTCTTCATCAACCAAGTCCTGCTCAAATCGCTGAGGCAATATCAGAATTCAAAACCTCTAGAGCACCTTTCTTTTCCCAAGAATCCAAATTGGCCTGGGGACGTATTAACTACACTGTTTTGTCTGACGTCTTTGTTTGTAATGAGTGCTCAGGCGAGATAGTATTATGGGAAGTTGTAGTGGACCTCCAAAAGAAAGAGGTTCATGAACGTTTTCCATGTCCCCACTGCCAAGCCTATCTGACTAAACGCAGCATGAGCCGTGCGTGGCAAAGCTCATTTGACAAAGCTACCAACCAAATTGTAAGGCAGGCTAAGCAGGTACCAGTATTAATCAACTATACGGTAGCAAACAAGCGATTTGAAAAAATACCTGACGAGTTTGATCTATCACTTATTAGAAGTATCGAAGCTCTGAACATTCCTTTTTGGTTCCCAGCAGACCGCATGCCAGAAGGCGATGAATCGAGACGCAATGATGATGCTGGAATGACTCATATACATCAATTCTACACAAAGAGGAATATATGGGTATTGGGAGCAGTTCGATCTCAAGCAAAAGATGATCAGTTGCTATTTTGGATGACCGCAGCAAACCGCTACTTGTCAAAGCTGTCTAAGCTCGGAACTACTTATTACCTGCATGGTGGAGGGGGAGCTGTTAATGCGGGTTTATTGGGTACTCTTTATATGCCCTCGTTCTCGGTTGAGAATTCAGTACTCGAGACTTTATCGACACGTCTCCCAAAGCTCTCCAAGGTCTTTACAACGCTTTCAGAGTCGCAAAGAGTAAGCGTAGTATCGACACAATCATCTTCCAGCTTTCTGCTCCCCAATACCTCCGTCGATTATATTTTCCTGGATCCTCCATTCGGTTCTAACATAATGTACTCTGAGCTAAATTTCCTATGGGAAGCATGGCTCAAGGTATTCACCAACAGCGAGCCGGAAGCGATTGAGAACTCCGCTCAGGGTAAGACCCTGGATGATTATCGTCATTTGATGACGATTTGTTTACGGGAGGCATTCCGTATCCTCAAGCCCGGACGCTGGATAACAGTAGAATTTTCTAACACGCAAGCGAGCGTCTGGAATGCTATTCAGATTGCGTTGCAAGAAGCAGGCTTCGTGGTAGCAAATGTATCAGCTCTAGATAAGCAGCAGGGAAGTTTCAAGGCAGTTACAACTACCACTGCGGTCAAGCAAGATTTGGTAATCTCAGCTTATAAGCCGAATGGGGGCCTTGAAGCTCGTTTTCCCACAGAGGCCGCCACAGAGAATGGTGTTTGGGACTTTATTCGTTCTCACTTGAAATATCTTCCGCCTTATAAGATTAAAAACGGCGAGATGGAAATTATTGCTGAGCGTGATCCACGCATACTATACGACCGCATGATTGCGTACTTTGTGCAGCATGGTGTTCCAGTTCCTCTTTCCAGTCAAGACTTCCAAGAGGGACTAGACCGGTATTTTGCTCAACGCGATGGAATGTATTTCCTTCCTGAACAGGTAGCTGAATACGATAAAAAACGTATAACAGCTAAGGATGTTCTTCAGCTCCAACTTTTGATTACGGATGAGTCAAGTGCCATCCAATGGCTTGGGCAGAAGTTGAGTAAAAAGCCTCAAACCTTCCAAGAGCTTCATCCCGACTTTATAAAAGAACTGGGAGGCTGGCAAAAGCATGAAAGGCAATTAGAGCTTCTCGAACTACTGGAACAACACTTTCTCCGTTACGATGGTATAGATGAGGTTCCTGGCCAAGTCCACAGTTATCTCTCCACGAACTTCAAGGATTTAAGAAATTTAAGTAAGGATGATCCAGCACTACGTTCTAAGGCAAAGGACCGCTGGTATCTTCCAGACCCAAACAAAAGCATTGATTTGGAAAGATTGCGTGAAAAGAGACTACTCAAAGAGTTTGAGGAATATAGGGCTTCCAAAAGCAGGCAACTTAGACTATTCCGTCTGGAAGCAATTCGTGCAGGTTTTAAAAAAGCTTGGCAAGAGCGTGACTACCAAACAATCCTTGAAGTAGCACATAAGATTCCCGAAAACGTATTGCAAGAAGATACGAAGCTGCTGATGTGGTATGATCAGGCAAAAAATAAGAATAGGTGATGAATCGTGAAATTTGATAATACACCTTTCGAAAACGGCATTGCGATTTATCCACAGCCTATCGCATTAAGCTGTGGACGGATCTGTCGAGCGAGGTATTCCCAGGAGCAACTAGATGCAATCCTGAAGTGCGCCGAGACAGTAACGCGCTATCTTGCCGCCGTTGCCATTAGCTCATTTGCTGCCCGAGAAGATGCAAGTATTGCCGCTCCGAAGAGACTCAGCAATTTTACAGGAAACTTAAGTTTCGGCCACTTTTTAACCGCTGTTCAGGCAATTGCCAGCATTAATGCTTCTCACCCCTTAAAAGATGCGATAACTTCCGCATTCAAAAGTAAGGAGGGAAAGTCTGGGCCAGCGGATACCAGCCTTATTGCGCTTCTCAACCTCCGCAATCAGTTAGGACATGACCTGATGAGCCTCTCTGAGGCCAGAGCGACTTCCATTTTCCAAAAACATTCGCCCGATGAGGCGCTCAAATTAGCATTGGTGAGCCTTGATTCAATTTTTCGTCTTCCGCTCTTTATAATTGAAGAGCAGCATATTGAGGGTAAGAAAATCATTGCGCGTCGGTTGCTGCTCATGGGAGAATCTCAAGATCCTTTACCTGAAGTGATAGAAATTAGTGCTAGTTTTGAACGTAGCCGTTCACCTTATATTGGTCTTCCAGATGGTGTTCTCGGTCTCTATCCGTTTTTGATCTGGGAGCTTGTTGCGGTAAAAGCTAACTACAGTATCTATTTCATCCAATCAATTCCCGAGAAGAACCTGAAGTATACGACCATCAGCAGTGATGATTGGGAACACAATAGTGAACTTCATGACCAGATTCAGGAGCGTCTCAGTGGAGTCATTATTCCCGAAGAGCCAGTTTTTTTGAAGGATGGATCAAGTTTTCTGAAAGAATGGCAAGGAACGAAAAGCGCTATAGAACAGTCAAGGCGTGTGATCAGCGGTCATATTCCTTGGGATGAACTTAAAAATGAGACGGTTCGTTGGTACGGACAGCAACTGGGGGCAAGCGCAAGTGATAGTGATGAAAAGATTCGTCGAGTTATAAGTAAGCATCTCTTCGATGGCCGTGATCGGATAACGCCCGAAGAGATCAGACAGGTCATTCTACTTTTTGGGCGCGAGCAGGCTGTCAGGAAACTCCTGGCAAGAAACGCGATAGATTGCAGAGCGAGAAAGAGTTCTCAAGTGCGTTGGGATGAACGTCGCGAATCGGCAGGTAATATACTGGATTGCTTGAAACTGGCTATCGATTTCTTCGGCAGGCACGTAGGTATCAATGGAACAACTCTGGAAGGGTTAAAAGCAACTTCTGGCTCAGCCGACTACATTGCAATGCGAGAGGGATTAGTCAATCTCTTTATTCACCAGGATTATGGGGATCCAACAACAGTGGCCCAGATCGAAATTATGCCTGATCAGACAATGTTCTTCAATGCAGGAAAATCCCTGGTTAGCAATACCGCACTAGTTGACGGAGGTAAAAGTCAATCACGCAATCCCCTGATAAGCCGTGCTTTGCGATTGATCGGTTTCGCAGAAATCGCGGGTTCAGGACTGAGAGAGGTACACCGCGCCTGGAGAGAAGCGAAACGTTACCCTCCAATCATAGAGTCGAATCCCACAGCCAATACATTCACTTTGATACTGGACTGGCGAGAGCTCCCAGATATTGCCGATGTATTTTGGAAAAAACGTCTTGGCGTAAATTTAACCCCCCAGGAATCGGCAGCGCTGTTACTCTCTTCGGGTCTCTCCGGTACAAGTGCCGAGGAAATAGCATCTTCACAGGGAATACGCGTATCGGAAGCTGCAGAAGTCTGCAAGGCGCTCTTACGAAATGCTCTTGTGGTTGAGAAAGACAACAGAATTTACATTCAAGCGCATCTGAAGCAACTGGCCGAAGAAGCAAAGACACAAATGTGATTAATACAGTCGGGGATTGGTTCCAATTTGAACAGACATACCATAAAATCAGGCGACTGGGCATATAGTGTAGAACACCAGGAGCTCGGCCAGGTCATTGATGTCCAGGAATTATGGGGTCAAGTTGTCTGTAAAGTCTGGCTACCTACGCAAAATAGAGTCGAACGCATTCATTCCGATCAGCTAAGTTCCTCGATGGATTCAGGATTTTCGCACCCGGCGAATTTGACCTATATAGCTGCTGCGGCTCGGGTAGCCCACACATTAACTCAAAACGTGGTACTTGCTCCTATAGAAGCATCTGTTATTCCATTACCTCATCAGATCTGGGCTTTATCAAGGGCCACTTCCAGCAATCACGTACGCTATCTATTAGCCGATGAAGTAGGCCTGGGTAAGACCATTGAAGCGGGTCTAATCATGCGCGAACTAAAGCTGCGTGGGCTCGCGCGGCGTTTTCTCGTAATCGCTCCCAGGGGATTAGTGATGCAATGGGTCTCTGAAATGTACACTCACTTTAAGGAGATCTTCTATCCTCTGATACCAGGAGACTTCATATCCTCCCCCAGAGCCATATTGAATGAGAACCGGTGGAAGGCCTACGACCAGGTTGTCTGTCCGATGGACTCGGTGAAACCTCTTGACAAACGGCGTGGATGGCTAAAAGAACAAGTCGCCGAATACAATCGTGAACGCTTTGAAGACCTGATTGCGGCAGGCTGGGACCTAGTGATAGTAGACGAAGCCCATCGCCTCGCAGGCAGTACAGAGCAAGTCGCACGATACAGACTCGGTCAAAGCCTGGCGGAAACCGCTCCCTATCTTTTACTTTTATCTGCAACGCCCCATCAAGGTAAATCCGACGCTTTCCATCGACTCATTTCGCTATTGGATCCCAAGGCTTTTCCAAACGTCAGTAGCTTAACCAGGGATAGGGTACAACCCTATATCATTCGTACAGAAAAACGGCGAGCTATTGATGCACAAGGGCAACCGCTTTTCAAGCCTAGACGTACGCAACTTGTTCCCATCGCCTGGAAGGAACATCATCACGAACAGCGCTTACTGTACAATGCCGTGACCGAATATGTAAAAGAGGGTTACAATCAGGCTCTCAAAGAAAAGAAGAACTATATCGGTTTTTTAATGAAACTTATGCAGCGGCTGGTCACATCGTCAACCCAGGCAATACGCGCAGCTCTTGAGCGAAGGCTGGAAGTACTTCGGATACCTGAAGAGCAAGTAACGCTTTTCTCAACGCTCTCCGAAGATGACTGGAATGATCTGGATGGGCAAGAACAAGTCGATACACTTTTCAAGACATACATCTCAGCATTAAAAAATGAGCGGCTAGAAGTAGAACGCCTCTTAGAGACCGCCAAACGTGCTGAACTAACCGGACCTGATGCTAAAGCAGAGGCTCTCCTCGATTGGATCTATCGTTTGCAACAGGAAGAGACCAACCCCAACCTTAAAATAGTCGTTTTTACAGAGTTCGTTCCTACACAGGAGATGCTGCACGAATTCCTGAATGATCGAGGTTTCTTGGTCACCGTTCTCAATGGCTCCATGGATATGGAAGAGCGCAAACGGTCACAGGAAGCCTTTGCGACAAAAGCCCAGATCCTTATTTCAACCGAGGCCGGGGGCGAAGGTCTCAACCTTCAATTTTCTCATGTGGTTGTCAATTACGATATCCCCTGGAATCCGATGCGTCTCGAACAACGTATTGGACGTGTTGATCGTATTGGACAGTCCCATCCGGTTCAAGCCATCAACTTTGCACTTGAAGATACTGTAGAGTACCGAGTTCGCGAGGTACTTGAGGCCAAGTTGGCTATCATTTTCAAAGAATTTGGTGTCGACAAGGCCGGAGATGTCCTCGACTCAGCACAAGTAGGACAGGTTTTTGATGATCTCTATGTCGAAACGATACTCCATCCCGAAAAACTCGACAGCAGTGTTGAATCACTCGTACAGCAGGTACAAGAGCAGGTAAAGGATGTGCTTGAAGCAACATCTGTTTTCCAATCGGAAAAAAAGCTTGACCCCGCAGAGGCTCAGCGACTGCTAGACCATCCTCTCTCGTATTGGCTAGAACGAATGGTGCTAGCTTACTTGGAGGTTCATGGAGGTACAGCCAAGAGACAAGGGAAAACCTGGGATTTGACCTGGCCGACCGGTGAGGAAACGAAGGGCATTGTATTCTCTTCCCGCGATGTAGATACCACCCCTGCGGCATTTCACATAACCCTTGAAGACTCGAGGCTACAGGATTTGGTAAGGCATCTACCTCACTTCGCCAAAGGACAACCTGTCCCTTGCCTCACTCTCCCCGGAATTCCCTCTGATGTGCAAGGTTTCTGGTCTTTGTGGCGCATAGCAATCGATGAATCAGGCTGGAATAGCCAGCGTATCATGCCAATCTTCCTCCATGATAATGGTCGAGTGTTAGTACCTACAGCCAGGCATGTATGGGAACAACTCATTTCAGATCAAATGAAACTCCAAAACCATATAGTTGGACAAAATGCCGCACTGGCTTTTGAACGCCTTCGGAACGCCGCAGAAATCCAGGGGAAACCTATTTATGAGGAACTCTTTCAATTTCACCGGGAGCGACTTGCTCAGGAACGCGAAAAAGGAGAGCGTGCATTTCTAGCACGCCGGCAAGCAGTAGAACGAATTGGACTTTCTACAGCACGAACCCACAGGGCTGCACAGCTCTTGCAGGAAGAACAAAGCTGGCGAGAACATCTCGCAAGTAGAGCCAAAGTCATACCAGAGATACATCCGCTAATTATAATCCGCATTGAAGGAGAAAGAGTTCATAATCAGGACATTTGAGTAGACCTGGTCGACCCAATGTTTTATTATGGTAATTGACTCATCGTATGCGCTAAACGACCTACGGGGAACCTATCAATGCAGAATAGCTGGCAAGAACGTATTTTGAAGGAGTTTATTCCACAAGTAAACCGGCTCACGCTCGTGGCCGATCCAGACTACCTTGTTACAGAAGAAGATATTCTCCAGAGGCTTCGAGAGCGAGGTTTCGATATTCTCCTGTGTGAAGATCCTGTAGCCTTTCGTTTTGCCTACGAATCTAAGTATCGCTCGAAGTGGGACAACGGAAATTCATCAATAGAATTAGCTGTCGTTGTACATGAAGAAGCTGCGCATCTACGTCTACTTCCCTATGACATCTTTCAAACGGATCGAAAGTTATCTTTCAGCTTAGGAGATATATTCCCCAACTTAAGCTATTCCGTGATCAAGTCCCTGGATCGTGGCGACTTGGAGCCCCTGTATCGCGCATATCTCCAGTACACACCAGAGAAATTAGGAGATAATGCCACCAAAGATTTTTTGTTGTCGCGTGTGTTCGACGTTGATGCCCAATTCATCCGCCAGCCTTCCGATCTCCTGCGTGTTCTCTTACGAAGACACTACCGGGATCAGCCTATACCCAAAATCCTGGATCAACGCTTTATTCAAATCCTCCACCAATATGGAAGGTTTGAAGATTGGCCCCTGGAAAAAATTATCCAGGACCGCGAGGCATTCTTTAGCTTTCTTCAGGAGCGGTGGCCGGTCTTCCTCAAACATATCACTACGAATAAGGAAGTAAGTATTCGCGAATCTCTTACTACCTACGAACTGAAGTATGCGGGACCAGCAAATATTCCATTTGATGATGAAGATGTTCGGGTCTATATTGACACATTTTTCCTTGATGGCCTGCTCCAACCTGTCGCATACCCACAAGCTAGCAAGCCCACTCAACAATGGATAGCAGTAGGGATTCGCCTGGATCCTGAAGTAGACCGCATAAGGCGTTTAGAGGGGCTAATCAGATCGGTCGAGACTGCCATTCCCATAGATGATGCCAGGTATCAGGACTGGTCCGCATTTGCACGCCGCTGGTCAGAACTTATCGTTCTATGGCACGAGACACATGTGCAGAAGCAAAGTGTATTAGAGCAGCAATTTTATAGTGTTCAAAAGAAAGTAGACACAACCTTTCAGGCATGGATTATGAAGCGCTATAGCTCATTACACAATCTTCCCTCCACTCCACCAGTTATGTTGCATCACATTGCACATGACATAGCACAATACATCCAAACTGCTGCCAAAGAGAAAGTAGCTCTTATCGTAATAGATGGTCTGGCTTTCGATCAATGGATTATACTTCGTGAGGTATTTTTACAACAACGGCCGGACTTAAAGTTCCGCGAGAATATGGTATTCGCATGGCTTCCAACTATAACGTCAGTGTCGCGGCAGTCTATCTTCGCAGGTAAACCGCCGCTTTACTTTCCAGAAAGCATTTTCAATACCAATAAGGAAGCAACGCTCTGGACACAGTTCTGGAATGATAAGGGTGTTTCCCAAATAGAGGTTGCGTACAAAAAGGGACTTGGAGAGGGAACAAGCCTCTCAGACACCGATGAGCTACTATCACATCCGAAGATTCGTGTGGCAGGGTTCATTGTCGATACGGTTGATAAAATTGTGCATGGGATGGAGCTAGGCACAGCAGGAATACACAACCAGGTACGCCAGTGGGCTACTCAAGGTTTTATGATAGGACTGCTCAATCTCCTTCTCCAGAATCACTTTGATATCTTTATTACATCCGATCATGGTAACATTGAAGCAAGGGGATGCGGACAGGTAGCTGAGGGGGCAATTGTAGATTTACGTGGAGTACGTGCACGCGTGTACTCTGATAAAGTACTAAGAGCGCAGGTCAAAAAGCGCTTTCCAGATGCCATCGACTGGCCACCATACGGGTTGCCAGAAAACTTCCTCCCGCTGCTCGCCCCCAATCGGTCAGCTTTTATCTCCGAAGGGAAGCGAGTTGTTGGACATGGTGGCGTATCGATTGAGGAATTGATTGTCCCTTACATCCAAGTGAGGAGGGAAACTACATGAATAGAAACGGAGTAGTAGGCTTCGGTCAGCGCATCCAGCTCGACTGGTTAGAGCGAACAGCCCAACTTTATATTGCAGGGCTTACAAAAGATGAGATCGAGGAATCACTCCAATCCTTGCTAAAAGATCAGTTATCTATTGGGAGTGATGCAAGAAGCGGAAATCGAGCACTTACGATCTTAATTCTATTAAAGGTCTGGGTAGTAGTGCCACATGGGCTGGAAAACCTGAGGGATGAAGGTCTAGAGCTTCTTAAAAAACTTTCCCCGAAAGATCACCTGATTGTACATTGGGGAATGGTAATGGCGGTCTACCCATTTTTTCAGGCGTTAGCTGAAACCGTTGGACGTCTTCTTCGTTTACAAGGAACAGTTGCCGCATCTCATGTACAAAGGCGCATGCGAGAACAGTTCGGTGAGCGATCAACAGTGGAGCGAGCAACCAGGCGCATTCTCCGGTGTCTGATAGACTGGGGGGTGCTTAAGGAAACAGAAGAGAAGGGCATATATCAAGCAACAGCTACGATATCCGTAAATGACGCTAAACTCGCACAATGGCTCATCGAAGCATCTCTAATCGCAAGTGGTTCTACATCTAGCACCCTTAAAGCTATAACGCAAAACCCTGCGCTTTTTCCGTTTACTACTGAGTCAATTAACATTCGAGGACTGGAGTCCCATAGTAGGCTGGAGTTATTGCGCCAAGGGCTCGATGAAGATGTGATAATGCTGCGAGGCGGTGTTACGAGGTAGATGCAAAAGGTGGACAACTCAATACCTGCACCGAATTGCTCGCCTCTTGCATGCAGTGCTATTTAGCGTATCTGCTTGTACAAGCCCACGAGAAAACAACTTAATTTCATTGATCTCTTTATATTTCACTTTGCTGCTGTTCCCACATTTGCTGGGCTTTCGTTTTCGCTTCTTTCAGGATATCTGTACCCCAATGTTTTTGATCATGAACGTGGGAATCACCCCACGGGATGCGCAACGAGTTTTAACTCATCAGGAATCTGGCTTGAAAGCATCCTTCCTGACTCTCCTGCTTCCAGAAGGCAGAGATATTTTGGCTCTCCGACCGGTTTGGTGGAGACGAGGAGTTGTGGATTCAACGGAGGTCTAGCTCTCTTGCACCTGGATAGTGGTGGCGATTGGTAAACTGAGCGTCGTTCTGAACGTCCTCCCTCAGAGTTCAAGCGCACTTCTTGCATTCGCCATCACTCTTAAATGAGCACTCAAGTGCAAACTTCCCCGTCTCTAAGGCATAGAAACGCAGAGCATTTTCGATCATACTGAGTTCAGGATGCGCACTGATGCAGCAAGCGTATGAGGGGAAGGAATCATGCCCAGATCAGTGAAAGTTTCTGCTTTGCTCACCTTTGGGTTGGCCATCTTGCTCTTCCCTTTCTTCGAGATCTGTAAACACGCTCCAGCTTTGTCGCTGGTGAATGCTTTTGCAGAAGATCCCTATGATGCCGTGGGGTCGTTTGGGATACAACT
>Ga0070708_100001412_pt1 | contig 18343 bp, 18 predicted proteins | sample KBSK5503metaG_FD_65469 | JGI IMG/M metagenome (GOLD analysis project Ga0070708, IMG submission 65469) | Corn, switchgrass and miscanthus rhizosphere microbial communities from Kellogg Biological Station, Michigan, USA - KBS K5-50-3 metaG | ecosystem: Host-associated > Plants > Roots >... | reverse complement strand
CAGCCGGGTCATTCGTTCGCGCTGCGCTTCGAAGGCCAGCTCGTCGCGAGCGAGGTCGAGCTTTGCCTGCTCGTACGCGTCGCGCTGAGTCTCCAGCTCGAGGTCCGCGATGTTTCCCGCTCGGAGCTGGCGTTCGGCGAGCTCGGCGGAAGCCTGAGCGGCCTCGAGAACGGTGCGGCGCAGCTCCACCATCTGCCGCAGGGCAAGCAGAGCATAGTACTCCTCGCGGACCTTTCCGACGAGTTGGAAGACTTCCCCGGCGAGGCGAAGCTTCGCCTGCTCGAACTGCTCGGCCGCAAGTCGCTTGCGCAGCGGGAGCATGAAGATGTCGAGGAAGTCCTGGGCGAGGGAGAAGTCGGTGCTTACCACGCCCGCGGATCCTTCCGGAAAACGCACCGCGAAACCGAGCGATGGATTTCGCAGCAGGCCGGCCTGGACGAGGTCGGCCTGGGCGACCCCGAGCTCTTCGTACGTAGCCTGCAGGCCGGGGTTGTTCAGCAGGGCAATCTCCACCGCGCTGGCATCGGTCAAATCGGCCCGAAGCAGATCGGCGACCCTCTTCTTGACCTCGGCGTCCTCCGGAGTCCCCCGATCCCAGAATGTCTTTTGCCCGGTTCGATCGGCCACCATTCGGCCGACATCCGCGTAGCCGACGTCCCTGGGGACGGAGGCGCACCCCGAAAGCGCGGCGATGCCGGCGAGCAGGCCCATTCGCAACGGTTTCACTTCTCGCCTCCGCTCGGGGCAGGCGCCTCGACTGCCTTGGCCTCGGGTACCTGGACCCCCTCGCGGTCGGGCGCTTGAGCTTCCTCGTGCCTGGACGGCTTCCCGCCATGGTGATGGTGGTGCATCGGTGCCTGAGGCGGCGACTCCTCCATTTCGGGTGCGGCCTGCGCCGCCAGCGTCGGCTGAAGGGGTCTCGCCGCGGACTCGGGCGCGAGAGGGTTCGAGGGATCGTCCGGCGACGGACGCCGGTCGGGAAGCTGGGACGCGCAGGACGCCAGCAAGAGGCTGGCGATGAAGACGAGAATTCTGGGAACCAAGGCAAGAACCTCCTGTTTGGGGACCAATGCAGTGGGCGCGAGGCGCGGGCTCAGCCCGCGCGAACGGCGGCTACCGTCGGCTCAAATCAGGAGGGCTCGGATCGTGAGATATATCGAATTTGACGGTGGCGCCTGCGATCGAGACGCCGGGATGCGCGTCGACTCGCTGATACAAATACGCTGTTCGGGCGCGGTCGGGAGCCCCGCGATGATCAGCTGCTTGATCGGCGCAGGGGCGGTCCCTTTGATCGCGATCGCGATCGCGCCCGGAGCGTCTGGAGCCCGATGGAGATCACAGCAGGGCCGCTCGCTGACACCCGGTCCGCCCTCGTCCGAGCCCGGCTCGTGGGGGCAAGGGCAGGGCGCCGCCATCGTGGTTGCATGACGGCACGCCCAAGTACTGCCGCCCAGGGCGACGGCCTGGGAGGTCACGCAGAGCGCGAGAATGATGCTTGTCGTGCGAAGCATGGGCGTAATCGACGCCATGCTAATCGAGCCGTGCCGTCGGGACAACCCGATGATCCGCGACAGTGCTCAGGGAAGGACTTGCGGCCACCAGGTCATCGTGCAGAGCCCGTCTCCACTCGATGAAATGGCCGTGCCATCGATCCCCACCGTGACGTTCGGAAGCGGGAAGGTCACGTCGCCGCAGTGATTGCCGGAGGCCGAATAGAGCGGGACGGTGTTCCGGTCTTCGACCGGCCATTTGGGAATCAATGCGTAGGCGCGGCCGCCTCGAACGATTTCGCTGTCGTAGTTGGAATGCGACGCGAGCCACTCGGGAGGCGGCAGCGATACCGCCGCCCCGCTGGGAGAGACCGCGACCCACTCCCCCCGAATCTGAACGGCGACGCCGCCGCCGATCAGCGGTCGCGCGATCGCGTTGCTGCTCTGGTGGTCCCCGGGGCCCGTGAAGAGAGGAAAATAATCCGTGATCGGGTTTCCCGATTCGTCATACCACCGGGCGGCATAGTCGTCCGGGCCAAAACCAAACATCGTGGCATCGAGAAAAACGAGAAGGGTCAGGCCGTTGAGATCGATCGCTCCGGTAACGCCATTCGAACGGTCGGAAACGGGTATCCAATAAGAGAGGGGATGGCCCTCGGCATCAAACCGTCGCACGCTCAGGTTCCCGCTGGAGGTACAGGCCATCAGGGCCTGCGAGCCCCCGGCCAGGTTTCGTTGCAGCTGGAAACGGCAATACATGTCGCTGCCCAGCCCGTTCTCGGTTCTTCTCCGTCCGGATGGGTCCCACGCTGCATGAATCCAGATGCGATCGCTCCAGGGATCGTCGAGGACGGTATACATTCCCTGGAATCCGCTTTCCTGAGGCATCAGAGCCAGGTGCGCGTCGACTTGCCCCAGCTGATCGCCTGCGGTGCTGAACATGGTCCAGCGCGCAAAGTTACCTCCCGGATAACCAGATCCGCCTGCCACATTCCCCTGGCCGTCCACGGTCACGGAGCCACAGAACTGGCCCTCGTAACGAGGAATGGCCGCACTCCTGCTTTCCGGCAGACCGTCCGGCACAATCCCGACGCAGTCGTCGCTTCCCCGATCGACAGCGCCCTGAGCTTCCTTCGTCAATCCAGAAATGACGCACACGGCCGCCCACATCGCCAATACTTTCGCCGCTCGCAACACTGGTGCTCTCCCCGCCCGGCCTCTCGTTCTCGGCAACGTGGGCCTCGGGTCCATCAAAGGCAAGATCCGGGCTCGGCCCTGCGGCAGGACGAACTGGCCTTGACTGAACGACGGTTCAGTATCAATCTCCGGCCGCTTGAAGCTGCGACCGATCGACAATCCGCCGAATCCCTACCTCTCGCGGGAGGTGGAGTACCTCGACGAGGTGCCCGGCTGCGCCCCGGAGATCTACGAGGATCACTCGCGGGCGATCCTGGCCACCAATGACAGCCCCGACGTCGGATTCTCGTACAGCGTCAATCCCTACCGCGGCTGCACCCACGCCTGCGCCTACTGCTATGCGCGTCCGACCCACGAGTATCTCGATTTCGGCGCCGGCACCGACTTCGACACGAAGATCGCGGTCAAGATGCACGCGCCCCAGCTGCTCAAGGACGCCTTCGATCGCCCTTCCTGGAAAGGAGAGCTGATCGCCTTCAGCGGCGTCACCGATTGTTATCAGCCGCTCGAGGCCTCCTTCCGGCTGACCCGGGGCTGCCTCGAGGTTTGCGCCGAGTACCGCAACCCGGTCGGCATCATCACCAAAGCCCCGTTGATCGAGCGGGACATCGACGTGCTTCAAGAGCTCGCCCGCAACACCCAGCTCTGGGTGACGATCAGCATCCCCTTCTGGCAGCAGGATCACGCGCGCGCCCTCGAGCCCTACGTGTCGACGCCGCGGCGCCGGATGCAGGTGATCGAGCGCCTGGCGAGCTCCGGCGTGCCGGTCGGCGTCAACGTCGCGCCGGTGATTCCTGGGCTCGGCGACGAGGACATCCCCTCCATCCTCGGCGCGGCCAGAGAAGCGGGCGCGACGCACGCGGGCTATCAACTCCTCCGCCTGCCCGGCTCGGTCAAGGCGGTCTTCGAGCAGAGGCTGCGGACGATGCTGCCCGACCGGGCGGAAAGAGTCCTCCACCGCATTCGAGAGACGCGCGGCGGCAAGCTGTACGACTCGCGGTTCGGGGTGCGGGGGCGCGGCGAAGGCCTCTACGCCGAGACGATGCGGGCGCTGTTCCAGACCACCGCACGGCGCCTGGGGTTCAACCGCGAGCGCGAGGATCCGGGGCCATCTCCGTTTGCCCGTCCGCCCAAGCCTGGTGCGCAGCTGCCGCTTCTTTGACCCGCTTCGACAGGCGCATCCTTTCGGCGCTTGACGGTGATGCTTCTCGCGGTCAGTGTTCGGCGCGAAAACACCCGAAAGGGGGTGCGCGGAAGTGAACGAGGAACAGATGAAAGCGGAGCTGGAGCGCCTGAAGGCGGAGAACGAGGCGCTTCGCAAGGGGAACGCCAAGGGGACGAGCCTTCGAGTGAGCGACAAGGGCGGAGTCTCCGTTTACGGCCTCGGGCGGTTCCCGGTGACCCTGTACAAGGAACAGTGGACGAAGCTGCTCGACATGGCGGACGACATCCGCGCCTTCATCAAGGAGAACGAGTCCAGGCTGAAAGCCAAGCAGTAGCGCCACCCGATCGAGCGCGCCGTCGCCAGACCGCCGCTGAGCGTCTCTCGAAATCCTTATTCGGCGGCGCCGAGAAGTTCCGCCTTGAGCTCGTCGTCCGCGGCGTTTCTGCCCAGCCACACGGAGAAGAGGGCATCGGCGAAATCCTTCCCCTCGATCACCGAGCGCTCGCCCGCGCCGGCGAGGACGGTGCCCGTTCCAGGAAGATAGGTGATCACGATGGTGCTTCCCTTTTTCGCGTCGGGGATCATCGCCGACAATCGATCGAGGCGATTCTTCAACACCGGCAGCTGCGCCTTCGAGTTCTTCTCGAAGCCTTCCCGCAGCGCATCCGTGATCTTCCCCTTGTCCAGATCGCGCAGCATGTACAGGGTCATCCGCTTGCCCTGATCGGAAGAGATCAGCTCGACCGCGTTCTTCGAAGGCGTCTCGGCGTAGAAGCCGGCCACGTAGACGTTGATCGTGAAGATGATCTTCTTTCGTCGAAGGCCCATCCCGTTGAGCTTGAGCTGTCTGCCCTCGACGTTGACGTTGTCCGGCATTCTCACCCCGTACTGCTCACGGGCCTGGACCGAGCCGGCGGCCAGCAGTAGCGCGAGAATGAATCTAAGCCTCATCGAGCTCTTCTCCGGAAAATGAATTCGGGGTTCACCCGTTGGCCTTAGCAAACGCCTCCATAAAGGACACCAACGATCTGATGTTGTCGGCGGTGACCGCGTTGTACGCCGAGACCCGGATCCCGCCCGCGCTGCGGTGGCCCTTCAAGCCCACCATTCCGTTCTTCTTCGCCTCGGAGACGAACTTCTCCTCCATCGCGTCCGAGGGCAAGCGAAAGACGATGTTCATCAACGACCGGCTCTGCTTCTCGACCGGCGCGCGATAGAAGCCGGACATCGCGTCGAGCGCGGCGTAGAGCAACCGCCCCTTCTCGCGATTCCAGGCCTCGATCTGCGAGAGTCCGCCGACCTGCTTCACCCAGGCGAGGATGTTGCGCATCAAGTAGATCGCGAAGGTGGGTGGGGTGTTGTACATCGAATCGTTCTCCGCGAACGTGTCGTAGCGGAGGATCTTCGGGATGTCCTTTCGGCCTCTGGAGATCAGATCCTTGCTGGCGATCGCCACCACCAGCCCCGACGGGCCGATGTTCTTCTGCGCCCCGGCGTAGACCATCCCGAACTTGGAGACGTCGAACTTTCGCCAGATGAAGTCGGAGCTCATGTCCGCGATCAGCGGCACCTTCCCCGTCTCCGGGTAGTCCATCCACTGGGTGCCGAAAATCGTGTTGTTGCTGGTGATGTGGACGTAGGAGGCCTTGGGATCGAGCTCGAGCTCGGATTGGGCCGGAATCCGCACGTAGCGCTTGTCGGGCGTGACCGTGGTGCCGGCCACCCGCGGCTTGCCGACGATCTTCGCCTCCGCCAGCGCCTTCTCCGACCACGTCCCGGTGATCACGTAGTCGGCGCTCGCCCCCGGGGGCAGAAAGTTCATCGGCACCATCGCGAACTGCAGGCTGGCGCCCCCCTGGAGGAGCAGGACGTCGTGCGAGGCCGGGATGGACAGAAGCTCCTTGAGCAGCGAAATCGCCTCCGCTTGCACCGCCTCGAACTCCTTGCCGCGGTGGCTGTGCTCCATGATCGACATCCCCGACCCGCGGTAGTCGAGCAGCTCGTCGCGCGCCCGTTCGAGCGCAGGAAGGGGCAGACCGGCCGGGCCGGCGTTGAAGTTGATCACGCGCATGGTGTCTCCGGGTAAGAAACGAGGGAACTCATCGAGCTCAAAACGTGGATTATAAGCGGGCGGCCTTCCTAGAACACGTGCAAGACCAGCCCGCTGCGGAGCTTGGGCTCGAACCAGGTCGACTTCGGGGGCATGATCTGGCCCGCGTCCGCGATCTCCATCAGCTGCTCCAGGCCGGTGGCCATCATCGAAAAAGCCACCTGGTAGTGACCCGATCTCACCAGCCGCTCCAGCTCGGCGGTGCCGCGAATGCCTCCGACGAAAGTGACCCGCTTGTCCGTCCGCGGATCGCCGATCCCCAGGATCGGGCCGAGCAGGTTCTGCTGCAAGATGGTGACGTCGAGCGAGCCGGTCGGCGTCTTGTCGATCCGCGATTCCTTCGCGGTGAGCCGGTACCACTTGCCGTCGAGGAACATCCCGAACTGGTGGCGAGTGCCGGGCGTGGTCTTCGAGGTCGCTTCCACCTCGAAGGCGGCTCGGGCCTTTTCCAGAAGCTGATCGGCGGTCAGGCCCCGAAGATCGGTCACCGCCCGGTTGTAGGGGAGGATCTGCATCTGGTCGTGCGGAAACACCACCGTGAGGAAGCGTTCCTCGCCGCCCCGCGCTCGACCCAGCTCGCGGTACCGCTTGCGGACGCGCGACGCGGCGGCGGAGCGGTGGTGTCCGTCGGCGATGTAGAGCACCGGCACGTCGCGAAAACGGGTCTCGATTTGCTCGCCCTTGGACCGAGGCACCAACCAAAAGACGTGCGCGATTCCGTCCTCGGTGGTGAGCTCGTATTCCGGCGGGCCAGCGGTCACTTCCGCGATCGCCGCATCGATTTCCGGGCGCGCCCGGTAGGTCAGAAACACCGGCTCGTCGTTCCCACCGAGCACCTCGATGTGCCGGGCGCGATCGTCCTCCTTGTCCGGCCGGGTGTGCTCGTGCTTCTTGATCAGGCCGCTCTCGTACTCGTCGACGCTGGCCGCGGCGACCAGCCCGGTCTGCACGTGCTCGCCCATTTTCTGGCGGTAGACGTAGAAGAGCGGCTCGGGATCCTGGCTCAGCCAGCCTTCCGCCTGAAAGCGGCGCAGGTTCTTCAGCGCCAGCTGGTAGACCGGCTCGCTGTGCTCATCCGCGCCGGGCGGCAAGCCGATTTCCGATCGCGAGATGTGAAAGAAGCTCCTCTCGTTGCCGGCGGCATAGGCCCGTGCTTCCTCCGTATTCACCACGTCGTACGGCGGGCAGGCGATGCTGCGCACCAGCGCGGGCGGGGGTCGCAGACCTCGAAAAGGCTTCAGGGTGGCCATGGTTTGTGCTCGATCGAGTTCCTGCTCATACCCTAGCCCAGGCCGGCGATGGAATCGCGCGGTAAAACCGCCCTTGAAAACTCGTAAATTTTCCGGGACCCTCTCCAGCCGAGGGGCCGCTGAGGCCTTGAAGGGCGCAACGATGAACGAGAACCAGCTGAATGCAAGTGTCGGGTACCGACTTCGAAGTCTTCGACTGTCGCGGAACGTCAAGCAGGCCGACGCGGCGCGGGACCTGGGCGTCTCCCCCGCCTATTTGAATCTGATCGAGAAGGGAAAGCGGGTGATGCCCTTCCCGCTCCTCTGGAAGGCGCTTCGCTATTTCGAGCAGGATCCCGAGCAGTTCATGTCCAGCCTTGGCCAGGGGCGCGCGGACGAGGCCCTGGCCAAACTGCTCGACGAGCCCCTTCTCAAGTCCCTGGACATCGATCCCGAATCCATCCAGCACCTGTCGGCCGAACCGAAGCTCGCCGGCACCGTGGCCGCCCTGTTCAACCTCTACAAGAACACCCGGACCCAGCTCGAGAACGTCCTCGCCCAGCTCTCCGCCCAGGAGCGGGCCCGCGGCGATGGAAAGGGGATCGGCCTGGGAGACGTGGAACCCCCCGGCCTTCGCTTCGACTACTCCCCGTTTGACGAGGTGAGCGATTTTCTCGAGGCGCACCGCAACTTCTTTCCCGAGCTCGAGGAGCAGGCCGAATCGCTGCGCAGGGACTTCAACCTCGAACGGCAGCTGACCTCGAACCACCTCATCCAGCTCCTCGAGGATCGATTCAAGTACCGGGTGGCCTTCGAGAGCGCCGCCAGCGGAAGCTCAGTGGTCCGCCGCCTCGACCCCGAAAACCGCAGCCTGAGCCTGTCGCCTTCGCTGACCGAGCAGCCGCTCAAGTTTCAGCTCGCCTCCTGCATCGGTCTTCTGGTGCTCGACCGCGAAAGGCTGGTCCAGCGCATCCTCGGCGACGGAAAGACCCGCCATGCCGAGACCGGCCGGCTGATCAAGGTCAATCTGGCCAACTACTTCGCCGGCGCCCTGCTGCTGAACTATGGCGACTTCTTCAAGGAGGTCGAGCGGACGCGCTACGACGTCGAGCTCCTCTCCAACATCTTCGGCACCACCTACGAGACGGTGGCACATCGACTGTGCAATCTCTCCGACCCGAAGCGGCGCGGATTGCCCTTCCATTTCCTGCGTTCGGACATCGCGGGAAACATCTCCAAGAAGTATAGCGGCACCGGGCTCAAGTTCGCCGCCCGCGGCGGCTCCTGCGCGAAGTGGGCGCTGCACCTGGCCTTCCTCAACCCATCGCAGATCACCCGGCAGTTCTCGATGATGCCCGACGGCTCGACCTACTTCTGCTTCGCCAAGGTTCAGCTCCAGCCGGTGGAAGGCTCGATCGTCCGCGGGACCGCCTACTCCATCGGCCTGGGCACGCACGCGGAAAACGCCAAGTTCCTCGCCTATGGCCTGTCGACCAACGATCTCAAGAAGGACGCCGTCCCGACGGGGATCTCCTGCCGGTTCTGCGAGCGAACCGACTGCAATCAACGGGCGGCGGCGAGCTACCGCTTCGCTTTCGCCTTCGACGAGTACACCAAGAAAGACTGCTTCTTCTCACCGCTGCTGGTGCGCGAAACGGCAAAACCTCCTCGGGACGTCCAGTCTTAAACCTCGCATACAAATTCAAGGGGCTCCAATCCGATGCAATTTACGGTAACGGTCGCGGATGCGGCGCAGGCCAACGGCGAGGTGTTGGTGATTCCGGTGTTCGAAGACTCGCTCGTACAGGAGAAAGGTCTCCCCGCAGCGCTGCGATCGGCCGATGCCGCCCTGGGCGGGCTCCTTCTCTCCACCGCCAAGCGCGAGGGCTTCGCGGGAAAATCGGATCAGAGCTGGTCCTTCCACACCCACGGCAAGCTTCCCGCGAACCAGGTCGTTCTGCTCGGGCTGGGGAAGCACGCCGGCGCCAGCCACGAAGCGCTGCGACTCGCTGCGGGACGGGCGGCCAAGATCGCGGGCAAGTCGAGGTCGGCAAAAATCACCTTCGCCCTGCCGCCGGGCACCTCCACCGAGGAGAGCGCGAAGGCGGCGGTGGAGGGATTGGTGCTCGGCGGCTACCGCTTCGATCGCTACCGGACCACCCCGCGGGAAGAAAACCCCGCCCCGCGGCTGGAGGAGGTGCAGCTGCTCCTTGCCGGGGACAAGCGGCCGACCCTTTCGACGAAGCGGGCAGTCGAGCTCGGCCAGAAGATCGCCGAGGCGACCAACTGGGCGCGCAATCTGGTGAACGAGCCGGCGGCGGTGGTCACCCCCACCCGCCTGGCCGACGAGGCGCGCAAGATCGCCGAGGTCGGCGGCTTGAAGATCTCGATCGGCGGCCGAAAGCAGATCGAGAAGCTCAAGATGGGGATGTTCCTCGGCGTCGCGCAGGGCAGCGCCGAGAAGCCCAAGCTGATTCACTTAAGCTACGTCCCGAAGAACGCGCGGCACGCCGAGCGGGCTCCGATCGCCCTCGTCGGCAAAGCGATCACCTTCGATTCGGGGGGCCTCTCGCTCAAGACTCCGGACGGCATGGTGGACATGAAGACGGACATGGCCGGGTCGGCGGCGGTGCTCGCGGCGATGAAGGTGATCGCCGAGCTGCGTCCGCCCTTTCCCGTCCACGCCTTCATGGGGGCGTGCGAAAACATGCCGTCGGGAACGGCCTACCGGCCGGGAGACATCCTCATCTCTCGACTCGGAAAGACGGTGGAGGTAACCAACACCGATGCCGAGGGTCGCCTCGTCCTCGGCGATGTTCTCACCTGGGCCAACGAGCACAAGCCGTCCGCGATCATCGATCTCGCGACCCTCACCGGCGCCTGCGTGGTCGCGCTGGGCAACTACATCGTGGGCGCGTTCGGCAACGATCACGCGCTGACCCGATCCGTCCTCGCCGCGGCGGGCCGCGCCGGGGAGGAGACCTGGGAGCTCCCGATCAGTGAGTTACAGAAGGACGCGCTGCGATCGGAGGTCGCGGACATGAAAAACTCGGGCGAGCGCTGGGGCGCGGCGATCAACGCCGCCGTCTTCCTGCGGGAGTTCGTCGGCGCCACCCCCTGGGTGCACCTGGACATCGCCGGACCGTCCTCCAGCTCCCGGGAGTGCGGCTACATCACCAAGGGCGCCACCGGCGTCGGCGTCCGCACCGTGGTGGAGTTCATCCGCCAGCGGGCTTCTACCAGCCGTTAACTCAGCTTGCGTCAAAGGGAGAGGCACGGCGTGATGCGCGCGGGTGGTGGATCTCAGGTCGCAGCGAGCATGCCTTACCCCGTGACCCGCTCGACGAGCCAGTAGCTCCCAGCGGATAGAATGCTCAGCGAAGCGAGGCGAACCACCCAGAGCCTTGCCAGTGGCCGCCTCCGCAGAATTGCCACCAGCGGGTAAAGACAACCGACGATGCACGCCTGACCGGCTTCGACCCCGAGGTTGAAGCCGAGCAATCCAACGAGCTTGGAATTGCCCAGCCCATAGCTGGTGAGGACGGAGGCAAAGCCAAACCCGTGCACCAGGCCAAAGGCAAACGTGATCAGCGCGCGATGCTTGTGCTCTTTGAATACGAGATTTTCGAGCGCGACATAGACGATCGAAATGGCGATCGCCGCTTCGGCCCAGCGCTGGCGGGTCGCATCGAGAACGATCAAATTCAGCGCGGTGGCGCCCAGGGTCATCGAGTGCGCCAAGGTAAACGCGGTCACCATCAGAAGGATGCGCCTCCAATTTCCGCCGACGATGAGCAGGGCAATCAAGAATGCGAGGTGATCGATGCCACCAAAGATGTGGACGACGCCCAGCTCGAACCATCCGCGCAGTCCCTGGATCGGCGCGTGCCCGGCTTCACCGGAGGCGGATGCCGACAGCGATACGGTTTGGTTCTCTCCTTCGGCGAAGCGCTGGACCGGCCCGCTTGAAAGTTGCGCGCTGACGATGACGCGATATCCCGGCGGAAGGAGCGGGAGAAACTTGAACGTCTGCTGCAGCGTCCCCGGGGCGCACTGAAAGGTCGCGCCAAGCTCGATGTAGCCCTCCCGCAACGACGCCCGGGTGGCCGCTCGCGAGCAGGGCGTTCCCGAAGAAGTGAGCGGCATTTGCGCCCAGACGCCTGAATCAATCGCCGCCGGGGCGCGCTGAAGCTCTGCTTCGATCAGGCCGCGCGACACATCCAGAGTCGCCAGCTGGGCCAAGGTCCCCGCGGTCATCGTCACCTTCTCCTCCACGCTCCCTTCGTGCGCGGCGCGATCGATCTTCGCGAAAACGATGTCCGCGTCGTGCGCAGAAGAGCTCCCGCCAAACAAGACGACGGACGCGACCGCAAAAATGAAGAGGAGATGAGCGCGCATCGGGAGCCGGCTGAATAACATCACAATCGATCTGGATAATTACGATCGAAGTAGTCACATAGATCCAAATTTTCGACTGGCCCGTAGTGATTCCGACGACAGGATCTTTTGACCTGGGAGTGGACGATCCACTCCAGAAAGGGAGCGGTATGAAAAGAAACTGGCTTACCTTGACGACGATGATGGCGCTGCTTGCCCCGGGGCTCGGCCAGGCGGCGGATCACCTGGATGGGCCGAGGGCATCCGCCGACCCGACCGCCGATATCACCGACCTCTTCGCCTGGATGTCGCCGGACGCGAAGACGGTGTACCTGATCATGAACGTCTTCCCGCAGGCGACGCAGGCTTCCAGGTTCTCCAACGCGGTGCAGTACGTTTTCCACGTCACCAGCCGGAACAATTTCGGCGATCCGGCTACCAATCCAGTCAACATCATCTGCACCTTCGACACTTCTCAAAAGATCAGCTGCTGGGCTGGTGACGAGTATGTCAATGGAGATGCCTCCAATCCAGCCGGCCTCGCTACCGGGGACGGCAAGCTCCGGGTCTACGCCGGCCTGCGGGACGATCCCTTCTTCTTCAACCTGGACGGCTTCAAATACACCGCGGACACCGTGAAGGCGGCCGCTTCCAGCCTCACCTTCGATCCGGCGGGCTGCCCGAATCTGCCCCCTGCGACGGCGGCAGCGCTGAGAACTCAGCTCCGGTCGGACGCCAATGGCGGCCCGGCGAAAGATTTCTTCAAAAACTTGAACGTTCTCTCCCTCGTGCTCGCCGTGGACAAGAGCGTGGTCGCCAAGGGCGGCTCACTGGTGAGCGTCTGGGCGAGTACCAACGCGCGCTAGGAGAAACCATGAGCTCAAAAATTCCCTTTGTCACATTCTGCATCGCCGGAGCCCTCGCCGGGTGCGGCGGCGGCAACCCCAGCCCACCCAGCATTGGCGCTCAGATTGATCGAATGGGACGCGCGGCGGTGAATACCGCCCTCACCAATCCCTTCGCCACAGTGCCGAGCCAAACTTCGGATACCGTGAAGGATGCCTATAATCTGTCGAGCGATCCCACCAATTGGTCTACTTTCATCGGAGGACCGGTCGGCCTCTATATCGCCGGCAACCTCGCCATTCTGGATGCGCTGGACGGAGTTTGCGGGAATCAGCCGTTTGCCAGAGCCGGCAATCCGCCTCCCGCGGACCGATACAAGCCGCTGGCGACCGTCCTCGCGGATGACCAGTTGTACGTCAACACGTCTTCCGGGACCTGTGCCAGCTACCTGGCCGTCGAGACCGGGGCCACGAACGACTGCGGCGGGCGGACCCCGCTCTACAACTCGATTGATGTCACCTACGCGGTGGTCGCGGGCCCGGCTCAATCGGTGGTGAACGGGATCACCCAGGACGCCGACGGAACCGCGTCGCTCACCGCCTTTCCGTTCCTCGCCAACCCGAACTGAGACTTACGAACCGGCACCGAACACGGCGGGACGAATCGTATCGCCCGCCGGCCCGCCGACCTCAACGGAATCCAACCGCCGGACTTCTGTCGTTGGGCGGAATGAACGGACCCCTAGCCGTCCCCTAGCCGACTGCCATGATGCCAGAGAACAAAAACCCGTTAGTCGCCATCCGGCTGGGTCGAATCATCCTCGCGGCTCTCGTCCTGAGCGGTTCACAGGCTTGCCAGTCCAAGAGCGGAACCGTGGAGCGCCGCGAGAAGCCCACCACGGATTCCCGGATTGCAGTCGCCAATCTCGACGCGCAAATCCAGGAGCACGAAAAGGCGCACGCCCGAGCTCCGGAGGCGCAGCAGTTCACCGCAACGCTGGTTGGATTCCTGAAGACGCGCGCTCAGTACTCGGGGCGTTTATCCGATTACGATCGAGCACTGGAATTGGCGGAAGAGGCTGTGGATCGAGCTCCGCGGAACGGCAGCTCTCTTGTGCTCCGCGCCGGCGTTCGTTCCGCCCTGCACCAGTTCTCGGCGGCGCTGGCCGACCTGGACCGGGCCTCCGAGTTGGGAGCCGACGAGTCGGCGGAGCCACTGCGAGCCACGATCATCCAGGCCCAGGGTCGTCTCCCGGAGGCCCTGCAGCGGTGGCGCGCGCTGGCGCGGTCCAGCCCGCAGATTTCCGTCCAGGGCTCGCTCGCAGTCGCCGAGGGCGAGAGCGGCAATCGAGTGGAAGCAGAACGCTTGTTCTCCACTGCCATTCAGTCCTACCGAGACGTCTCGCCATTCCCGCTCGCCTGGATTGAATTCCAGCAAGGGCTGATGTGGGAACGCGCCGGTGAGCTGGGAAAGGCACGCATCCATTATGAGTCTGCCCGCCGCTACCTTCCCCAGTATGCACCGGCGACGGGGCACCTCGCGATGCTGCTATCGCTAAAGGGCGACGCCGCAAAGGCAGCCGAGCTTCTCCGGCCGCTGGCCGATTTCTCGGAAGACCCGGAGTATGCCGCTCAGCTGGCAACCGTCCTCGTCCAGCTCGGCGACTTCAAAGGGGCGGCGCGGTACCGGGACTCGGCCGCCGAGCGCTATGACCTCTTGCTCGGACGCCACCCGGAGGCCTTCGCCGATCATGCGGCGCGATTCTGGCTGGGGATCGATCCGATGAAAGCGCTCCGTCTCGCCACCCAGAACCTGGCAAACAGAAAGACGCAGGACGCGTTTGATCTGGCGATCTCGGCGGCATTGGCTGCCAAGGACAGCTCGGCCGCCTGCGAGCTCGCGGAAGGAGCGACGCGCCTTCCCCGGCCGGCGCCGCGAATCGACTTCCTCGTTCGGCGCGCGTTCCAGTCTTGCGGTCGCGCGGACCTCACCTCACAAGACGAGCGCGCCTCGCGCCTGCCCGTGGTTCGCTAGCCTCGACACCTCGATCTCGAAGGGTGCAGGGCCGAACGGGGGCGCTTGGACGTATACCCATCGATGCTGCTCGCTCTCGACGTTCGGGATTCCAGAGCGCGGTTGACGATGCTGCGCCCGTATGGTGATTTGGGCGGGTTCCGACAGCCGGGTTCTCTTATGTGCGGCGCGCGCGCCCCTGACCTACAGCCGAGCGATCCCGAGCTCATCGAGCGAATCGCCGGCGGGGACCGCCAAGCCCTGGCCGCGCTTTACGACCGATACGCCGCCCGCCTTCTCGGCGCCGGCATGCACACGCTCAAGCAGCGACGCGACGCGGAGGACGTGCTCCACGACGTCTTCGTCGAAGTCTGGCAGCAGGCGGGCGACTACGACCCCGCGCGCGGCGGCGTCCAGGCTTGGCTTTTCTTGCGGATGCGCAGCCGCGCCATCGATCGGATCCGGCTCGCTGGCGCCAAGGAAGCGATCGAGTGCGCGATGATCGACGAGGTGCCGGCGCCCGACGAAGAGGATGTCACGCTCGAACCCGATCGCAGGCTCGTTCTGCGAGCGCTCCACGATCTGCCGGCGGAGCAGCGCATTGCTCTGGAGTTGGCCTACTTCAGCGGCCTCTCCGGCTCGCAGATCGCGGCGCGGCTCGGAGCTCCGGTGGGCACCATCAAGACCCGCCTTGCCCTCGGGATGCGCAAGCTGCGCGCGGCCCTCGACGTGGGAGGCCGCGAATGAGCCTGCACATCGACAGCGGCTTCGGTCCCCTGGACCTGGAGCAACTCTCGACTGAGGAGCAAAGGGAAATCCTCGCGCATGTCGACGCCTGCGAAAAGTGCTCGAACGAGTACGGCAAGGCCTCCGAGGCCCTCGCCGCGTTGACCCTGGCCTTACCACCCGTCGAGCCCAGCGCCGACTTGCGCGACCGCATCCTGCGCGACGCAACCCCGGCCAACCGCTTCGCGCAACTCGTCGACCAGGCGGCGCGGATCGCCGATCTCGACGCAGAGAAGATGGCTGCCCTGTTGGCGAAGATCGACGATTCGTCGAATTGGAGTGAAAGCCTACTGGAGGGCGTCTCGATGTTCCCGGTGCAGGGCGGCCGAAACACCGCCGATGCGATCGTCCGGTTCGTGAGGATAAAGCCGGGCTCGACCTTCCCCGAGCATGGGCATCTGGGTCACGAGACGTCGCTCGTCCTCCAGGGAAGTTGCCGCGAGAGCTCCGGGCGCATTGTCCGGCGCGGTGAGCTGATCGAGGGGGAAGAGGGCATGGAGCACGCGCTGGAAGCGCTGCCCGGCCCCGACTTCGTCTATCTCGCCGTCGCCAAGGGGGGCATCACCTTCTCTGGGATTCCGATCTTGCCGGATGAACCGAGCGGCTAACCGCGAACAACACGCCTCGAGCTCGGGCGCAGCCACGCTTGACGCACTTCCAAGTCCAACTGTACAGTTCAGATGATTTAAGTGAAGAGCTCGCCATGAGACCCGCGAAGGAACACACCATTGTCGTCTCGGCGCTGCGAGTCCGCAGCAGCCTCGGCAAGCTCTTGCGGCGACTGGATGACGAGCGTTGTTCGCTGGTGATTGAGAAGCGCGGGACGCCCAAAGCGGTCTTGCTCAGCATCCGGGACTATGTACGGCTTGCCACGCCAGAGCCAGAAGTGCTCCGGGTACTCGGAGAGGAATCGCGACGTCAGGGGACGGACAAGCTTATCAGTCGCCGAATTGACCGGATCATCAAGACCACGCGCGCGCAAAAATCGAAGCGTGGATGATCCCGCTCCGGCTCGTCCTCGACACCAACATCATCGTCTCGGCGGCTTTGAAACCGTACGGTCTCCAGCGAACCGTCCTCTTGTTTGCGATCACCAGGCCGGCCAGTCTCTACGTGTCCGACGAAATTATTTCGGAATACCGGGACGTCCTCTCGCGCCCAGAGCTCAAAATCCGCAGGGGTCTTCGGCTGCAGCTTCTCCAGCTGGTAAAAAACCATTCCCGGCTCGTTCGCCTGACACGTCCGCTGCACGTCGCGAAGGACCCGGGCGATGATAAATTTCTCGAGTGCGCCGATGCCGCCCGTGCCGACTACCTCGTGACCGGAAACCCGCGGCATTTCCCCAGGTTCTGGAAGAAGACCACGGTGATCACCTCCCCCGAGCTCATCACCATCGTCGCACCTCATCTCGGTCGCTGATTGGCAGCGGCCACGTCGAGGCGACCTTCGATGGCCGGCTACACGGCCTGTACTACTTCTTTTCTGCGTAAACTCCGATCGTGTTTCCCTCCGGATCGGAAAACCAACCGAACGAAGAGCCACCTGGAAGCGGCACCGGGCCTACCAGCTTCTTTCCACCGAGGCTCAGCGCCCTGGTCAGCGCCGCCGCCACGTCGTCCACCATCACGTAGAAGATCGCGTAGTGGTGGGGCTCGTGGCCGAGCGAGTTGATATGCCCATTCACCGCATCGCCGGTCTGAATGCGCGTCATCTTCGGGTCCGGTTGCATCTTCCACTCGAAGAGTTTCGAGTAGAAATGAGCCGTCTTCGCGCGATCGCGACATCCAATCTCGAAATAGCAGATCTTATTCGTCACGTTGGGGCTCCTCGCAGTCAGGGATGTGAGGCCTGGGGCGGTTCGGCAGGCGTCTGTACTTCGAAGGGAGGGTCGCTGCAAACCGTGCGTGGCGTCGTCGCTCCTCAGTCCTTTCCATGACGGCGCAGCAGCTCGTCGACTTCCTCTATCCCCGACGGAAAGAGCGTTACCGATTCGACGCGCGCGCCGGCGTCGAGCAGCACCGCGACGGTCTCGACGGATCTCTGAGCGGGCCACTCCGATTGGACGGGCGCACGAACCGCGTACGACAGCGGTGTCTCGCCGCGGTCGTTGGTCGCCTCGAGCGGTGCGCCGCGTTCGACGAGGAGCTTGGCGGTGTCATGACGGGATCGCCAGATCGCCGAGTGCAGAGCAGTGTCGTTGGGGGCGCCGGCGCGGCGCGTTCGCGAGGCCGGGCTGAAGCCGAGATCAAGCATCAACCGGACCGCCGCGGTGTTCCCCGAGCCGGCAACGTCGGCCACAATGGCCGGATCCTCGCGCTCGATCGTCGCGACGATGCCGGGCGAGCGCTGGACGATCGCGCGGGCGCCGGCTTCGTCCCCGCGGGCGCAGGCCGCGAGCAGCGCATCTTCTCCTTCGAAGTCGATCGAAATGCCCCGCCGCGCGAACAGATCGAGGACGTCCCCGCGCCCCATCCGCGCCGCGACGGCGATCGCCGACCTTCCGTTCTTTGCCGGAAGCTTCGGGTCGCCGCCGTGATCGAGAAGCAGCTCGAAGAAACGAAGGGGATTGTTGCGCTCGAGCGCCTGGTGCAATGCCCGCCTTCCCCAGCGGGTCAATTCGTTGGGATCGGCGCCATGGGCCAGGAGCCACTCGATGCCCTGGTAGTCGTGCCAGTCGTGCTTGCGATGTAGCATCGTGGTGATACCCGATTGGTCCACCTTTCCGCTCTCGACCAGCACGTGAAGCGCGGCGTTGTCATAGCCTTCCGGCACGTGATACGGCGTCTCGCCGTCGTTCGGATCGGCTCCGTGCGCAAGTAAAAGCCGCGTGAGCTCGGCGTGGTGGGCGATCCCGGCGGCACCGTAGATCGCCGTCTCGAATGCCGGATCCGGCTCGTGTTGATGCGAATAGAAACCGGTGTTGGCGCTCGCCCCGTGCTCGAGCAACAAGCGCGCCGTGCGCAGGAACCCCTCACCGCGCGCGCGGTCGAGCCGGAGGTATCTCGAGAAGCACAGGTAGGTCAGCGCGTCCCAGTCGTACAGCCCGCCGGTTGCAGTCGCGTCTTCGCCCCTCTGCTCGAGGAATCGATGCACGGCGGCGTCGTTGCCGAGGATGGAGGCGACGTAGATG